>Ga0164243_10009006_pt1 | contig 14606 bp, 13 predicted proteins | sample OricompcompostOP_FD_108781 | JGI IMG/M metagenome (GOLD analysis project Ga0164243, IMG submission 108781) | Organic Plus compost microbial communities from Emeryville, California, USA - Original compost - Organic plus compost (OP) | ecosystem: Engineered > Solid waste > Mixed feedstock >... | reverse complement strand
CCAGGACGCGAACCTGACCTCGGTGTACCTGTGCTGCAAGCACGCCATCCCGCACATGCGGGAGCGGGGGCGGGGCTCGGTCATCAACACCGCCTCGTTCGTGGCCCGCATGGGCGCGGCCACCTCGCAGATCTCCTACACGGCCAGCAAGGGCGGCGTGCTGTCGCTGTCCCGCGAGCTCGGGGTGCAGTTCGCCCGCGACGGAGTGCGGGTCAACGCGCTGTCCCCGGGGCCGGTGAACACTCCGCTGCTGCGGGAGCTGTTCGCCAGCGACCCCGAGATGGCCCAGCGCCGGCTCGTGCACGTGCCCATGGGCCGGTTCGCCGAGGTCGAGGAGATCGCCGCCGCGGCGGCCTTCCTCGCCAGTGACGACTCCTCGTTCATGACGGCCTCCGAGTTCCTCGTCGACGGGGGCATCGCCGGTGCCTACGTCACGCCGCAGTAGGCGGTGTTCGCTCCGGCCGCGCGTGTCGTAACGTGGCGGCCGGACAGGACGGAGGACCGTGACCACCCACGAGCCGCACGACCTGGTGCTCAACAACCGCGCGAGCGAGGCCCTGTTCCGCGCGGTCCGCACCGGCAACGCGTTCGAGGAGACCGTCGAACGGCTCCTGCAGGCCATCCGGCTCGGCGTGGTCGCCCCGGGGGAGCGCCTGCCGTCGGAGCGGGAACTGGCCGGGCGGTTGAACGTCAGCCGCGTGACCCTCCGCGAGGCCATCCGCGCGCTGCAGGACGCCGGCTACGTGGAGTCCCGCCGCGGCCGCTACGGCGGCACCTTCGTCAACGCCGAACCGAACCGCCGCAGCCGCAAGGGCCCGCGCCGGATCGTGCAGGACATGGGCGTGGATCTGCACGACGCGCTCACGCACCGGCACGTGCTCGAAACCGGGGCGGCCGAGGCCGCGGCCCGCCGCGAGCTCGGCGACGCCGAGCGGGCGCACCTCGTGTCGCGCCTGTCCAGCGCCGCCCACGCCGACCTGCGCACCTACCGGCGCATGGATTCCCGCCTGCACCTGGCCATCGCCGAGGTCACCGGTGCTGCCACGCTGACCTCCGCCATCGCCGACGTGCGGATGCGGCTCAACGAACTCCTGGACGCGATCCCGCTGCTGGAGCGCAACATCGCGCACTCCAACGAGCAGCACGAGGACATCGTCCGCGCCATCCTCGACGGCGACTCCGTCACCGCGCGGCAGGCCATGGCCGAACACGTGGAGGGCACGGCCGCGCTCCTCCGCGGGTTCCTGTCCTGAGCGGGAGCCCGGCGGCCGCAGCAGCACGGCCGGGAAGCACCGTGGCGCGGCGCCGTTCTCGGGCCCGTGGTGGCCGCGCCACCGGAAAGTCCGCTGTGGACAGTTCTGGGCGGTGTCGCCGCGCAGCTCCGCGGCGGCGCGGTCAGCGGAGGTGCTCGTTGAAGAAGGCGAGCACGCGGGCCCAGGCGTCCTCGGAGGACTCGTGGTGGTAGCCCACGCCCAGCACCTGCCCGAACGCGGTGGGCGGGCCGAACCGGTGCCGGTTCGCGAAGCCGTGCCCGGCGTCCGGGTACTCCTTCACGTCGTGCGGCACGCCGTGCCCGGCCAGCGCCCGCTCCAGCCGGTCCGCGGTTCCGCGCAGCTGCCGGTCCTTCCCGCCGAACGAGGCCACCACCGGGCACGCCCCGTCCAGGAACGAAGTGTCCTGCGGCACCTGCCCGTAGTACGGCGCGGACGCGTCGAATCCGCGGGAGGCGCCCAGGATCGCGAACCCGCCGCCCATGCAGAAGCCGGCCACGCCGACGCGGCCGGTGCAGTCCGAGCGGTCCCGCAGGTGCTGCCGCGCCGCGTCGAGATCGGCGAACGAGCGCCCGCGACCGTCGCGCAGCTCCCGCATCACCGCGCGCACGCAGCGCACCGCGCCGCCGCGGGAGTACAGGTCCGGGACCAGCGCGAGGTAGCCGGCCGTGGCGAACCGGCCCGCGATGGCGCGCACGTCGTCGCCGAGCCCGAACACGTCGTGCACGACGACCACGCCCGGCCACGGGCCGTCCCCGGCGACCTCGGTGGACGGGACGGCCAGGTGGGCCGGCACCTGCCCCTGCTCGGTGCTGATGTGCAGAGTCGTCACGGCTGTTGCCCCTCCGCAGACGCGGCCTGCTGTTCCGGCAGCGGCGACGACGACCCTCCGCACGCCGCCCCGGCGGGCGCGGACGAGCCGGCGGCAGGCACCGGCTCGTCCGCCGAGCCCGCTCAGTTCTTGTTGTCGAAACCCGCGCGGCGCAGCGCGTCCGCCAGGGCACCGCTCGGCTCGTCGCGCCCGCCGCGCTTGCCGCCGCCCTGCTTGGCGGCGGCCGGCTTGCTGCCCGACGGCTTGTTCCCGGACGGCTTGCCCTTGCCGTTGCGGTCGCCCTGCTTGCCCTTGCCGTTGCGCGCCCCGTCGCGGCCGCCCGCGGATTCGCGGGCCGAGCGCCCGTCGGCCTCGTCGTCGAGCCGCAGCGTCAGCGAGATCCGCTTCCGCGGGACGTCCACGTCGAGCACCTTCACGCGCACCACCTCGCCGGACTTGACGACCTCGCGCGGGTCGTTGACGAAGTTCTTCGACATGGCCGACACGTGCACCAGCCCGTCCTGGTGCACCCCGACGTCCACGAACGCGCCGAACGCGGCCACGTTGGTCACGACCCCCTCCAGCCGCATGCCCGGCTCGAGATCGGTGATCTCGTTGACGCCCTCGGCGAAGGTCGCCGTCCGGAACGTCGGCCGCGGGTCGCGGCCCGGCTTCTCCAGCTCGCGCAGGATGTCGGTGACCGTCGGCAGCCCGAAGGTCCCGTCGACGAACTGGCTCGGCTCCAGCTTCCGCAGCGTCGCGGTGTCACCGATCAGGGCTTCCACATCGGTGCCGGCGCTGTCCAGGATCCGCCGCACCACCGGGTACGACTCGGGGTGGACGCTGGAGGCGTCCAGCGGGTTCTCGCCGCCGCGGATGCGCAGGAACCCGGCGCACTGCTCGAAGGCCTTCGGCCCGAGCCGGGTCACCTCGGTCAGCGCCTGGCGGGTGCCGAACTGCCCGTTGCTGTCGCGGTGGGCCACGATGTTCTCGGCCAGGCCCGCGCCGATGCCCGACACCCGCGCCAGCAGCGGCGCCGAGGCGGTGTTGACGTCCACCCCGACCGCGTTGACGCAGTCCTCGACGACGGCGTCGAGCGAGCGCGAGAGCTGGCTCTCCGAGACGTCGTGCTGGTACTGGCCCACGCCGATCGACTTCGGGTCGATCTTGACCAGCTCGGCCAGCGGATCCTGCAGCCGGCGCGCGATGGACACCGCCCCGCGCAGGGACACGTCCAGCTCCGGCAGCTCGCGGCTGGCGTAGGAGGAGGCCGAGTACACCGAGGCGCCGGCCTCGGAGACGGTGACCTTGGTGAGGCCGAGCTCCGGGTGGCGCTGGAGCAGGTCGCCGGCGAGCTTGTCGGTCTCGCGGGAAGCGGTGCCGTTGCCGATGGCGACGAGTTCGACGCCGTGCTCGCGGGCGAGCTTCTCCAGCGCGCCGAGCGCCTCCTCCCAGCGCTTCTGCGGCTGGTGCGGGTGGATGGTCTCGGTGGCCACCGGCTTGCCGGTCGCGTCGAGCACCGCGACCTTGACGCCGGTGCGGTAGCCCGGGTCCAGGCCCATCGTCGGGCGGGTGCCGGCCGGCGCGGCCAGCAGCAGGTCCCGCAGGTTGGTGGCGAACACCCGCACGGCCTCGTCCTCGGCGTTCTGCCGCAGCCGGGTGCGCAGGTCGATGCCCAGGTGGGTGCGGATGCGGGTGCGCCAGGCCCAGCGCACCGCGTCGGCGAGCCAGCGGTCGGCCGGGCGGCCGTGGTCGGCGATGCCGAAGCGGGCGGCGATGCGCCGCTCCGGTTCGCTCGGGCCGTCTTCCTCGTCCTCGCCCGGGTCCATGGTCAGGTCGAGGACTTCCTCCTTCTCGCCGCGCAGCAGGGCCAGCACGCGGTGCGAGGGCAGCTCGGTGAAGGCTTCGGAGAACTCGAAGTAGTCGGCGAACTTGGCGCCTTCGGTCTCCTTGCCCTCGCGCACCTGCGAGACCAGCCGGCCGCGGGACCACATGCGTTCGCGCAGCTCGCCGATGAGGTCGGCGTCCTCGGAGAAGCGCTCGACGAGGATGGCGCGGGCCCCGTCGAGGGCGGCCTGCGCGTCGGCGACGTTGTTGTCCGGGTCGATGTAGCCGGCGGCGGTTTCGCGCGGGTCGTGGGCGGGGTCGTCGAGCAGCGCGTCGGCGAGGGGCTGCAGGCCGGCCTCGATCGCCACCTGCGCCTTGGAGCGGCGCTTGGGCTTGTACGGGAGGTAGATGTCCTCCAGCCGCGCCTTGGACTCGGCGGCCTCGACCTGGGCCTGCAGCTGTTCGGTGAGCTTGCCCTGGGAGCGGATCGACTCCAGCACGGTGCTGCGCCGCTCCTCGAGCTCGCGCAGGTAGCGCAGCCGCTCCTCGAGGGAGCGCAGCTGCGCGTCGTCGAGGCCGCCGGTGGCCTCCTTCCGGTACCGGGCGATGAACGGCACGGTGGCGCCGTCGTCGAGCATCTCCACGGTCGCGGTCACCTGGCGCTCGCCGACGCCGAGTTCCTCGGCGATCTTCTGGGGCACGGGGGTCGTCACGGTTGCTGGTCCGTCCTTCGTCGTCGACTGGCTCGGCCCGGCTGCGCTGGCAAGGCCCGGCTGGTGGCGGGCGGGCCGCCGGCAGCGATTGTGCCGGACGCCGATCTCGGTGCGGAGTACCGACCCGCGGCCGGACCCGACCCGCATGATCGTCACAGCCGGTGCACAGCCCGCTCAGGCCAGCCACCGACTGGGTGAATCCGGGTACCGGTCTACGTACATACCGCCATGGCAGTGACCCTCGGTGCCCGGAGTGTGGGGCTCGTGATACGCCCCGATAACGACAACCCCGAACAGGACCCCCGAAACACGACCCCGGAGGAGAACACCCGAGCCTCCTCCCGCCGCGCCGAAACCCCGAACGGTGCCGGCGACCACGCCCGCTCCGCGGCGCTGCGCGCCGACCACGCGCTGCGCTCCGGCGTGGACCGCGTGCGCCCGCACGCGCGCAAGGCCGGCGAATGGGCCCGGCCGCACGCCGAGCGGGTGCAGCAGTGGCTGAAGCCGCTGCTGCAGCGGCTCTGGGCGTTCCTCGCGCCGCACCTGCGGCGCGTCCAGGAACGGCTCGCTCCGCACGCCCGGCGGCTGCAGGCCAAGCTCGCCCCGTACGCGGAGCGCGCCCAGCAGGCCCTGCAGCGTTCGAACGGCGCGCACAGCAGGCGGCCCTCGCGGCTGCGGGCGATGCAGGCCGGCGGCGTGGCCGCGGTCATCGGCGTGCTCGGCATCGTCATCGGCAACGTCGGCACGGGCGGCGAGTCCGACCAGAACGTGCACAACGCGGCCCACGAGGTCGCCGGCGCCCCGGTGCAGACGATGAGCGGGCCCGCCCAGCAGCCCACCCAGAAGTCGCCCGACCCGACCACCGGCACGATCACGCCCAAGTCGGCCGAGAACGTCCAGCAGAACGTGGCGGCCGCCCCCGAGGGCCCGCCCGCCGAGGGCATCGACGTCTCCAACCACAACGGCAACGTGGACTGGGACAAGGTGGCCGGTGCCGGCAAGAAGTTCGCCTTCGTGCTGGCTTCGGATGGCGAGAGCTTCCAGAACTCGCAGTACCAGCAGCAGACCTCCGGGGCCAAGGACGCCGGACTGCTGGTCGGCGCCTACCACTTCGGGCGTCCCAGCGGCGACCCGATCAACCAGGCCGACCACCTGCTGCAGACCGCGAACTACACCAACGACGGCAAGACCCTGCCCCCGGTGCTCGACCTGGAGCCCAACACCAAGGGCGACAAGTGCTACGGCAAGGACCCTGGGCAGCTGGCCGACTGGACCAAGCAGTTCACCGACCACGTCAAGCAGGCCACCGGCCGCGACCCGATCATCTACTCCAGCACCGGGTACTGGAGCAAGTGCATGGCCGGCTCCGACCAGTTCAGCAAGAACCCGCTGTGGCTGGCCTCCTACGGCACCAAGAACCCGAAGGTGCCGCAGGGCTGGGACGAGTTCGCGTTCTGGCAGCACAGCTCCACCGGCAAGGTTCCGGGCATCAGCGGCCCGACCGACGAGAACGTCTTCAAGGGCAGCGCGGAAAAGCTGCAGGCGTTCGCCAAGTAACGGTCGCCGCGGCGACCACAACGCAACAGGGCTCCGACCGGAGACGTCCGGCGGAGCGGGCGGACCCCCCGGGTCCGCCGGGCACGGTCCGGCCGTGCCAGCGGGGGCCGGCCGCGGGAGCGGTCGGCCCCCGCTCATGGGAAGAGCGGAGAACGAGGATCGGACGTCGGCAGCGCCGGCACATGCGCCCGGTTGCGCTCGGGGCGTTCACGTGCGTGCGCCGGCGGTCCTGCCACCCGGCTCCCGTTCGGCGGAGGGGCACGGAACTCGCCCCGCATGGAAGTTCCGTGAGCGCTCAGACGCGCCCGCGCGGCACACGCGCGGGCGCGTCGGCATATCCGGCCAGGCACGGCCCCGGGCCGGCCCGCGGGTCCGGCGCGGGCAGCCCTCCGGCAGACTGAGCGCGATGAGCAGAACGGTTCTGGTTCTCGGCGGACGCAGCGAGATCGGCGTCGCCGTCGCGGAGCGGCTCGTGCGCCGCGGCGCGGACACGGTGGTGCTGGCCGCGCGGCGCAGCGGAGAACTCGACGACGAGGAAGCGGCCCTGCGCGAGGCCGGCGCCACCACGGTCGACCGCGTCGAGTTCGACGCCGACGACGTCGACGCGCACCAGGGGGTGCTCGACGACGTCGTCGCCCGCCACGGCCACCTCGACGCCGTGATCACGTCCTTCGGCGTCCTCGGCGACCAGCAGCGCGCCGAACGCGACCCCGCCCACGCCCTGCAGGTGCTGCACACCGACTACGTGGCGCACGTCGGCGTGCTGACCCGCGTGGCCAACCTGCTGCGCGAGCAGGGCAGCGGGCAGCTGGTGGTGTTCTCCTCGGTCGCCGGCGTGCGCGTGCGCCGCGCCAACTACGTGTACGGCTCGGCCAAGGCCGGCCTCGACGGGTTCGCCAGCGGGCTGGCCGACGCGCTCGCGGGAACCGGCGTGCACCTGCTCATCGTGCGCCCCGGCTTCGTCATCGGGCGCATGACCGGCGACATGAAGCCCGCGCCGCTGTCCAGCACGCCCGACCAGGTCGCCGACGCGACCGTGGCGGGCATGCAGAAGCGCCGAACGCTCATCTGGGTCCCGCCGGCCCTGCGGCTGCTGTTCGCCGCGCTCAGCCTCGTTCCGCGCCCCCTCTGGCGCCGCATGCCGCGCTGAGACCCGACCCGCCGCGGCCGGTGCCGACCGACCGGCACCGGCCCGAGCTCACCGGCCGGGGCTCACCGGCCCGAGCTCACCAGAGCGTGTAGCCGCCGTCGTTGACCAGCACCGCCCCGGTCATGAACGAGGAGGCGCGGCTGGCCAGGTACAGCACGCTCGGCGCGAGCTCCTCCGGGTCGGCGGCGCGCTGCATCGGGGTGTCCTCGATCCAGTAGCGCTGGAACTCGGGCCTGTCGACCGGCGCCATCTCGGTGCGCACGTACCCGGGCGCCAGCGCGTTGACGCGGATGCCCCGCGGGGCCCACTCGGCGGCCAGCGACTTGGTCAGCTGGTGCACCGCCGCCTTCGAGGCGTTGTAGGCCGGCTGCATCTGCGGCCGGTTCACGATCATCGCCGAGATCGAGCCGATGTTGACGATCGCCCCGCCGTCGCCCATCCGCCGCGCCGCCGCGGTGCTGGCCAGCCACAGCCCGGTCACGTTGACGTCGAAGACCGACTGGAACTCCTCGTCGGGCACCTCCAGCGCCGGACGGTGGTAGCACACCCCCGCGTTGTTGACGAGCACGTCGATGCCGCCGTGCTCGTCGACCGCGGTGGCGACCATCCGCTCCACGTCCTCGCGGCTGCTCACGTCCGCGGCGACCGGGGTGACCCGGCGCCCGCTGGCCGCGGCGATCTCCTTCGCCGCCTCCTCGTTGCGCTCCGCGCCGCGACCGACCACGACCACGTCGGCACCGGCCTGCGCCAGCGCGTGCGCGAACGCCCGGCCCATGCCGCGGTTGGCACCGGTGACCACCGCGGTGCGCCCGTCGAGGCGGAACGCTTCGGCGAGCCCGCTCATCCGAGCGCGCTCGGGTCGGCGGGAACGTCGACCGCGTGCTCGCGCAGCGCCTCCAGCGGCACCACCTCGAGCGTGCTCGCGTGGGTCGCGGCCAGCACCACCGGCGCGGCGGCCCCGGCCCGGTAGGCCTCCAGCCACCGCTCGGCGCACACGCACCAGCGGTCGCCGGGGGTCAACCCGGGAAACCCGAACTCCGGCCGCGGGGCGGCCAGGTCGTTGCCCGTGCTCTTCTGGTGCTCCAGGAACTCGCCGGAGACGACGGCGCACACCGTGTGCCGGCCCAGGTCCTCCTCCCCGGTGTTGCAGCACCCGTCGCGGTAGAAGCCCGTGAGCGGTTCGGTGCCGCAGGGTTCCAGTTCTTCGCCGAGTACGTTGCGATCGGTCGACATGGTTCCAGCTTCCCATCCCCGGGCGGCCGCGGTCACCTGTTCCGCAGAACCGCCGGATTCGCTCCGCGTGCGCACGGGGTCCTCAATACGCCGTCCTCGCCGGCGCTGGCCAGCGCGCGGAACGCGTTCCACGCGGTGGGCGCAGCGACTGGTAGCGGCGAGTGACGGGCGCGGGCGAACGCGTGCCCGGCGGGAGCCGGAGCATTGTCCGGGCATCGGTCGAGGAGAACTGCTCCGATCGGCCGCGAACGCAGAAACGGGCCACCGGAAAACCGGTGGCCCGTCGCTGTCAGCGGTGCAGCGGTTCCGCGGAGTTCAGCGGCTCACTTCCGCAGGTCCCACGGGTGCACGCCGCCGTAGTACTCGCCCGAGTCGAGCTGGTGCACCGAGCGGTGCACCTCCTTGGAACCGGGGCCGGAATTGCCCTCGATCATGGTGACGGTGTTGCCGTCGCGGTGCTCGACGAGCCCGATGTGCTTGCTGGACTTGGCCGAGTCCGGGCCGGTGCCGTACAGCAGCACGTCGCCCGGCTTGGCCTGGTCCAGGTGCTGGGCGTCGAAGGCGGTGCCGTTGGCCTGGCCCTGCTTGTAGACGTTGCCGGTGAAGGCGAACTGCTCGTGGTCCACGTTGATGCCGGCCTTCTCCCACATCGACATGGCGAACAGCGCGCACCAGGACACGCACTGCGAGGAGTACTTCTGGCAGTTCTCGCCCTGCTCGCGGGTGCCGACCTCGGGCTGGGCGGCCTTGACGATGCGGTCCCGCACGCTGGGCGAGTCCGGCGTCTCGGGGCTCGGGGCCGGTGCGGGCACGGCGCCGGCCGGAGCCGCGGCCGGCACGGCGGCCGGGGCCGGAGCCGGGCCCTGCCCGGGCGCGGGGGCCGGGCCGCTCGCGGCGAAGGCGGTGCCCATGCCGCCGACGGTGATCACCGCGGCGGCGCCGAGCGAGGCGATCGGGGCGGGCACGCGCCGTGCCCGGTCGAGGATCCTGCGGCCGAGGGAGTTCGGGGTGCTGCCGTTCGGGGAATTCGCGCCGTCAGTGCTGTTCTGCATTTCTCCGCACGTTCTGGTCGGGGGCTTTCCTCGCTCGTTTCCACCGGGTATCGGGGTCGCCCGGGGAAACCGCCCCAGGTTGGCCCGGGGAAGAACCGCCCAGCAGTGAGGGAAATACGTGGTTGGGTACCTAGACGCGCGCATTCGCCGGAGACGTGCGTCTCCTTCTTCGACAGCTGGTGTTGCACCGTGCGCGGACCGTGTTCGACCGATGCGGAAGAATCGCAGAATGCTCCGGTCCCGCGCTTTCGGAAATGGTGCGGATCAGCGGGGCGGCGGCCGCCGGGCGCGCGGCCCGGCGGCCGGGTCTCAGCCCAGGTCCAGGTGCTCGGCGAGCCCGTCCACCTGGTCCAGCCGCGGGACCGTCGGGGTGAACACGAGCTCGTTCATGCCGGCCGCGGCGAAGCGCTCCACCACACCGCGGATCTCGTCGCGGGTGCGCACCGCCTGCTCGGCGACGGTGTTGGCCATCTCCCCGGCGAACCGGTAGTAGGAGCGGATGTAGCGGTCGGACTCCTCGACGACGTCGTCGCCGACGGAGAAGTACACGAGCCCGAGCAGCCGCGGCCGCCCCTCGCGCCCGGCCGCGTCCCACCGCTCGCGCAGCGACTCGACGACCGGCCGGGCCCGCTCCGGACCGCCGCCGGCACCGGTCCAGCCGGCGCCCCACTCGACGGTGCGCCGCACCGCGGCCTCGCTGTGCCCGCCGATGAGGATCGGCGGCGGCTGGCTGCCGGGCGGGCACGGCGCGACGGCGCGCTTCTCGCCCGGCTCCTCGCCGTCGACGAGCTCCTCGCCTCGGAAGGCCCGGTGCAGGTACTGCAGCTGCTGGTCGAACATCCGGCCGCGCCGGGAGAAGTCGCGGTCGGAGGGCGCGTAGTCGGACTCGCGGGCGCCGACGCCGAGCCCGAGCGTGAGCCGGTCGCCGGACAGCTGCGCCAGCGTCATCGCGATCTTGGCCAGCACCGCGTCCGGGTAGGTCGGGCCGAGCACCGCGTTGGTCAGCAGCTCGATCCGCGAGGTGCCGCCGGCGACCGCGGCCAGCGTGGTCAGCGAGTCGTAGGACGGGTAGCCCACGCGGCCCACGGTGGAGACGAACTGGAAGCCGCGTTCCTCGGCCCGCTGCGCCCACCGCGGGATGAGCTGCGGGTCGTTTCCGGGGACCGTGTTGGGCAGGCCGATGCCGATGCGCACGGATTCTCTCCTCGACGTGGTGGTTGGGACGTGTGGTGGTGACGTGTGGTGGTTGCAGCGTCCGCGCCCGGCGCGCGGGGCGCGGGGACTGTCCCGCGATCACCCTACGGGCGCGCCCCCGCAGTGCGCGGAGCGCTGCTCGGCCCGCCGCTTCCGCGGCGCCAGCGGGTGCGCCAGGAACCCGGACAGGAGGGCGAGCAGGTGCCCAAAGCCGCTGAAGGTCGGGTCGAGCACGGGGTCGTGGCCGAGGTGGACCAGCCAGAACCCGGCCCAGGCCAGCCGCGCCAGCGGGTGCGCCCACCAGTAGGTGAGCACGCCGGCGACGGCGGCGACCCCGTAGCTCATGCCGACGTCGACCGTGGTGGCGATCGAGGGCGGCAGCAGGCCGTGGTCGAGTCCCCACGCGATGCCGGCCACGGTCGCCAGGGTGGCGCCGACGTGCCCGATGGTGAACACCGCGGCCCAGCGCAGCGGACCGAGCCAGCGTTCGGCCGGGACCATCATCAGCAGGCACACCGCGGCCTTGGCGCAGGATCCCCAGCCGCCCTGGAGCACGAAGGCCGAGGCGATCAGCGCCCGCACCGGGTGATCGCCCATGTTGTGCAGGTTGGTGGAGGCGCTGAGGACCACCTGTCCGGCCACGCGCGGGCCCGCGCTCTGCACCGTGATGGTGGTGATGGCCAGCGCGAACGCGTACAGCGCGGTGGCCCGCGCCGACCGGAGCTCGGTCCGCAGGCAGCGCGCGGTCCGCATCAGCGAGGAGGGCACGATCTCCATCCTGCCCGCGGTGGCACGGGCGGTCGATGACTGGTTCCCGCCGGTGTGCTCCGGATGCCGCGGATCTCCGCCGCTTCCGTGTCCACAATGGATGGGTTTGGGGCGGTTCGCCCGCCGCGTCCGCTCGGTGCCGAATCCCGCCCGAGCCCCGCAGATGCGCCGCGCAAGCTCCGGCCGCGTCGCGACACCCGGGCCGTTGCGCGGTTTCGGCGGAAATACGACACGGTGTGGCGCTTCCCACTGCTGGCCGATGCGGCCAGACTCGGGTGCGCGAACCGGAGGAGGGCACCCGCATGAGCACTTCGCTGTTCGACCTCAGCGGCCGCACCGCGCTGGTCACCGGCGCGGGCAGCGGCATCGGCCGGCGACTGGCGGTCGGACTCGCCGCGGCCGGCGCCGACGTGAGCTGCCTCGACCTGCCGCGCCAGCGCGCGGAACTCGAACGCACCAGCGCGGAGGTCGCCGAGCACGGCCGCAGCGCGCGGGTGCTGGAGGCCGACGTGACCGACGCCGAGTCCGCGCGGTCAGCGGTCGAGCGGCACGAGACCGAGCTGGGGCCGCTGGAGATCGCGGTCAACTGCGCGGGAGTCAACGGTTCCGCGCCCGCCGAGGAGATGAGCTCCGCCGAGTGGCACCGGGTCGTCGACACCAACCTCACCGGAGTGTTCCACTCCTGCCAGGCCGAAGCCGCGGTGATGCTGCCCCGCCAGCGCGGTGCCGTCGTCAACATCGCCTCGATGTCGGCCACCATCGCCAACCGCGGGCTGTGGCAGGTGCACTACAACTCCTCGAAGGCCGGGGTCAAGCACCTGACCACGAGCCTCGCCGCGGAGTGGGCGCGCCGCGGGGTGCGGGTGAACTCGATCAGCCCCGGCTACGTCAGCACGCCCATGACCAGCGGTCCCGAGTGGGACGAGAAGCGCGCGCAGTTCTCGGAGCAGACGCCGCTCGCCAGGATGGCCACCCCGGACGAACTGGTCGGCCCGGTGGTGTTCCTGGCCTCGCCGGCCGCGAGCTACTGCACCGGCGCCGACCTGCTCGTCGACGGCGGCTTCACCGGGTGGTGACCACCACATCGTCCACGAAGGACAGTTGCGGTCCACCGTAGACTGCGGCAGAACCGAAGCACCAGCGTTCCCCCGGGGGCAGACCGTGAAGTTCCGCATGCGCAAGACCATTCCGCTCGGGCCGATCAAGCTCCACTTCACCGAGAACGGCTACTCCTCCTGGTCCATCCGGATCGGGCGCTTCTCCTGGAACAGCCGCTCCGGCAAGAAGCGCTTCGACACCCCCGGACCCGGCAGCGTGGAGTGGTGACCTCCCCGCTGCCCACCACCCCGCTGACCACCACCGGGCCGCGAACGAGCGCTCGGTGCCACCGACACGGAAGACGAGCGCGGCGATGACGGAGCCGAGCTCGCGAGCTCGTCCCGAGCCCGCCGAAACCGCCGCTGCCGACCCCGCCGCTGCCGCGCCGCGCGCGGTCGGCGGCGCCCTGGCCGGCGCCGCGGTCGTGCTGCTCGCGGTGAACCTGCGCTTCGTGTTCGGCAGCGCCTCCGCGGTCCAGGCCGACGTCCGCGACGCCTACGGGCTGGGACCGGCCAGCGTCGGCCTGCTGACCACCGGACCCGTGGTCTGCCTCGGGGTGTTCGCACCGCTGGCGGCCCGCGCGATCCGCCGCTGGACCGTGCCGACCGCGCTGGCCGCAGCGCTGCTGCTCGTCACGGGCGGCACGCTGCTGCGCGGCGTGCCCTCGTGGCCCGTGCTGCTGCTGGGAACGCTGGTCGCCGGCATCGGCATCGCGGTCGGCAACGTCCTCGGGCCGGTGTTCATCCGGCTGTTCTTCCCCCGGCGGATGGGCCCGCTGACCGGCCTGTTCACCGCGCTGATCAACGTCAGCACCGGCATCGCCTCCGGCGTGACCGTGCCGCTGGCCACCGGCCTGCTGCACAGCTGGCGCTCCGCGCTGGTCGCCTGGGCGGTACCCGCGGCGCTGGCGGTGCTCGTGCTCGGCGCGGTCGCGGTGCGCCACCGCCGGTTCCAGCACGCCCGCGCCGAACCGGCACCGGCCCCGCCCCGCTGGCACCCCGAAGTCCTGCGCTCACCCACCGCCTGGGCGGTCACCGGATTCATGGGGCTGCAGTCGCTGCTGGCCTACTCGCTGGTGGCGTGGCTGCCGAGCCTCTACCGCGACCGCGGACTCAGCGCCGCGCACGCGGGCCTGGTCCTGACCGCGCTGAGCGCGGCCAGCATCCTCACCGCCCTGACCGTGCCGGTGCTGGCGACGCGGCTGCGCCGGCAGCGCGGGCTCGCGGTCGCCGTCGTCGCGCTCTCGGTGATCGGGCTGCTCGGCGCGCTCGCCGGCGGAACCGCCACCGCCGCGCTGTGGGCGGTCGTGCTCGGGCTCGGCCAGGGCGGCGAGCTCGCCATGGCCATGATGCTGATCAACCTCCGCGCCCACGACGCCTCGAGCTCGACCAGCCTGTCCACCATGGCCCAGACCACCGGCTACGTGATCGCGGCCGCGGGGCCCGTGGTCACCGGCCTCGTCCACGGCGCCTCCGGCGCGTGGACCGCACCGCTGCTGACGCTGACCGCCCTGATGCTCCCGCTCGCCGCCTGCGGCTGGATCGCCGGCCGCGACGTGCAGGTCCGCACCGGCGGCTCGTGAGGCGGCCCGCGGGACGCGCTCCCGCGGGCAGCACGCCCCCGCAATCACCAGCCGGCGGGGGACCAGCCAGCCGGGTCACCAGCCAGCAGGATCATCAGCCAGCCGGGTCATCACAGCGGGGTCGCCAGCCAGCGGGGTCACCAGCCGCGTTCGCGCCACTCCGCGAGCTTCGGCCGCTCCGCGCCCAGCGTCGTGTCGTCCCCGTGCCCCGGATACACCCAGGTGTCGTCCGGCAGCACCGCGAACACCCGGTTCTGCACGTCGTCGAGCAGCGAGCGGAAGTCCTGCTCCGAGTTCGTCTTGCCGACGCCGCCCGGGAACAGCGAGTCCCCGGTGAACAGGTGCGGATG
>Ga0164243_10009005_pt1 | contig 14607 bp, 5 predicted proteins | sample OricompcompostOP_FD_108781 | JGI IMG/M metagenome (GOLD analysis project Ga0164243, IMG submission 108781) | Organic Plus compost microbial communities from Emeryville, California, USA - Original compost - Organic plus compost (OP) | ecosystem: Engineered > Solid waste > Mixed feedstock >... | reverse complement strand
CCGGCCTTCATGATCATCTGTCACCTCTCCGTCACCAGCACGGATCGATTCCAGGCGACATAGAGCTGACCAGATCGACACCCTCCGTACGAGAGACGTGGGCGTGTTGAACAGCAGCTTCGATCTGTCAACGCAACGTCCGGCGTCGTCATCGTGTCGTCACCCGCCTGCCGCCGGGGCATCTTCGCCTGAGGTCGGCGCGGCGACGGAGCCATCGACTGAGGAGGAAAACAGCCGCTCCCGTTCTGCGGCGACGACTTGCCGGGCGATTTCCGTCTCAGTGATGTCCATCGCGTCGGGTGTGGCCTGCGCGGTCTCGCTCACTCTTGCGAACTCATCGAACAGCGCCTTCTTGCGTGCGAGGATCTCGAGGATCCGCTCGTCGACGCTGTTCTCCGCGAGGAGCCGGTGGACCTGTACGGACTGGATCTGGCCCATGCGGTGCGCACGGGCAATGGCCTGCGCCTCGGTCGTCGGCTTGAGCTGAGGTTCGCAAATGACGACGACCGACGCCGCCTGAATGTTGAGGCCAACGCCGCCCGCGGTGATCTGGCTTACGAGAACGGCACCGGCTCCGGCAGCCGCGAAGGCGTCGATCAGGTCCTGCCGCCGGGCGGCCGGGACCTTGCCCGTCAGCGGTCCGTAGACCGTACCCGGCAATGCGGCGGTCACCTGGTCGAGCACGTCGAGGAAATACGAGTACACGATCACGCGACGGCCGTTTTCTTCCGCCTCCTTCACGAGCTCGATGAGCCGGCGCAGCTTCTCCGAGTCGCTACCGAGCATGGTGGCCCTGCGCATCGCCATAAAGTTGCCGGCACGGACGGCATGCCGGTAGTCGGCCGCGCTGTCGGGTGACAACCCGAGCCATTCCTCGACCTCGACGAGCTCGGGTAGCTCGGTCAGCACGTCCTCCTGGTTACGGCGCAGGTAGACGGGTGCGACGTGCCGGCGGAAGCGCAGGGCCGACGCGTCGGGCGCGGAGCGCGCCAGGTCCGGGCGTACGTAGTGGATCAGGTTCTGGAACTCCTCGACCCGGTTTTCCAAGGGCGTGCCGGACATCAGGATGGCGCGTGGTACGGCCGTAATCACCTTGGCCGCGTTCCTCGACCGTACGGCTGCCGGATTCTTGACGTAGTGCGCCTCGTCAAGGATGACGCAGGCGACGTCAGCGACCTCGCGCTCGGTGAGGTTCCGTAAGGCCCAGCCGAGCAGGTCGTACGTGATCACAGCGACGCCGCCGCTGCGGTGCCATTGCTTCAGGGCCACCCAGCGGTCGGCCTCCGGGCCGTGCAGCCGGTGCGGGTGGAGCCGCGTGTGATGGGCCGTCTCACGCATCCAGTTGCTGACGATCGCGGCCGGGCAGACCACGAGGAAGCGGCCGTCGCCCTTGGACCGAAGATGGGCCAGCGCGGCCAGTGCCTCGACGGTCTTACCCAGGCCCATCTCGTCGCCGACGATCACCTTCTTCTGGACGAGCGCGAAGCGCGCCGCGAAGCTTTGGTAGCCGCGTAGAGACGCGGTTAGATTGTCAGTGCGCAATTCCAGGGCCCGGACCGCCTCGATGACGTCGCGGGGCAGGTCGCCGTGGGTCCGCTCGGCATCCTCGACGACGAAGCCGAGTTCGGCCAGCATTCCGTAATAGTCGGCCGGGCGGCCGAGGAAGTCGTCCCAGACGTCGCCGGATGCGGCAGAGGCGGGAGACGCAGCGGCCACCATGTCCGCCCGGGCCACGACAGCGTCGATCGCATCGGTAAGTGCCGGGGCCGAAGGCCGGACCGGGACAACGACGGCGCAGACCGCGTCGTCAAGCGCGGCACCGAGTGCGCGCAGCTCCCCCGCGCGTGCGATGTCAGTGGTGGCGCCTTTGGTGCGGCGGGACACGTCCCATGCGCGTAACGCGGTGACCAGAGCGGTGGCCAAGGGGCCGCGCTTCTTGAAGTCGATACGGACGGGCATCTCGTGGTAGGTCATGTCCCAGAGGGTCCGCGCTGCGGCGACCATCCGGCGCGCAGTGGTCTCACCGATGCCGGGCAGCTGCCGCAGACGGCGTTCTTCCTGGATGACGGCCCACACATCTGTGATTCCGGCCGCCTCGATGACACCGGTGCGGAGCTGGCCGCGGGATGCCTTCCGGAGCGCGTCGAGCGGCATTGAGCTGACCATTCGACGGGTCTCGCTCTTGCGCACGGCCTCGCCGGCCGACGTCGCGGCCTTGACGTACTTCTGTTCGGCTCCCACGGCCTTGTCGATGACGGCTACGGAACGGTTGAGGCGCGCAAAGTCCTCCCTCCGAAGCAGCGCGGGTGTCTCAGCTTCACCGCCTAACCGCTTCGCGAAGCCGAGCGACGGGTCAAGGATGTTCTCGATCCCGGGCGTCGCCGGGGTCGGGTTCGGCCGGGCGAGCTCGATGAGGATCCTGTCCACGTCCTGGCCCACCGCGGTGTCGTGCAGCCGTACGAGCTTCTCCGCTGCGTCACGCGCGCCCGCAAACTTCTTGCGGCCAGGGAACAGCCGGACGCTCGCCATCGAGCGGGCACGGTCCGCGACGGCCGCGATCCGTCCGATCCCGCGGAGCAGACCTTCTTCTGCGGGAGTGAATGGCCGCAGGTCGCGAGCGGCGGCCAGGTGCGTGGGGACGGGAGTGTCCGCCTGCATGAGCGGAATCACGACCCATGTAGGTACGCCGTCACGTTCGACCGTGACCGCGCGTGCTTTCAGCCGTTCGGTGTCACGCCCGGCCGCGACCCGCGTCTCCTCACGCGCGCCATTGATCGCTGCGCGCGCGGCAGACCACCGGTCGGCGTCCTCGATTAAGCGCCTCAGCGTGGCCCGCTCGTCCCGCCCCATATCCCACCCCACCCGTGGATCCCCTGAGAGTTCGACTGAGGCTAACGGAGAGCCCCGACAACATCGGCCAATCAGACCGATACGGGCCAAATATCAGTAGCTGTCGGTAATAATCTGCACAAGTACATGCCGCCAGGGCCGAGGAGTCCGAATGCTGCTGGAGCAGCTCAAGCAGGGCTTACACGTTGACGGGCTGATCCCACGTGAGCCCGTGACCGTAATCGCCGCACAGCCGCACGGTACGGACGCCGTTGAGCTGACGTATAAGACCGCAGGGGGCGGGCTCGGCCAGCAGATGCTCTACCGCAAGGACGAGGCCAGGCTCAGCATCGCGCGGTCTGGGAACCGCGCCTTCGATGCGTCCGCGACCGATTTCAAGCTGGTGGCTGAGGCCCAGCGGATCACGCTGGCCGGCCGGTTCGATCCGATGCTCGCCGTGGCTACCAGCGACGTACAGCCGCTGCCGCATCAGATCCGCGCGGTGTACGGGGAGTTGCTACCACGCACCCCGCTGCGCTACCTCCTCGCCGACGACCCCGGCGCCGGAAAAACGATCATGGCCGGCCTGTATGTCAAGGAACTGATCCTCCGCGACGACGTTAAGCAGTGCCTGATCGTCGCGCCCGGCGGCCTGGTCGAGCAATGGCAGGACGAGCTGTTCTTCAAGTTTGGGCTGACCTTCCAGCTCCTCACTAACGACATGATCGACGCGAACGTCAATGTCAACGTCTTTGAGGCCGCCCCGCTGCTGATCGCCCGCATGGACCAGCTCTCCCGTAACGAGGCGCTGCAGGCCCAGCTCAAGGAGACCGAGTGGGACCTGGTGGTCATCGACGAGGCTCACCGGATGGCCGCCCACTACTTCGGCGGAAAGCTGGAGAAGACGAAGCGGTTCCAGCTCGGTGAGCTGCTCGGCGACGCGGCCCGCCACCTGCTGCTGATGACCGCGACCCCGCACTCCGGCAAGGAAGAGGACTTCCAGGCGTTCCTCACTCTCCTCGACCGCGATCGCTTCGCCGGCCGCAACCAGGAGAGCGCCGACACGACCGGGATCATGCGCCGCATGGTCAAGGAGGACCTGCTCACATTCGAGGGCAAGAAACTCTTCCCCGAGCGGATCGCCACCACGGTCACGTACGAGCTCACCGCCGGGGAGTACGAGCTGTACGAGCAGGTCACCCGGTACGTCCGCGAGGGGATGAACCGAGCGGAGCGAGTAGGCGGCACCCGGAAGAACACCGTCGGATTCGCGCTCACTGTGCTGCAGCGGCGCCTGGCGTCCAGCCCAGAGGCGATCTACAAGAGCCTGCTACGCCGTCGTGATCGGCTGGAACGCCGGAAGCAGGAGGTACTCAACGGCACGTACCGGGATCGGGAGCCGGCCATCGCGGTCGACGACCTCGACTCCGACGTGTTCACGTCCTTCGAAATCGAGGAGCTCGAGGAGAATCTGCTCGATTCCGCTACGGCGGCCCAGACTGTCGGGGAACTCGACACCGAACTGATGGAGCTCGAAGACCTCATCCGTACAGCCAAGCGCGTCCGGGACGGCGGCACGGACCGTAAGTGGACCGAGCTGAGCGCGATCCTGCAGGAACTCGCGCTCGCCACCGATGAGGACGGCCGGCCGCGCAAGTTCATTATCTTCTCCGAGCATCGCGACACCCTCGAGTATCTGGCCACGCGCATCCGTTCGCTGCTCGGACGGCCGAACGCCGTACGGACCATCCACGGCGGCGTACGGCGGGCCGATCGACGCGCGATCACCGAGGAGTTCACCCAAAACCGCGACTGCCAGATCCTAATCGCCACCGACGCCGCCGGCGAAGGCCTGAATCTGCAGGCCGCTCATCTCATGGTCAACTACGACCTGCCGTGGAACCCCAACCGCATCGAGCAACGCTTCGGCCGGATCCACCGCATCGGCCAGCCGGACGTATGCCGGCTGTGGAACCTGGTGGCCGTCAATACCCGGGAAGGCGCGGTCTTCGGGCGCCTGCTCTACAAGATCGAGGAACAGCGCAAAGCGTACGGTGGCAAGGTCTTCGACGTCCTGGGCGAGGCGTTCACCGGCACGCCGCTGCGTGACCTCCTGATCGAGGCGATCCAGTACGGCGAACGACCGGACATCAAGGCGCAGATGCACCAGGTCATCGACCGCAACATCGGCGAGGGGCTCACGGAACTGCTGAAGGAACGCGCGCTCGCAGCCGAGCACTTCTCCGAGGCCCAGCTCGCCGAGCTGCGGGCCAAGATGGACGAGGCGCGTGCCCGGCGGCTCCAGCCGCACTACATCGAGCTGGCCTTCCGCGCAGCCTTCACCCGCCTGGGCGGGCGCATCGCGCGGCGGGAGCAGGGCCGTTACGAGATCACGCATGTGCCGGCATCTGTGCGCGCCGAACGGCACGGCCCGATCGCCAGCCGGTACGACCGGGTCACGTTCGACTTGAAGTACGTCCGTTCAGACGACCAAGCACGTGCCGACCTGCTCGCCCCGGGCCATCCGCTGCACGACGCCGTCATGGAGCGGACCATCGAGTTGCTCTGCGGAGTCTTGGAGCGTGGTGCCGTCCTCGTTTCGTCGGTCCTGGAGGAGCCGCATCTACTAGTCGGCGTGGTCGAGGAGGTCACGGACGGCACCGGCGCGACGGTCGCATCCCGGTTCGGCTACGCGTTCGTCGATGCTTACGGCACGGCCACGCCGGGTGGCCCGGCCCCCTACCTGGACTGCATTTCGGCGCCGGAAACAGCCGACGTCGAGGCGGCGCGGCAATCCCCATGGCTCACCGAGGCCGAGGAGAAAGCGAAGAGCTGGATCATCACCAACCAGCTCCCGGCTTATCTCGACGAGGTACGGCCGCGGCGCGCCGGCGAGCTTGCCAGGACACGCTTTCTGGTGACCACACGGCTGGAGGCCGAGCGCGACCGCCTGCTGCTCGAGTCGGCGGTCGTGGCGGAGAATGAACAGGCGGGCAAGAAGCCCAAGGAGTCCGCGGATAGCCTCAAGCGGAAGGCCGAGGAACTCGACTCTCGGCTGGACGAGCGGCTGAAACTGCTCGACCGTCAAGCCCTCATGGCCACGAAGCCACCGCGCATCGTGACCTCCGCGCTGGTACTTCCCGTGGCGATGCTGGAGAGCGAATTGCCCGAGGGCGAGCCGATCCGTGCCACGGAGACGAAAGAAGTAGAACGCCGTGGGTTGAATCTCGTCCTCGTCCGCGAACGAGAACTCGGCCGTGCGCCGGAAGAGCAGGCGTTCAACAATAAGGGCTTCGACATCCTCTCGACGGCACCGGGGGGTGACACCTATCGCATCGAGGTGAAAGCCAGGATGGCCGGCGCCGAGGACTTCTTCGTAACCCACAATGAGGTGATGACCGGCAAGAACGCCGCGCCGAAGTACCGCCTAGCATTGGTCCGGGTGGATCCGCGAGGACCGCAGTACGACGATGTACGTTACCTCGAAGATCCGTTCTCCGGTGTCCAACTCGGTAGCTTCGAAGCCACCGGCCACCGCGGCGACTGGGCGAAAACCTGGGACAAGGGCGAGGCGCCCTTCTAGCCTGGACGGTCTGTATATACTTGCCGCCCGGAAGTCATTATCAGCATCCTATCGACCGGACCTGGCCACTCATCTCGAAAACAGTTTTCCGGTATATTAGATTTGACCCTTCAGTAACGCAGGATCGGCGCACGTCGGCGGACTGGAGGGAACGGGTGGAGAAGCGGAAGTTAATCGAGGTGGCACTGCCGCTGGAGACGATCAACCGCGAGTCAGCGCGGGAGAAATCGATCCGCCATGGCCATCCCTCCACGCTGCATCTGTGGTGGGCGCGCCGTCCCCTCGCCGCCGCGCGCGCCGTCCTGTTCGCCCAGTTAGTAGACGACCCCAGCGCCCACCCCGATGAGTTCCCCACCGAGGAGCTCCAGCGCAAGGAGCGCGAGCGGTTACACGGCATCATCGAGCGCTTGGTCGTCTGGGAGAACATTCGCGACGAGAAGCTGCTCGCCGAGGCACACGCTGAGATCATGAAGTCCTGCCACGGCAACCCACCCCCGATCGTGGACCCGTTCGCCGGCGGCGGCACCATCCCCCTCGAGGCCCAGCGCCTAGGGCTAGAGGCACACGCCTCCGACCTCAATCCGGTAGCCGTCCTTATTAACAAGGCCCTGATCGAGATCCCCCCGAAGTTCCGCGACCAGCCCCCGGTGTTCCCAGGGCTGGCGAACTCGGAGATCCGAGCCTGGAAGGGCGCCGAAGGCCTCGCCGCCGACGTCCGTGCATACGGCAAGTGGATGCGCGACGAGGCCGAAAAACGCATCGGTCACCTCTACCCCAAGGCCACCCTTCCCGACGGCTCCAAGGCCATGGTCATTGCCTGGATCTGGGCGCGGACGGCGACGTGCCCCAACCCGGCCTGCGGCATCGAGATGCCTCTCGTGAGGACCTGGTGGCTGGGCAAGAAGAAAGGGAAGGAGGCGTATGTTGTCCCGCGTATCGTCGCCGATCCGACCCATTCATCAGGTCAGCGGGTGACATTTGAAATAGGCCACAATAAGGAAACTGCCCCAAGTGACGACCAGGACGGAACGGCCGGACGCTCCGGGGCTACATGCGTGGCCTGCGAGACTGCGGTCGGCCTGCAGTACCTTAGGGCTGAAGGAAAATCGGGACGTCTCGGCGAACAGTTGATGGTTGTCGTCGCGGAGGGAGCACGCCAGCGCATCTACCTCCCCCCCACCGACGAACACGTCAATTCAGCCATGACCCCAATGCCCGAAACCATACCTCCAGGTGAAATGCCGGGACGTGCATTAGGTTTTCGCGTGCAGGCGTATGGCATGATCCGCTATGCGGACCTTTTTACCAACCGGCAAATTGTCGGGCTGACAACGTTCAGCAGTCTGGTCATGGAGGCGCGAAAGCAGGTGCTAACTGATGGAGGGTCGCCGGAATACGGTGACGCCGTCGCAACGTATGCAGCTCTAGCCGCGAGCCGTGGAGCCGACCGCCAATCAGCGATCTGCTCCTGGGACTCCAGCACGACAAAAGAGCAAGTCCGAGGCGTCTTTGCTCGCCAAGCTATGCCGATGACCTGGGATTTCGCAGAAACGAATCCATTCGCCAAGTCGAGCGGAACCTGGACCGAGAGCACCGATTGGATCGCAAGGACGCTCGAATTACTTCCCGCCAATTCAATCAGCAATGTCCACCAGAAAGATGCACCTTCGCAGACATTCTCAAATTTATTAGTCAGCACCGACCCTCCATACTACGATAACGTGCCCTATGCAGATCTTTCCAACTTCTTCTACGTCTGGCTCAGGCGCGCGCTGCGTTCGGTCTATCCGGAGTTGCTTTCCACGCTGCTGGTACCCAAGGCTGAGGAGCTGGTTGCAGATCCGTATCGTCATGGCGGCAGGGAAGGCGCACGCCGGTTCTTTGAAGACGGTTTTCGGAGAGTCTTCGTACGGGCACGAGAGTCGGCACTCGACAATTTTCCGATCACGGTCTACTACGCGTTCAAGCAGAGCGAGACCGATGCTGGCGGTGAGGCCTCGACCGGTTGGGAGACGCTGCTTGAGGGCATGATCCGCTCCGGCTGGGAGATCACCTCGACCTGGCCGCTTCGTAGCGAGCTCGGGAACCGAATGCGCAGCCTCGGGAGCAACGCACTCGCTTCATCCGTTGTCCTCTCGCTCCGGCCCCGACCGGATTCGGCAACGGCAACGGACCGGCGGGGATTTATCGCGGCGTTAGAAGTCGAGTTGCCGGATGCACTTCGACGGTTGCAGCAGGGGTTGATCGCGCCGGTGGACCTGCCGCAGGCAGCAATCGGGCCAGGAATGGCCGTATTCAGCCGGTATGCCGCCGTCATCGAGCCCAACGGTAAGAAGATGACAGTTCGCGGAGCGCTGATCCGGATCAACGTCGTCCTCGACCAAGTACTGACCGAGCAGGAAGGCGACTTCGACCCCACGACCCGGTGGTCGATCGCCTGGTATAGGCAGCACGGGTTCGAGCCAGGCAAGTACGGCGAGGCCGAGCTGCTGGCCAACGCGCGGGGCGCCGTGGTGCAGACGATGGATCGTGACGGTGTACTGGTCAGCCGTGCAGGCAAGGTAGCGCTGATTCGGCCCGCGGACACTCCCCCGGGCTACGACGTACAGGCGGATGCGCATATCAGCGCGTGGGAGGTGCTGATGCACCTGATCCGGATCCTGAACACCGAGGGTGTCGGCGCGGCGGGCGCGTTCCTGGCCGCAGCCCAGGCCCGGCCTGATGGAGCCGTCGAGGCTGACCTAGTCAAGGAGCTGGCGCATCTGTTGTTCCGGGTCGCGGACAAGAACGCCTGGTCCAAGGACGCGCTCGCCTTCAACACGCTCGTCACGAGCTGGTCTGACGTCCTGGACGCCGCTCTATCACAGCCGTCACCGGCTACGCAGGGTGAGCTGAGCTTCGACGCGGAGGACGAGTAATGAAGCAGTTCGACGCGGGTGAGGTGCCACTGGGCAGGCTGTTCCCGAGTGGCGACTACGACTTCGAGATCCCGGACTATCAGCGACCGTACGCGTGGGGTACCGAGGAAGCTCTCCAACTGCTCGACGATCTCGGCGAGGCCCTCGACCGGGACACCGACGAGCCCTATTTTCTTGGCTCGATCGTGCTGGTTAAGGACAAGAGCGAAGCGCACGCTGAGGTGATCGATGGGCAGCAGCGCCTAACGACGCTCACCATCCTCTTCGCCGTCCTGCGCGACTTGACCAGCGACGGCAAGGTCGCGGGCGAACTCCAGCGTTTCATCGCGGAACCGGGTCAGGTGTGGGCGGGCACGACGGCCAAACCCCGGTTGGCGCTACGTGAACGGGATCGCGAGTTCTTCGAGAAGTACATCCAGACAGAGGCTGGTTGCGACGGTCTCGCCTCGCTCGTGGATGACATGCTGGCGACCGAGGCGCAGAAGGCGATCAAGGACAACGCCGAAGCGCTGTACGCGCGGCTGAGGTCATGGCCCGAGGAACGGCTGATCGAGTTGTTCCAGCTGATGGGACAGCGGACCTTCCTCGTCGTGGTTAGCACGCCCGATCTGGCCAGCGCGCACCGGATCTTCAGTGTCATGAACGCCCGCGGTCTAGATCTGTCCGCGGCCGACATCTTCAAGGCTCGGGTGGTCGGCGATATCAGCGCGGCGCACCGTGCAGCGTACGCGGAAAAATGGGAGGACGCGGAAGAAGAACTCGGCCGCGAGGCGTTCGCCGACCTTTTCCAGCATGTGCGAATGATCCACGCGAAGGCCCGGGCGCGACGCGAGTTGCTGCTTGAGTTCCCCGAGCAGGTCCTCAGTGAGTACCTTCCGGGAAAGGCCGAGGCATTCGTCGAGGACGTCCTGCTCCCGTATGAAACGGCCTACCGCCACCTGCTGCGCCAGGACCTTCCAGGAGCGCACCGGCGTCGCATCAATATGTGGCTGCGACGGCTCGTACAACTGGACAACAACGACTGGCGCCCGGCCGCTCTGTGGGCCCTCCGCCATCATGACGACCCCGACTATCTCGACGCGTTCTTCCGTCGGCTCGAACGGCTGGCGTCCAGCATGTTCATACGCCGCGTCTATCGGACGCCCCGGCTCGCAACCTACACCGCACTGCTCAGAGAGCTGGATGCCGGCGCGGGTATCGACGCGCCCTCCTTCGGGCTTTCGGCGGAGGATCTCGGCCACACCCTCCGGATCCTCAACGGCGACATCTACCGCGTTGCCAAGGTGAACAAGTACGTACTGTTGCGCCTCGACGAAGCGCTGGCGGGCCAGCCCGGCGTCAGCTATGAGCACAAGACGATCACGCTGGAGCACGTACTCCCACAGCACCCCGCGCCGGACAGTCACTGGGTAAGGGATTTCAGTGAAAGACAACGCGTGCTGTGGACAAATCGGCTCGCCAACCTGGTGCTGTTGAACCGCTAGAAGAACTCGGCGGCACAGAATTTCGACTTTCCCGACAAGAAGGCGAAGTACTTCACGGGCGATGGCGGATCCGCGGTGTTCGCACTCACGACGCAGGTTCTGCAGGTGGACGAGTGGACACCTGCGGTGCTGGAGGAACGCCAGAGGGCGTTGCTGAGGACATTGGCTGACATATGGGAGCTGGGGGATCATGGCGTCGAGTAACCGCGACCGGGTCGGGCAGATGTTCACGGTGCTGGCTTCGGCCCTGGAGACGTTCATCGACCGGGTTATGGTTCCTGAGCTGCCCTCCGGTAAGAAGTGGATCGACCTGGTCGTCGCGGCGGACGGCAACAGCGGTTTGGATCACAGTTCAGGCGACCCGTCCGAGCAGCTCAAGTTCCTCACCAGGGACCACTACACGACCCGGTTCAAGCAAAGCTGGAGACCGTTTCGCAAGGTCCTGAACCGTACGCATCAGGCCTACGCCAGCGAGTTGCTGCAGGTACGGCACGCCTGGGCGCATATGAAACCGTTCAGCGACGACGACGCATACCGGGCGCTGGACACTGCCGAACGCCTGTTGCACGGCATCGGCGACGGTGACGCCGCCGACCAGGTCAAGACGATCCGGCTGAACCTGCGCCGGGTGACCGCCGATAAGGACGACCGGAAGGTCCTCAGGGCCGTGGATCTCCCCGAGTCGTCCGGGCTACGGCCGTGGCGTGAGGTGCTGCGGCCACATGACGACGTCGCGACCGGGAATTTCCACGCATCGGAGTTCGCCGCAGACCTGCATCGGGTCGCCACTGGCAGCGAGTCCGACGCCGACTACGCCGATCCGGTGGAGTTCTTCCGACGCACCTACCTCACTGAAGGGCTGCAGGATCTGATCGGCCGGACCGTACGACGACTGTCTGGCGACGCCAACGCCTCACCGGTGATCAACCTGCAGACAAACTTCGGCGGCGGGAAGACCCACTCCATGCTGGCGCTGTGGCACGTGGCCGCAGGACGCCAAATCGGCGAGTTCCCTCAGGAGGTGCAGGAACTGCTCGCCGCCAACGGTTACCAGCCCAACGGAGTCCGACGGGTCGCGATCGTCGGCAATCACCTATCCCCCGACGGCTCGACGAAGAACGACGGCACCAGGGTGAACACGGTGTGGGGCGAGCTGGCGTGGCAGCTCGGCGGCCGCGAGGCGTTCGGCCTGGTGGCCGGTGCCGACGCTGCCCGGACACCGCCCGGGCAGGCATTGCACGAGCTGCTTGGACGGTATGCTCCGGCGGTAATCCTCATCGACGAGTGGGTCGCGTACGCCCGGTCGCTCGTGGGCCGTGACGACCTGGCCGCCGGCACATTCGACGACCAGTTCACCTTCGCCCAGCAGCTCACCGAGGTGGTACGTGGCACCACGGGGGTGCTCCTGGCCATCTCCATCCCCGCGTCGGAGATCGGCGGCAACGCCGAGCCTGATGCCGAAAGCCTGGACGGCAACACGCAGGAGGTGGGCGGCACCAGTGGGCTTGAGGCGCTGCGGCGCCTGCAAAACGTCGTTCGCCGCGTCGCCGACCAATGGCGGCCCGCCTCCGCCGGGGAAGGCTACGACATCGTCAAGCGCCGGCTGTTCGCCGAGCCCGACGCTGCCGCCCTGGCCGCAATCCGCGCGACCGCCCGCGCATACGTGGAGATGTACCGGGCGAACAGTGAAGACTTCCCACGTAACGTACGGGACGCCGCCTACGAGGAACGGATCCGGCGCTGCTTTCCGATCCATCCGGAGCTGTTCGACACGCTTTACGAAGAATGGTCGTCGCTCGAGCGCTTCCAGCGCACCCGCGGTGTGCTGCGGCTGATGAGCGAGGTGGTCCACGCATTATGGCGGTCCGGCGGTGACGCGTCGCCGCTGATCATGCCCGGTTCGATCCCGCTGGCATCCGCCCGGGTCAACTCCGAGCTGACCCAGTACCTGGCCGACTCGTGGAAGGCCGTCGTCGACGCCGACGTGGACGGCATGAACGCTGAACCCGCACGCATCGACATGACCCGCCCGCTCTTCGGCCAGCGTCATCTGACGGTCAGGCTGGCCCGCACCGTTTTCTTCGGCTCCGCACCCACGATCGGCGCCGCACACAAAGGGATCGACCGCGGCCGGGTCTTCCTCGGCACCGCGACGCCGGGCGACACGCTCGGGAACTTCCACGCCGCGCTGACTCAGCTCGGCGACCGCGCCACATACTTCTACTCCGGGTCCGGTAACTACTGGTATGACCTGCAGGCCAACGTGACTCGGACGGCCCGGGACCAGGCCGCCCGGCTGCACCGGGAAGACGTCTGGGCCGAGATCATCCGGCGGCTAAGGGAGCAGCAGCGCACGACCGGCGACTTTGCCCGTGTGCACATCTGCCCCGAGGACAACGGCGACATCCCCGACGGAGAGGAGACGCGACTGGTCATCCTCCACCCGAAAACTCCACACAAGCGCGGGCTCGGCGACTCCGAGGCGATGGCGTTCGCTCGTACGGCCACCGAGCGCAAGGGGAACGCGCACCGCGCGAACCGGAACATGGTGGTGTTCCTCGCACCCGACACCGACCGGCTTGAAGAACTGGACTCGGCGACCCGCGACTTCCTGGGCTGGAAATACGTGCTGGGCGACGACGGCGCCCTCGACCTCACGGACAGCCAGCGGAACCAGGCCGCCGAGCGGCGCCGCCAAGCCGACCAGACCGTCGCGGCCCGGCTACTGCAGACCTACATCTGGGCGCTGGTCCCCGCCCAGCCGGATCCTGGCGCACCGTTCACCATCCGCGCGACCAAGGCCGAGGGCCAATCACCGTGGCTCGCCGAACGCGTGTCGCGCAAGCTCGGGGCCGACGGTGACCTGGCGACTCAGCAGGCCGCGGCAGCGATCCGGCAGGCGATCAACCGGGTACCGCAGATCTGGCAGTCCGGGCATATCTCCCTCGGAGAACTCTGGAAGCTGTACCGCACCTACCCCTACATGCCACGCCTGCGGGACCGGCGGGTGCTCGACGAGGGCGTCCACGAGATGCCGCTGCTCTGGCAACACGACGCGTTCGCGCTGGCCTCGGCATACGACGCGGCAGCCGGGCGTTACGTCGGCCTGTGGATTCCCGACGACAGGGGATCTGGACCACCGCCGGCGACCGACGCACTCCTCATCGTGCGCCCCGAGGACGCCGCCAGGCAACGCGCCGCGGAGTCCGCCGCGATGACGCCCGCCCCTCCCACTGGTGGCACCTCAGGGCCCACCGTGATCGACCCGCCCGGCCCAGGGCCCCACCCGATCCCGCCTCCGAGCAAGACGCGGTTCTTCGGCGTCAAGGCGCTGAGCTCCGACCGGATCGCCGTGGACTTCAAAAACATCGCCGACGAAGTGCTCGCCCACCTGCGGGAAGAAGGCATTCAGCTCACGGTACGAATCGAGATCGATGCCGTGAAACAGTCCGGATTCGACGAGGCGCAGATCCGTACGGTCTCCGAGAACGCCCGCACCCTCAGGTTCGACCAGTCCGGCTTCGAGGAGACCTGACCCGCAGCAGCTAGCCGCACGTCCTCACGCATCCGCCGCGAGTCAAGGGATGGAACCCACAGGAAACTTCCCTGACACGGAAGAGGTCACTGGTTCAATCCCAGTATCGCCCACCACGTTCTTGCAGGTCACAGGCCTGGTCGCGATCCTGCGGCCAGGTCTTCGTGATCATCCGTTGGCACCTCGTTGAAGCAGGTCCTGACGTTTCGCACCGGCCCGGGACGGTGAGCCGCCCGGGTCAGTCGCGGGGGTTCCTGG
>Ga0164243_10009003_pt1 | contig 14608 bp, 10 predicted proteins | sample OricompcompostOP_FD_108781 | JGI IMG/M metagenome (GOLD analysis project Ga0164243, IMG submission 108781) | Organic Plus compost microbial communities from Emeryville, California, USA - Original compost - Organic plus compost (OP) | ecosystem: Engineered > Solid waste > Mixed feedstock >... | reverse complement strand
TGGCGGCCGCGGCCGCCTCCGTCATGGCCGCCGGAGCGGCGGTCGCCCAGCCGGCGGTTCCCACCGCCAACGCGCCCGTCCAGAACCCGGGGGCCCGGCCGAAGCTCCTGCACGTCTATGCGACGCCGGACGGCGAGAGCCACATCGAGGAGATCAGCGTCTCGCCGAACGCGGGCGACCTGCCGCTGACGGGCCTGAGGGCCCTGTCCTACAACCCCACCAACGTCACCTGGCACAACGCGCCCAGCCGCCAGTTCGCCATCAACCTGACCGGCGTGCTGGAGGTGGAGCTCTCCGATGGCGCGAAGCGCCGCATCGGGCCGGGCGATCTGGTGCTGCTGGACGACACCACCGGCAAGGGGCACGTCACGCGCCTGGTCAGCCCGGTGACCTGCCTGTTCATCCGGGTGGCCGACGGCTTCGACGTGCGCAAGTGGGCTGCCGGCGAGAGCCGGTAGGCTCTAGCGCCGCCGCCGTCCGCCGCCGTCCTGCTCGGCCAGGGCGTCGGTCTCGGCGATCCTCTGGATGGCGACATAGTCGGTCTTGCCCGAGGCCAGGGCGGGCACCTCGTTGACCCGGATGATCCGGCGGGGCACCGCCAGCTCCGGCGCGCCCACGGCCTTGGCGTGGGCGAGCAGCGGCCCCGGCTCGGCGCTGGCCTGCTCGGTGACCAGCACCAGCCGCTCGCCCTTGCGGTCGTCCGACAGCGACACGGCCGCATGACGCGCGTCCGGCCAGGCGCCGCTGGCCAGCTCCTCGACAGCGGCCAGAGAGACCATCTCGCCGCCGATCTTGGCGAAGCGCTTGGCCCGGCCGAGGATCTTCAGCCAGCCGTCCTCGCCGATGGAGACGATGTCGCCGGTGTCGTACCAGCCGTCCTCCGGCGGCAGGGCCTCGCCGTCCTCGCCCAGGTAGCCGGCCATGATGTTGGGCCCGCGCAGGAGCAGCCGGCCGCCGCCGGAGATGCCCTCGACCGGCTCCAGCCGGGCCTCGATGCCGGGAAGCAGCTGGCCGACGGTGCCGGGCCGGTTGTCCTCGGGCTTGTTCACGGCGACCACGGGCGAGGCCTCGGTCACGCCGTAGCCTTCCACGACGGTGACGCCGAAGCGGCTGCGGATCATCTCGTGCGTCTCCATGCGCACGCGTTCGGCGCCGCAGACGATGAACTGCAGGGCCGAGAGGTCGCCGCTCTGGGAGGAGCGGGCGTACTGGTTGACGAAGGTGTCCGTGGACAGGAGCACGCTGGCGCGGGTGTCGCGCACCAGTTCGGGGATGATCTTGTAGTGCAGGGGCGAGGGGTACTGGAACGAGCGCAGGCCCCTCAGCAGCGGCAGCAGGATGCCGCCGGTCAGGCCGAAGCTGTGGAAGGCGGGCAGGGGGTTGAACCAGATCCAGGAGGGATCGAGCGCGATGTGCGCGGCGACCTGGTTCACGTTCGAGACCAGGTTGGCGTGGGTCAGCACCACGCCCTTGGGCGCGCCGAAGCTGCCGGAGGTGAAGAGGATGACGCCCACGTCGTCCGGGCCCGTCCGGGCCTTGAACGCGCGCGGCGCGGCGGCGGCTGCGGCCGCATAGAGCTTGTCCGCCAGGCCCACCTGGCGGCGCACGTCCTCCAGGAACACCACCTCGGCCATGCCGGCGAGGTCCTCCAGCAGGTCCTCCAGGCGGCCCTGGGCGATGAAGCGGCGGGAGGTCAGCACGCGCCGGACCCCGGCGGCGGCGCAGGCGGCCCGCACGTTGCGGGGGCCGGCGCTGAAGTTCAGCATCACCGGGATGCGGCCGACGGCGTGGAGCGCGAAGAAGGTCACCGTCACGCCGAGGCTGGTGGGCAGCAGCACCCCCACGTGCTCGCGCGGGCGGGTGGTCTGCTCGATCTTGCGGCCGAGCGCGAAGCAGGCCCGAATCAGTCCGGTATAGGTGAGCGCGTTGCGGTCCTGGTCCTCCACGATCGCCATCTCGCCCCCGTGACGCCGGCGCGCCTCCAGCAGGGCGTCGAAGAGCCCCAGGCGGCTCGCGGCCGGATCGAATGCGGGTGGCGATGTCATGCGGCCTCGGGCGTTTGCTGACGCCCAGATAACGCCCGTCGCCGCACGCCGCAAAGCTCGGGCCGGAACGAGTCCGTGCGCGCGGGGATTTGCTGGACGGCGAAGGCCGAGCTCGGAGGAGGCGCTTTGACGGCGGAGGTGTTCACCACGGACGTGCCGGCGCGGCTGGACCGGCTGCCCTGGAGCCGGTTCCACTGGCTGGTGGTCGTGGCTCTTGGGGTGACCTGGATCCTGGACGGCCTGGAGGTGACCCTGGTCAGCTCCCTGGCCGGTGCGATCAAGGATCCGCGCGCGCTCGGCCTGACGGACGCCCAGATCGGGCTGGTCGCGAGCTTCTACCTGGCGGGCGCCGTGCTCGGGGCCCTGGTGTTCGGGCGGCTCACCGACACCCTCGGCCGCAAGAAGCTCTTCATGGTGACCATGGGGGTCTATTTCACCGCCACGGTGCTCACCGGCCTGTCCTGGGACTTCTGGTCCTACGCCCTGTTCCGGTTCGCCACAGGAATCGGCATCGGCGGGGAATGCGCGGCGATGAACTCCGCCGTCCAGGAGCTGATCCCGGCGCGGCGGCGCGGCTACACCGACCTGGCCATCAACGGCAGCTACTGGGTCGGCGCGGCCCTGGCCGCCGTCGGCTCGGTCGTGCTGCTCAACGAGCGCCTGATCCCGGTCTGGGCGGGCTGGAGGCTCGGGTTCCTGATCGGCGGAGCGCTCGCCCTGGTCGTCCTCTACGTGCGCCGGGTGCTGCCCGAGAGCCCCCGCTGGCTGATGACCCACGGCCGGCCGGGCGAGGCCGAGAGGGTGGTGGAGGCCATCGAGGCCGGCGTGCGTCGCGAGCACGGGGAGGGCGCCCTGCAGGGCCGGTCCCAGACCATCCGGCTGGTCCGGCGGGACCGCACCAGCTTCCTGGACGTCGCCCGCGTGCTCCTGCGCACCTATCCCAGGCGCGCCGTGCTGGGCGTGACCCTGATGGCCACCCAGGCCTTCTGCTACAACGCGATCTTCTTCACCTACACCCTGATCCTGACGAAGTTCTACGGCGTGTCCGCCGGCGCGGCCGGGCTGTTCCTGCTGCCTTTCGCCCTCGGCAACTTCATGGGCCCGCTGCTGCTCGGCCACCTGTTCGACCACTGGGGCCGCAAGCGGATGATCGCTTCGACCTACGCCCTGGCCGGGCTCCTGCTGGCCCTGACGGGCTGGCTGTTCAAGCTCGGGGTGCTGACGGCCGAGACCCAGACCGTGGCCTGGACGGTGATCTTCTTCTTCGCCTCGGCCGCGGCGAGCGCGGCCTATCTGACCGTCGGCGAGTGCTTCCCGCTCGAGACGCGGGCCATGTCGATCGCCCTGTTTTACGCCATTGGCACGGGCGTCGGCGGCGTGGCGGCGCCGGGGGTGTTCGGGGCCCTGATCGGCTCGGGCTCGCGCACCAACATCCTGTGGGGCTACCTGTTCGGGGGCGGGCTGATGCTCCTGGCCGCCGTGGTCACCCTGTGGCTCGGGGTGCGCGCGGAGCGGCGGCCGCTGGAGGAGGTGGCCCGGCCGCTGTCCAGCGCCTGACTTGATCAACGCCGCCGAACGGCCGATCTAGGCTCCATGGCGATCGTGATCGACCAGGGCCGGCCGGTCCGGCACCCTGAGAAGCAGTCCCGGCCGGACAGCCCGGTCCTGAAGAAGCCCGACTGGCTGCGCGTGCGCGCGCCCGGCTCGCCCGGCTATCTGGCCACCCGCGACATCGTGAAGGGCCATGGCCTGGTCACCGTCTGCGAGGAGGCGGCGTGCCCCAACATCGGCGAATGCTGGTCGGTCCGGCACGCCACCTTCATGATCATGGGCGAGGTCTGCACCCGCGCGTGCGCCTTCTGCAACGTGCGCACCGGCCTTCCGGAGGCGCTGGACCCGACCGAGCCGGAGCGGGTGGCCGACGCGACCGCCCGGATGGGGCTGAAGCACGTGGTGGTCACCTCCGTGGACCGCGACGACCTCGCCGACGGCGGGGCGGACCACTTCGCCCGCACGGTCGCGGCCATCCGCCGGGCCACGCCGCAGACCACCGTGGAGATCCTCACGCCCGACTTCCTGCGCAAGCCGGGGGCGGCCGAGACGGTGATCGATTCCAGGCCCGACGTGTTCAACCACAACCTGGAGACCGTGCCGCGGCTCTACCTGAAGATCCGGCCGGGCGCGCGCTACTACCATTCGCTGCGCCTGCTGGAGCGGGTGAAGGAGCGCGATCCCTCCCAGTTCACCAAGTCCGGCCTGATGGTCGGCCTCGGCGAAAGCAAGGAGGAGGTGATGCAGGTCATGGACGACATGCGCTCGGCCGGCGTCGACTTCATCACCATCGGCCAGTACCTGCAGCCGACGCGCAAGCACGCGCCCATCGACCGCTATGTCGAGCCCGACGAGTTCAAGGCCTACGAGGCGATCGCGCGGGCCAAGGGGTTCCTGATGGTGTCGGCGAGTCCGCTGACGCGCTCCTCCCACCACGCGGGCGAGGACTTCGCCCGCCTGAAGGCGGCGCGGGCGGCGGCGGGCTGATCCAGGTGCACTCGACCCGCATCACCAAGGTCCTGCCCTACGACGCGGACGACCTGCTCGCCATGGTCGCGGACGTGGAGGCCTATCCCGAGTTCCTGCCGTGGGTCTCCGCCATGCGGACCTGGAACCGGACCCCGCCGCGCGACGGGGTCGGCTCGGTCGACGCCGAGGCCAAGGTCGGCTTCGCCATCGTGCGCGAGACCTTCGCCACGCGGGTGAAGACCGACGCCAACGCCCGCACCATCGAGGTCAGCCTGCTCTACGGGCCGTTCAAGCGGCTGCGGAACCTCTGGCGGTTCACGCCGGCGCCGGAAGGGACCCAGGTCGAGTTCGAGATCGACTTCGAGTTCAAGTCCCGGCTCCTGGACGCGATCCTGGCAGCGAACCTGCGCCACGCCGCCGAGCGGCTGATCCACTGCTTCGAGGCGCGCGCCCACACCCTGTTCAGGCCGGGAGCGCTGAAGCCGGCCTGACCTGCGGGCCGTCCGCCATCTCGCCCACGCGGTCGGCGAGATCGTGCAGGTTGCCGAGCAGGCTCTCCAGGGCGAACACAAGGCCGAACACCCGCGCCGCGGGGTCGAAGGTCATGTCCGAGGTGAGGCGGGCGCGGCGCACCCGCTCCACAGCCTCCTCGAACGCCGCGCGCGGACGGGCGATCGGGTCCAGCGCCGCCGGCTTGCCCTCCCGGACCGCGCCGGCGGCGCTCCGCAGCATACGCTCCACCGCCTCCAGCAGCGCCGCCGCGCAGGGCGCGAGGGGCTCGGCGACGGCCGGGGGCAGCGGCTGGGCCAGGGCGCGCCCCACCATCACCGCGTCGTTGCGCACCCGCCAGAGCGAGCGGGCCAGCCCTTCGGGCGCTGCGGCCTGGCGCAGGCCCGAGGCGCTCTCCCGCTCGGCCTCGCCGACCGCCTGCTCGACCTGGGTCAGGGCCTTGCGCAGCTGCTGGTGAGACCGGTGCAGCTCGGCCTGGATCTCCCGGCCCTTGAGCCCGGCGGCGATGATCGAGAGCAGGTCGGCCGTCAGCTCCATGCAGCGCCCGGCCCGCTCCCTGACGGTGCGCTTGGCCCGTGCAGGGAAGATGAACAGGGTGGCGGCGATGCCGACCAGGCCGCCGATGACGATCTCCACCACCCGCCAGATCGCGGCCACCATGGGATCCATGTGGGTGCTGCCGCCGACCAGGACGATCGCCACGGTGACCGGCGCCACCCGGAACGCCGGCCGCACCGCCGCGAGGAAGGCGCAGACCGCCACCGCCCCGGCCAGCACCAGCCCTTCCTCCAGGACCGTACGGGCCTTCAGATAGGCCGCCGCGACGCCGATCACGGCGCCCAGCATGGTCCCCTGCAGCCGCTCCAGCGAGGCGGTGATGGTCCCCCCGACACTGGTCTGGACGACGATGACGGTGGTGAACACCGCCCAGTAGCCCTGGGGCAGGTGGAGCAGCTGGCCCACCAGCAGGAAGCACGCGCCGACCGCCACTGAGACCCGGACCGCGTGGCGCAGCTCCGTGCGCCGCCGCAGGGCCGCCGAGACCGCGCGCCGGCCCAGGCGCTCGGGGCGCGCGGTCGCCTCCGCGTCGAGGGCGTCAGCCGGCATCGGCCAGCCGCTGCTCCAGGAGCATCAGGGCTGTGCGCACCGACGCCAGGCGCACGCCCTCGCGCCCGAGGTCGCCGAAGCGCTCGGTGCAGGCGAGCGTCGGTCCGCCGCGTCGGGCGGTGGCGAAGCAGACCATGCCCACCGGCTTGGCCGGGCTGCCCCCGCCTGGGCCCGCGACGCCGGTGACCGCCACCGCGAGGTCCGCGCGCAGGGCCTCCAGCGCGCCCTCGGCCATGGCCCGGGCGACCGGCTCGGAGACGGCGCCGTGCGCCGCCAGCACGCTCTGCGGCGTCCCGGCCAGGGCCTCCTTGGCGGCGTTGGAATAGGTGACCAGCCCGCCCAGGACGACGTCCGAGGAGCCGGCGATGGCGGTCAGCGCGCCGGCGACCAGCCCGCCGGTGCAGCTCTCGGCCGTGGCGAGGCCCAGGCCCCTGCGGCGGGCGGCCTCCAGCACGGCGGCCGCGATGGCCTCGATGTCGTGGGGGAACATGTCCCAAGCTCTGCGCCGGCCCGTCGGGCCTGTCCAGAGCCGCCCGCGGGCATTGCCAAGGCCGCCGAAGCGGCCGCAACATCGGGGCGAAGAGGAAACGCCGCATGACCATGGCGGCCGGCGCCGAGGGGAGGGTCACGGCGCGCGTCAGCGCCGCCGGCGTGCTGTTCCCTGCCGCGGTGTTCCTGTCCGCCGCCCTGGTGTTCCTGATCGAGCCCCTGCTGGGCAAGCTGCTGCTGCCCGCCCTGGGCGGCTCGCCGGCGATCTGGAACACGAGCCTGGCCTTCTTCCAGGCCGCGCTGCTGGCCGGTTACGGCTACGCCCACCTGCTGCAGAAGATCGGCGCGGTCCGCCGGCAGATGGGCCTGCACCTGCTGGCCCTGGCGGCCGGGGCCCTGTGCCTGCCCGTCCGCGTCACCGACCTGTTCGGGACCCCCTGGACTTCCGCGCCGGCGCTGTGGCTGGTCCTCGCCCTGACCGTCTCGATCGGCCTGCCGTTCGCCCTGCTGTCGGCCACCGCGCCCCTGCTGCAGGCCTGGAGCGCGCGCCTGCACCGGCCGAGGGCGGGGCAGGTCTACGGCCTTTATGCGGCCAGCAACCTCGGCAGCCTGATCGCGCTCGCCGCCTATCCCACCCTGGCCGAGCCGCTGCTGGGCCTGAAGAGCCAGTCGGGCCTATGGAGCGCGGCCTACGCCGGCTTCGGCCTGGTGCTCCTGGCCTGCAGCGCCGCGTCGTGGCGGCGCGACGCGCGTGCGCCGGCTGCGGCCCCTCCCGCGCACGGGGCGGCCCGGAGCACGGTCCGCGAGAAGCTCGCCTGGGTCCTCCTGGCGGCCGCGCCCTCGTCGCTGCTGCTCGGGGTGACCGCCCACATCACCTCCGACGTGGCCTCGGTTCCGTTCCTGTGGGTGATCCCGCTGGAGCTCTATCTGCTGACCTTCGTGATCGCCTTCGCGCGGCGGGCGGCGGGGCCGCCCGCCTGGCTGCGGCTCCTGCAGGCGATCGCCACGCCCCTGGCCCTGGCGGCGCTCGCCACCCGGCAGGAGGCCTGGCTGCAGCAGCTCGCGGCCCATCTGGCCGCCTTCTTCGTCGCTGCCCTGGCCTGCCACATGGCCCTGGCCGCCCGCCGGCCGCCGCCCGAGCGCCTCACCGGTTTCTACGTCTGCCTGTCCCTGGGCGGGGTGCTGGGCGGGAGCTTCAACGCCTTCCTGGCCCCGGTGCTGTTCGACCGGGTGATCGAGTACCCGGCGGTCCTGATCCTGGCGGTCCTGGCCTGGCCGCAGAGCGCCGAGCGCATGCCGATCCGCGAGCGCGGCTGGTTCGTCGCGGGTCTGGCCTGCGCCATCCCGCTGTTTGTGCCGCACCTGCGTCTGCCGGACTTCCTGCACACGGCGCTCCTGTGGGCGCCGGGGCTGATGGGCGTGCTGCTCAGGGCCTGGCCGCGGGCCCTGCTGGTGCTGTGGGCCGCCATCGCCGCGGCGGGGCAGGCCGCCTCGCTGGAGGCGGGCGCCCAGCACTTCCGGAGCTTTTTCGGGGTCGTCCAGGTCTACGACAGCCGCGCCGAGGGGCTGGGACCGGTGCGGATCATGGTCCACGGCATCACCCTGCACGGGGTGCAGGCGCTGGACCCGGCGCGCCGCTGCACGCCCACCAGCTACTATGCGCCCGCCACCCTGATCGGCGGGGTGTTCCGCACCGAGCAGGCGCTCAAGCCGTCGCTGCGGATGGGCGTGGTGGGGCTCGGCGCCGGGACGGTGGCCGCCTTCGTGCGCCCGCAGGACCGGCTGAGGTTCTTCGAGATCGATCCCATGATGGTGCGCCTGGCGACCGATCCGGCCAGGTTCAGCTTCGTGCGCGGCTGCGCCCGGGGTCCGGTGGACATCGTCACCGGGGACGCGCGCCTGTCGATGCGCGGCGAGCCGTCCGGCGCCTACGACCTGATCCTGGTGGACGCCTTCTCCTCCGACAGCATCCCGACCCACCTGCTGACCGTCGAGGCGCTGCGCGGCTACCTGCGGCTGATCAAGCCGGACGGCGTGGTGCTGCTGCACCTGTCCAACCGCAACCTGGACCTGGCCGGCCCGGCGGAGGCCGCCGCCGAGGCCGCCGGCGCGGCGGCCCTCTATGGCCAGCACTGGGTCTACGACGACGTCTCGCCCTATGTGGAGGCCTCCGGGGTGGCCCTGCTCATGGCCCGGAACCCCACAGCCCTGAAGCCGTATCTCGACAATCCGGACTGGCGCGAGCCGACCCAGGCCACGCGGCCGTGGACGGACGACTACACCAACGTCTGGGGCGCGATGATCGCCAGGTTCAGGGACGCCCCCGGCTAGAGCGCGTCAGGCGAAAGTGTGTGCGGTTCCGCCGCCCGGATGCGCTCTGCGTCGCGCCCTAGGCGGGCGTCTCCACGGCGACCACCGCCTGGGCCGCCAGGCCCTCGCGCCGGCCGGTGAAGCCCATGCCCTCGGTGGTGGTCGCCTTCACGCTGACGCGGTCGAGCGGGAGCTCCAGCAGCTCGGCGACGCGGGCGCGCATGGCCTCCCGGTGCGGCCGGATCTTGGGGGCCTCGCAGATCAGCGTCAGGTCGGCGTTGACGATCCGGCCGCCCGCCTCCCGCACCAGCTCCACGGCGTGGCGGACGAACTGGTCGGAGGCGGCGCCGCGCCACCTCGGGTCGGAGGGCGGGAAGTGCTCGCCGATGTCGGCCCGGCCGACCGCGCCCAGCAGGGCGTCGGTGAGGGCGTGCAGGCCGACGTCGGCGTCCGAGTGGCCGACCAGGCCCTGGTCGTGGGGGATGTTCAGGCCGCAGAGCCACACCGAATCGCCGGGGCCGAACCGGTGGGCGTCGAAACCCTGGCCGATGCGGGTGACGCGGGCCTGGACGGCCAGGGCTTCGGCCATGGCGAAATCCTCCGGATAGGTGAGCTTCATCAGGGCCGGGTCGCCGGGCGCGGCGACGACCCTGCCGCCGGCCGCCTCGACCGCGGCCGCGTCGTCCGTCGGGGCCTCCCGGCCGGTCCAGCGGGCGTAGGCGTCCACCAGGACGCCGTAGCGGAACGCCTGGGGGGTCTGGATGCGCAGGAGCCCCTCGCGCGGGGTGGTCCGCAGCGCGCCGGAGGCGTCGGCGCGCTTGACCGTGTCGGCGACGGGCAGGGCGGGGACGGCCCCGTCGGCGCCCTCCAGCGCCTGCAGCAGGGTCTCCACATGGCCGCGGGTCACCAGCGGGCGGGCGGCGTCATGGACCAGCACCGCCTCGGGCGGATCTGCGGCCAGGGCCTGCAGCCCGTTGCGGACCGACTCTGCGCGCGTAGCGCCCCCGGCGCAGACCTTCAGGCCGGGAAGATGCCGGAGCCGCGCGCGGGCCTTGTCCTCGTCCCCGGGCGGGGCGACCACCACCAGAGGATCGGCGCCGGCGGCGGCGAGGGCCTCGGCGGACCAGCTGAGGACCGGGCGGCCGCCGAGCAGGCGCCACTGCTTGGCCTGGCCCGGACCCGCGCGGCTGCCGGACCCGGCGGCGACGATGACGGCTGAGAAGCGCATGGCTCCCTGTCTCCCTAAGAAGGCGCAGCTTGTCCAGGGTGGACATCGGCCCTGCGTATGCCTAAAAAGCGGGCGTGCTCGATGATCAAAATCTAGGCAATTCTCTCAAGGCCGCGGCGTTCGAGGCGGGCGCGGACCCGGCTCTGATCGTCGGGACGGACGGGGCGCTGCGGGCGGCCAACGAGGCGGCCGAGACCCTGTTCGGCCAGGGCCTGGGCGGGCTGTGGCGCGCGGGCCTGGGCGAAGGCCTGGTCGGGCCCGGGCCGGTCCTCGAGCTGATCGCCCGCGCGCTGCGCGATTCCGCCCCGGCCAGGGGGCGCGACCTGGAGATCACCGTGGCGGGGCAGGCCCCGTTCCACGCCGACGCCATCGCCACTCCGCTCGGCGAGGCGGTGGTGCTCCTGACCCTGCAGCCGCTGGGGGCGCACGTGGCCCGCCGCACCCTGGACGCGCAGAGCCTGCGCTCCATCGGCGGGCTGGGGCGGATGCTGGCGCACGAGATCAAGAACCCGCTGGCCGGCATCCGGGGCGCGGCGCAGCTGCTCAAGAGCGGGGTCAAGCCCGAGGACGCGGCCCTGGCGGAGCTGATCGTCGAGGAGACCGAGCGCATCCGGCGGCTGGTGGACCGGGTCGAGGCCCTGGGCTGGGACGCGCCGGCCGCGCGCCAGGAGGTCAACATCCACGCGGTGCTGGACCGGGTGAGGGCCCTGGCCGTCAACGGCGTCGCCGACGGGCTGATCCTGAAGGACGCCTACGACCCCTCGCTGCCGCCGACCGTCGGCGACGAGGACCAGCTGGTGCAGATCTTCCTGAACCTGGTGAAGAACGCCGCCGAGGCGGCCCACGCCCGCGGCGACGGCCGCGGCGAGATCGTGATCTCCACCGCCTTCCGTCACGGCCTGAGGGTCCGGGGAGAGGACGGCAGCCTGTCCAAGGCCGCTCCGCTGGAGGTCAGGGTCCAGGACAACGGCCCGGGCGTCCCGGCGGGGCTGCGCGAACAGCTGTTCGAGCCGTTTGTCACCACCAAATCGTACGGCAGCGGCCTGGGCCTCGCGCTTGTCGCGAAATTGGTCGCCGCGCACGGGGGGCTGGTCGATTTCGAGTCAGAGCCCGGCCGCACGGTGTTCCGCGTCCTGTTGCCCGTCCACTCCGATCGAGCCCGAGGGTAAGCCTAGGTCATGACCGTGCCGAGCAAGATCCTCATCGCCGACGACGACGCCTCGATCCGCCTGGTGCTGAGCCAGGCGTTCTCGCGGCTGGGCTACCAGGTGAGGGCGACCTCCAACGCCTCCACCCTGCTGAAGTGGGTGTCGGATGGGGAAGGGGACCTGGTGATCACCGACGTGGTCATGCCCGACGAGAACGTCTTCGACGTCCTGCCCCGCATCCGCAAGCAGCGGCCGCGCCTGCCGGTGATCGTGATGAGCGCGCAGAACACCCTGCTGACCGCCGTCAACGCCGCCGAGATCGGCGCCTACGAATACGTCCCCAAGCCCTTCGACCTGGACGACATGACCGCGGCGGCCAAGCGCGCCCTGGCCCGGCCGGCCGACGTCGAGGTGGCCCGGAGCCAGGCGCGGGCGGTCCGGGACGAGCGCCTGCCGCTGATCGGCCGCTCGCCCGCCATGCAGGAGGTCTACCGCACGGTGGCGCGCCTGGTTGGAGCGGACCTGACCGTGCTGATCACCGGCGAGTCCGGCACCGGCAAGGAGCTGGTCGCCCGCGCGCTGCACGACCTCGGCCGCCGGCGCGACGGGCGCTTCGTGGCGGTCAACCTGGCGGCCACCCCGCGCGAGCGGGTCGAGACGGAGCTGTTCGGCAAGGGCGAGGAGGCGCCGGGCAAGCTGGTGGAGGCCGACGGCGGAACCCTGTTCCTGGACGAGATCGGCGACATGCCGCTGGACGCCCAGACCCGGCTGATCCGCGTGATCGACGGGACCGAGAAGGCGCTGAACCCCAAGACCGGCCGTCCGGCCGACGTGCGGGTGATCGCGGCGACCAACCGCGACCTGAGGGGCCTGATCCAGCAGGGCCTGTTCCGCGAGGACCTGTTCTTCCGGCTCAACGTCGCGCCCGTGCGCCTGCCGCCCCTGCGCGACCGCACCGAGGACATCGCCGAGCTCGCGCGCGCCTTCCTGCTGCGGGCCCACCGCGAGGGCCTGCCCGCCAAGACCATCGACCAGGGGGCGCTGGACCGGCTCAAGGCCCATAGCTGGCCGGGCAACGTGCGGGAGCTGGAGAACCTGATCCGCCGGATGTGCGCCCTCTATGCCGAGGACGTGATCACGGCCCGCATCGTGGAGCGGGAGCTGCGCGAGGAGACCGAGCGCGCGGGCCCGGGCGAGGGGCCGGTGAGCCTGGGCGTGCTGGTGGAGCGCCATCTGGCGGCCGACTTCGCCTCCCAGCCTGAAGGCGTCCCGCCCAGGGGCCTGTACGACCGGGTGATCGAGGAGGTGGAGGTCCCGCTGATCCGCCTGACCCTGGCGGCCACCCGCGGCAACCAGATCCGCGCCGCCGAGATCCTGGGGCTGAACCGCAACACCCTGCGCAAGAAGATCCACGACCTGGGCATCCAGCCGGTGCGGACCAAGGGTTGAGGCGGCGCACTATGCTCTCGCTGCAACGTCGCTGTTGAATTCCGGGCACAGTCGCCGCTAGTGTCCCGCCATGGGCGCGTCGCGGTCCTTGAGTTCGATCCTTGCGGCCGTGACCGGACGGGCCTGGCGCCGCCGCCTGAGCGGGCGGACCTTCCTCGCCTTCGGCTACTTCGTCGCGGTCGTGCTGTGGGTCGCCACGGTGATCATGTCGGCCAAGGCGCCCGGGCAGGGGCCGCTGGCCCCGACGCGCCAGATCCTGCTGGCGCTGCTGGTCCCGAACCTGCTGCTGATCGCCTTCCTGGCCGGCACCCAGGCCTGGGCCATCGTCCGGTTGATCCAGGAACAGGCCCGCGACGCGGGCGCGCGGCTGCACCTGAAGTTCGTGGGCATGTTCGCCCTGGCGGCCTTCCTGCCGGCGCTGGTCGTGCTCGTGTTCTTCGGCGCCCTGGTCACCCGCGGCGTGGACAACTGGTTCTCCAAGCGCGTCTCCACGGTGGTCGAGAACTCCGCCACGGTCGCGCGGACCTATGTGAACGAGAAGAACAACGCCCTGACCGGGGACCTCCTGGCCATGGCGACCGATCTGAACCGCGACGGGCCGCCGCTGCTGCGCTCCAGCCCGATGAACTTCGGCCGGCTGCTGGAAGGGCAGGCGGCCAACCGCGACCTGACCGCGGCCTATGTCATCGACCACGAGGGACGCATCCTGGCCAGCGCGGAATCGGACACCGCGCCGCCGTTCGTGGCCCCGCCCCAGCGCGCCCTGCGCTCGGCCGACGACGGCAACGTCGAGGTCAAGACCTTCGAGAAGTCCGACCTGATCCGGGCCCTGTACCGGATGAAGGCGTTCGATGACGCCTACCTCTACGTCGCCCGCCGGGTGGAGCCGGGGATCTTCGACAACCTGACGGCCACCTCCGGCGCCCTGATCGCCTACCGCGACGCGGCGGCCAACCGGCAGCAGATCCAGGGCGTGTTCATCCTGACCTATGTCGAGACCGTGCTGCTGGTGCTGACGGGCGCGGTCTGGTTCGGCATGGCGGCGGCCAACGCAATTTCCGCCCCGGTCTCGCGGCTGGTGGCGGCCGCCCACCGGGTCGCGGGTGGCGACCTGACGGCCCGGGTCGATGCTGAGCGCGACCCCGAGGAGATCGCCGTCCTGTCCCATGCTTTCAACAAGATGACGCGGGATCTTCAGGTCCAGCAGATGGCGCTGAGGGCGGCCAGCGTGGAGGCCGAATCCCGGCGCGAGTTCATCGAGACCGTGCTGGCCGGCGTCAGCGCCGGCGTCCTGGGCCTGGACTCCGAGGGCCGGGTGTCGGCGAGCAACCAGCAGGCGCGGCTGCTGCTGGGCCTGAAGGGCGAGATGCTCGGGCGCGCGCTGGAGGCGGTCGCGCCCGAGATGCTGGAGGTCGCCGCGGCCACCGGCCGCTCGGGCGAGGCGGAGACCGAGATCGACCTGGTGCGCGGCGGCGACACCCGCCGGCTGCGCGTGCGCGCCTCCTCCACCGCGGAAGGCGGCCTGGTGCTCACCTTCGACGACATCACCCGCCTGGTGACGGCCCAGCGCAGCGCCGCCTGGCGCGACGTCGCCCGCCGCATCGCCCATGAGATCAAGAACCCCCTGACGCCGATCCAGCTCTCTGCCGAGCGCCTGCGCCGCAAGTACCGCAAGGAGATCGCCTCGGACCTGGAGACCTTCGACCGCTGCACCGAGACCATCATCCGCCAGGTGGGCGACATCGGCCGTATGGTCGACGAGTTCTCCGCCTTCGCCCGGATGCCGGCCCCGAAGTTCGAGC
>Ga0164243_10009002_pt1 | contig 14609 bp, 11 predicted proteins | sample OricompcompostOP_FD_108781 | JGI IMG/M metagenome (GOLD analysis project Ga0164243, IMG submission 108781) | Organic Plus compost microbial communities from Emeryville, California, USA - Original compost - Organic plus compost (OP) | ecosystem: Engineered > Solid waste > Mixed feedstock >... | reverse complement strand
TATCGCGGCATCGCGGCTGCGGGTGGTCCATCGCTGGAAGGGCACCACGGCTTGTGCTCCGGGCTGGGGCGGAACGGGGTGCGCGGCGGAGTCAGCGGGTGGTGGTGCGCGGGCAGGTGCAGGGGTCTTGGCAGGCGTGGTCGAGGGCGGGGACGGAGGTCGTGTCGACCCGGCGGGTGCGGGCGATGGTGAACCAGGACAGGACACCGCCCAGGGCGCACATGCCGGCAGCGATGACCACGGCCCGCGGGAAACCGGTGCCCACTGAGGCGCCGGGCTCCGACATCCCCGCCGCCGCGGGCAGGACCGCGACCGCGATCAGCCCCGCCAGGCGCGAGATCGCGTTGTTCACCCCCGAAGCCACGCCGGCCCGCTCCGGCGCGACGGCCGCCAGGACCGCCGCGGTCAGCGGCGCGACCGTCACCGACAGGCCCAGCCCGAACACCAGCACCCCGGGCAGCACCCCGCTCACGTAGCTCGACCCCGGCTGGGCCAGCGTCATCAGCACCAGCCCGGCGGCGCACCCCAGCGGCCCCACCGTCATCGGCAGCCGCGGCCCGGTCCGCTGCGCCAGCGCACCCACCCGGCCGGACAGCAGCAGCATCAGCACGGTGATCGGCAGCGTGGCGATCCCGGCCTCCATCGCCGAGTACCCGAGCGTCTGCTGCAGCTGCAGCGACAGCAGGAACAGCGCCCCGCTCAACGCCGCGTACACCGTCAGCGTGGTCAGGTTCGCGCCGGTGAACTGCCGGGCGCGGAACAGCTCCAGCGGCAGGATCGGATCCGCCGCCCGCCGCTCGGCCACCGGGAACGCCGCCAGCCCCGCGATCCCGACCGCCAGCGCCGCCCCGGTGAGCCCGCTGAAGCCGTGCGCGGGCAGCTCGATCAGCGCGGTGATCGCCCCGGCCAGCCCGAGCGTGATCGCCGCCGACCCCGCCACGTCCGGCGAGCCCTGCCGCGCCGCCCGCGACTCCGGCACGTGCCGGGCGGTGACCAGCAGCGCCACCGCCGCGATCGGCAGGTTGATGAAGAACACCCACCGCCACGACACCGCGTCCACCAGCCACCCTCCGGCGAACGGCCCGAGCGCGGTGGACACCCCGGAGAACCCGGCCCACGTGCCCACCGCCCGGCCTCGGTCGTCGGGGTGGATGGTCGAGTTCAGCAGCGCCAGGCTCCCCGGCACCAGCAGCGCCCCGCCCACGCCCTGCAGCAGCCGCGCGAGCACGAGCACCGGCCCGTTCGGCGCCAGCCCGCAGCCCAGCGAGGCGGCGGTGAACACCAGCAGCCCGACCTCGAACACCTTCCGGCGCCCGAGCCGGTCGCCCAGCGCCCCGCCGAGCAGCAGCAGCGCGCTCAGCGTCAGCAGGTAGGCGTCCAGCACCCACTGCAGCACGGTGAGCCCGCCGCCGGTGTCCCGGCCGATCGCCGGCAGCGCGATGTTGACCACCGAGCCGTCGAGGAACGCGATGCCGGATCCGAGCACGGCGGCGGCGAGCACCCAGCGCCCGGCGGCGCTGGCCAGCGGGACGGGTTCCACCAGCACATTTCCCTTCGGCGACGGCGGGTGACCCACCGAGCGTAGGCGCGCGGGCACCGCCCGGCACCTGTCCACTGTGGAGTGTTGACGGGCGGGTCCGGGGTGCGTACAAAGCTCGCGAAGGCGAACGCGAACCCGAAGCGCGCGGTGGGGGTGGCCGTTGACCGAAGTCCGGGTGGCGGGACTGCGGGTCGACGGCCGGGACGGGCGGTTGCTCGGGGTGGACGATCCCGCCCCCGTGCTCAGCTGGCGGCTGGTGGGGGCTCGTGCCGGGCTGGCCCAGCGCGCCTACCGCGTCGTGGTGCGCGCGGAGGGCGGCGCCGCGTGGGATTCCGGCGCGGTCGAGTCGGACCGGTCGCAGGCCCGCTACGGCGGTGAGCCCGCCGGCCCCGGCACCGCGCTGACCTGGTGGGTGCGGGTGCGCGACGAGCAGGGCGCCTGGTCGGAGTGGAGCGAGCCGGGCGAGTGGGAGACCGGTGCCGACTGGGGCGCGGCGCAGTGGATCGCGCATCCGCAGCGCGCGGCCGGTGATCCGCTCCCGCTGTTCGCCCGCGAGTTCTCCTTGGACGCCGCGCCGCGGCGGGCTCGGCTGCACGTGTGCGGCCTGGGGCTGCACGAGGTGACCGTCAACGGGCGGGCGGTCACCGACGAGGTGCTCGCGCCGGGGAACTCGAACTACCAGCGCTCGGCCGAATACCGCAGCTACGACGTGACCGCGCTGCTGCAGCCCGGCGCCAACGCCCTCGGCGTGCGGCTGGGCCACGGCACCGCGCACGTGCACCGCGAAGGCACCGCCGGCGGCACGCGCGACCCGTACTCGTGGTGGACCAGCAGCGACACCGCCGCCGCGGAACTGGCCGCTCCCGCCGAACCCGGCGCGTTATCCGTCCGGCCCGGCAGTGCGGCCGGGTTCTTCGTCGGTGGCACCGCCAACATCGGCCGCGGAGCGCAGCTGGAATGCCGCCGGATCACCGCGGTCGACGAGCAGCTGCACCTGGCCGCACCGCTGGAGAACGCGCACCCGGCGGGCACGCCGGTCACCGGCTCCGGCGATCCGATCGCGGACGTGGACCCGGCCGCCGGCGCGGCGGTGCCGCCGAAGCTGCTGCTGCGGCTGGAGATCTCCGGGCATCCGGGGATCTCCAGCGACGCGAGCTGGCGCACCGCGCTCGGCCCGGCGATCACCGACAACTGGTTTTCCGGCACCGACCACGACGCCCGCCGCGAGCAGCCCGGCTGGGACGAGCCCGGCGCGGACCGCGACAGCCCCGCCGCCCGCCGCCGCGACGGCACCCCGACCGGCTGGACCGCCGCCGAGCCGGTACCGCCGCCGAATCTGGCCACCGAGCTGGTGTGGCGCAACGGCCCGCCGGTGCGGGTGGTGCGCGAGTGGGAACCCGCGTCGGTGCGCGAGGTCGAGCCCGGCCGGTGGGTGTTCGACCTCGGCCAGAACATCGCCGGGTGGCCGCGGCTGCGGTTGCCCGAGGTCCCGGCCGGAACCGTGGTGCGGATCGAACCGGGGGAGTCGCTGACCGCGGACGGCCGCGTCGACCAGGATTCCCTGCGCAACGCCGAGCGCGGCACCGACGTGCTGCACACCTACACCGCGGCCGGGCTGCCCGGCGGGGAGACCTGGCAACCGTCGTTCCAGTACTTCGCGATGCGGTTCCTCGAGGTGACCGCCCCGGTGCGCCCGGAGATCACCGGCCTGCAGCTGCGCGCGGACGCCGCCGAGGCCGGCCGGCTGCGCACCTCGGACGAGCGCGTGAACCGGGTGCACCGGATGGCGCACTTCTCCGTCGCGGCGAACCTCATGTCGGTGCTCACCGACTGCCCGGGCCGCGAGAAGCTGGCCTACGGCGCGGACTACACGCACCCGATGGGCGTGCTGCACCGGCACTTCGACCTGCACGCGCAGCTGCGCACGATGCAGCGCCACCTCGTCGAAGGCCAGGCCGGGCGCGGGGTGGGAGCGGGCAACGTGGCGCTGAAGGCGCCGGTCTACGACTGGGGCTACACCGGCGACTTCGGCGACGAGGTGAACTGGGGCAACGCGATCGTGCTCGTGCCGTGGCTGCTCTACGAGCTCTACGGCGACACCGCGATGATGGCCGAGCACTACGAGCGCATGGCCGCGTACCTGGACTACCTGTGCCGCCGCAAGGCTCGTGATCACCTGGTCACCGGCCCGCTCGGCGACTGGGTCGCGGCCGAGCCCACCGCGGGTGAGCTGACCGGCACCTGGGGCTACCACCGCACCGCCCGCCGGTTGGCGGACATGGCCGGAATCCTCGGCCGCGCAACGGATTCCCGCGACTACGGCGAGTTGGCCGAGCAGATCGCGGCGGCGTTCCACGAGCGGTTCTTCGACCCGCGGCTGGGCTGCTACACCGGCGACGGCACCGCGGCCGGAGCCACCCAGGCCGCCCAGGCCCTGCCGCTGGACTCGGAAATCGTCCCCGCGCGCGAGCGCGCGCGTGTCGAGCGCGCCCTGGTCGAGCGGGTCGACCGGCCCGGCGGCCCGCGGCTGCTGGCCGGGCACATCGGGCTCGGCCCGGTGGTGCGCGCCCTGCGCGACCTCGACCGCGACGACCTGCTGCTGGCGGCGCTGCACCGCGACGACCCGCCCGGCTACGGGGCTTTCCTGCAGGACACGCCGCAGAACCCGGGCGGGCTGACGACCGTGCCGGAGCAGTGGGACATGCGGAACTCGCTGAACCACATGATCCTCACCCAGCTCGACGAGTGGTTCCACACCGCACTCCTCGGCATCGCGCCCGAACCGGGATCGGTAGCCTTCCGCCGCGTGTTGATCAGACCGAAGCCGGTGGGCGAGCTGCGCCACGCCGAAGGCCACCACGACGCACCCGCGGGCCGGATCGCGGTGCGCTGGCAGCGGACCGGGCGGGACTTCGCGCTGCACGCGCGCATTCCGCCGAACACCGCCGCGCGGATCCGGTTGCCCGGCCCGGTTTCCGGGACGTCACCGGGCGATGACGGGCCCGGGGCGCGGGAGTTCGCGGTCGGGGCGGGCGAGCACTCGTTCCGCTGCGCGCTGGAGCCCGATTGACGTGCGGTGCAGGAGCGAGGCGGGAATTCCGGCCCGGGTGGACCGGGAATTCGGCCGCACGGGTGGGAAAAACGAGATCTGGCGAGAAATGGTCATCGGGGTTCTCCGGGATGGCTGCGGTCGGTCACCGTATGGATCCAGCCGTCCCACGACTAGCGGACAGAGGTGCCTGTGAGCGCGAACGGAACGGAGTCCGAGTGTCCGGGTCCGGACGGGTCCGGTCCGGCACCCGCGGGTCCGCCGCAGCGCGCGACCTGGGTGCCCGAGCCCGCTGAACTGTCCGATGTGGAACTGCTGCTGGACGGCGCTTTCCCGCCGCTGAGCGGATTCCTCGGCGCCGCCGACGTCGAATCGGTGCGCACCCGCCAGCGGCTGGCCGACGACGAGCCGTGGCCGGAGCCGATCACGCTGCCGGTGCCGGAGGAGGTCGCCGCCGCCGACGAAATCGAGCTGCGCGACGTCGAAGGCGCCCCGGTCGCGCTGATCCGCAACGACGCTGCGTGGCGGGACGAGACCGGCTGCTACGCCGCCGGACCGGTGCAGGCCGCCGAGGAGCCCTCCGGAGTGCTGCGGCGGATGCGCCCGCCGGCCGCGGAGGTCCGCGCCCAGTTACCGCCCGGGGCGGTGCTCGCGGTGCTGCCGGAGGAACCGCTGCACCTGCGCGAGCTCGCCCAGATCCGCGAGCTCGCCGCCGAGCACGACGCGCACGTGCTGGTGCTGCCGCGGATGAGCGGCCCGCGCCCGGAGCTGCTGGTGCAGTCGGTGCTCGCCGCCCGCCCGCAGCTGCCGGAGGCGACGACGATCGTGCCGGTGCCGCTGGTGCGCCGCACCGACCCGAAGCGGGACGCGCTGCTGGCCGCGCACGTCGCCGCCGCCTACGGCGCCACCCACGTGCTCGCCGGGGCACCGCTGGAGCAGTCCCCGGTCGAGGTGCTGGAGCCGCCGGAGGTCGTCCGCGGCCAGCACGACCGCTGGCTGCCGGCCGCGCAGGTCCGGCCCGCCGAGCGCCGCCCCGGCCTCGGCGACGACGAGCTGCGCGAGCTGCTGGACCGCGGCGAGCCGCTGCCGGGCTGGTTCACCACCCCGGAGATCGCCGAGCAGCAGCACCGGCTGCACCCGCCGCTGTCGGCGCGCGGGTTCACCGTGCTGTTCACCGGCCTGTCCGGGGCGGGCAAGTCCACGCTGGCCCGCTCGCTGCGCGACGAGCTCAGCCAGCACGACCACCGCGCGGTGACGCTGCTGGACGGCGACGTGGTGCGGCGGACGCTGTGCGCCGGGCTGGGCTTCTCCGCAGAGGACCGCAGCCGCAACGTGCGGCGCATCGGCTTCGTGGCCGCCGAGGTCACTCGGCACGGCGGCGCGGCGATCTGCGCCCCGATCGCGCCGTACGAGACCGATCGCGAGGCGGTGCGCCGGATGGTCCAGGAGTCCGGCGGGTTCGTGCTGGTCTACGTGGCCACGCCGCTGGGCGAGTGCGAGCGGCGGGACCGCAAGGGCCTGTACCGCAAGGCCCGCAGCGGGTCGCTGCCCGAGTTCACCGGCGTCTCCGCGCCGTACGAGGTCCCCGATGACGCGGACCTCGTCCTGGACACCGCGCAGCTGTCGCAGGACGAGGCGGTCGGACGCGTCGTGGCGTTGCTGCGCGAGCGGGGCTGGGTGCGGTCGTGGACGTCGGAGTAGCGCTGACCGGGCTGCTCACCGGGCTGCTGGTGGGCGTGACCGGCATGGGTGGTGGGGCGTTGACGATGCCCCTGCTGACGCTGGGGTTCGGCGTCCCGCCGCTGGCGGCGGTGTCCTCGGACCTGGTGGCCGGGGCGGTGATGAAGCCGCTGGGCGCGGCGGTGCACCTGCGCCGCGGGACCGTGCAGCCGAGGCTGGTCGGCTGGCTGTGCCTGGGGTCGCTGCCGTGCGCGGCGGTGGGTTCGCTGCTGGCCGGGTCGCTGGGCCGGGGCGCGGAGTCGGTGCTCAAGGAGATCACCGGCGGCGCGGTGCTGCTGGCCGCGGGAACCCTGTTCGCGCGGATGGCGCTGTCCCGCCGCCGCAGTGAGTCCACATCGGACGGAACCGCGGTGCGGCTTCTGCCGACGGTGCTGCTGGGCGGAGTGGCCGGGCTGGTGGTCGGCACCACCTCGGTCGGGTCCGGCTCGATCATCATCGTGTGCCTGCTGCTGCTCAACCGCGGGTTGAGCTCGGCGCGGCTGGTCGGCACCGACCTGGTGCAGGCGGTGCCGCTGGTGCTGGTCTCGGCGCTGGGGCACCTCTACGCCGGTGATGTCCACTTCGGACTCGTGGGTTCGCTGCTGGTGGGGTCGCTGCCCGGGGTGCTGGTGGGCTCGCTGATCTCCTCGCGGGTGCCGGACCGGCCGGTGCGGGTGCTGCTCGGCGGGATGCTGGCCACCACCGGGGTGATGCTGCTCGGCGCGGACGCCGCCGTGGGCGCGGGCGCCGGGCTGCTGGTCGTGCTGCTCAGCGCGGGGGTTCCGCCGCTGCGCAGCGCTGTGTCGTCGCGGCGGGCCGCCGCCGCGGGCGGGACGAGTGGGAAGTAACAGGAGGTACGGGGTGAGCGTGGACGACCACGAGCTGGCCGCACGGCTGGCGCAGCGGGCCGGGCGGCGCCTGGTCGAGCTGCGGGAGGAACGAGCGTCCACATCGGACCCGAAGGCGCTCGGCGCGGCGGGTGACGCGGCCGCGCACGAGCTGCTCGTCGCCGAGCTCGGCGAGCACCGCCCGGACGACCCGGTGCTGTCCGAGCACGGCGTGTCCGGCCCGCAGCGGGAACCCGGCAGGCGCGTCTGGATCGTCGACCCGCTGGACGGCACCCGGGAGTACTCCGAGGCCGGGCGCGCCGACTGGGCGGTGCACGTGGCGCTGGCCGAGAAGCACGACGTGATCGCCGCCGCCGTGGCGCTGCCCGCGGCCGGGCTGGTCCTCGGCACCGGCGAGCCGCCGAAGCAGCCCGCGCACGGCATCGCGCGCCCGCGCATCGCGGTCAGCCGCAGCCGCGCGCCCGCGTTCGTGCGCGACGTCGCCGAGGCGATCGGCGCCGAACTCGTCCCGATGGGCTCGGCCGGAGCGAAGATCACCGCCGTGGTGCGCGGCGAGGTGGACGCCTACCTGCACGACGGCGGCCAGTACGAGTGGGACAGCGCCGCCCCGGTGGCGGTGGCCCGCGCCGCCGGGCTGCACACCAGCCGGCTGGACGGCTCCGACCTGGTCTACGACCGCGCCGACCCGTGGCTGCCGGACCTGCTGGTGTGCCGCCGGGAGCTGGCCGCGGAACTGCTCGACGCCGTGTCCCGCACCCGATCCGAGGGGAGTCGCTGATGCAGCTGTCCCGCCTGGACGTCCTGGAATCCGAGGCGCTGCACCTGATCCGCGAGGTGGCCGCCGAGTTCGACCGCCCGGCGCTGCTGTTCTCCGGCGGCAAGGATTCGGCGGTGCTGCTCAAGCTCGCCGAGAAGGCGTTCGCGCCGGCACCGATCCCGTTCCCGGTGCTGCACGTCGACACCGGGCACAACTTCGAGGAGGTGCTGGAGTTCCGGGACCGCCGCGCCACCGAGCTGGGCGTGCGGCTGGTGGTGGCCTCGGTGCAGGACTCCATCGACGCCGGCCGCGCCACCGAGGCCGAGGGCCAGGTCAGCCGCAACCGGCTGCAGACGGTCACGCTGCTGGACGCCATCGCCGAGCACCGCTTCGACGCGCTGTTCGGCGGCGCCCGCCGCGACGAGGAACGCGCCCGCGCCAAGGAGCGGATGCTGTCGTTCCGCGACTCGTTCGGCCAGTGGGACCCGCGCAACCAGCGCCCCGAGCTGTGGAACCTCTACAACGGCATGATCCACCCCGGCGAGAACGTGCGCGCCTTCCCGCTGTCGAACTGGACCGAGCGGGACGTGTGGACCTACATCGACCGGGAGCGCGTGGAGCTGCCGTCGCTGTACTTCGCGCACAACCGGAAGGTCTTCGAGCGGGACGGGATGCTGCTGGCCGACAACCCGTTCCTGCCGCGGGACCCGGAGGAGCAGCTGGTGGAGCGCTCCGTGCGGTTCCGCACCGTCGGCGACATGACCTGCACCGGCGCGGTGCCCTCGGAGGCGACCACGGTCGCCGAGGTGATCGCCGAGATCGCCGCGACGAAGGTGACCGAGCGCGGCCAGACCCGCGCCGACGACCGCGCGAGCGCGGCGGCGATGGAGGACCGCAAGCGGGAGGGCTACTTCTGATGACCACTGTGGACGAACCGGCGACCGATCCGCTGTTCGCCCCGGCCGACAGCCTGCTGCGGTTCGCCACCGCCGGCGCGGTCGACGACGGCAAGAGCACGCTGATCGGGCGGCTGCTGCACGATTCCCGCTCGCTGCTGGCCGACCAGCTCGAACAGCTGGAGCTGGCCAGCAAGGAGCGCGGGGACGAGCAGCTGGACCTGGCGATGCTCACCGACGGCCTGCGCGCCGAGCGGGAGCAGGGCATCACCATCGACGTCGCGCACCGCTACTTCGAGACCGCCCGGCGGGCGTTCATCATCGCCGACACCCCGGGCCACGCCCAGTACACCCGCAACATGGTCACCGGCGCCTCCACCGCGGACCTGGCGATCGTGCTGGTGGACGCGCGCAACGGGCTGACCGAGCAGAGCCGCAGGCACGCGGTGCTGGCCGGGCTGCTGCGGGTGCCGCAGCTGGTGCTGGCGGTGAACAAGATGGACCTGGTCGGCCACGACGAGTCGGTGTTCCGCGGCATCACCGAGGAGTTCGCCGCGTTCACCGAGCGGCTCCGGCTGCGCTCGGTGACGCCGATCCCGATCTCGGCGCTCAACGGTGACAACGTGGTGCACCGCTCGGCGGCGATGCCCTGGTACGAGGGCCCGTCGCTGCTGGAGCACCTGGAGACGGTGGAGGTCGCCGACGAGGGCTCCACGGCGGACTTCCGGCTGCCGGTGCAGTACGCGATCCGCGCGCCGGAGCGGGACTACCGCGGCTACGCCGGGCAGATCGCCGGCGGCTCGATCGCCCCGGGCGAGGAGGTGCTGCACCTGCCGTCGGGGATGCGCACCCGGGTCACCGCGGTCGACACCGCAGACGGGGAGCTGGAACGCGGCCGCGCCCCGCAGTCGGTGACGCTGCGGCTGGCCGACGACATCGACGTCGGCCGCGGCGACGTGCTCTGCGCCCCCGACCGGCCCGCGACCGCTGCCGAGGAGCTGACCGCGTCGGTGTGCTGGATGTCCCCGCGCAGCGAGCTGGCCGCGGGGGCGAGGCTGGTGCTCAAGCACACCACGCGCTCGGTCAAGGCGGAGGTCACCGAGGTCCGCGAGCGGCTGGACGTGACCACGCTGGAACGCGGCCCGGCCGACCGGCTCGGCCTCAACGACATCGGCGAGATCGGCCTGCGGCTGGCCCGGCCGGTGTTCTGCGACCCGTACGCGGCGAACCGGTTCACCGGCGGCGCCGTGCTCATCGACGAATCCACCCACGCGACCGTCGGCGCGGTCCTGATCACCGAGGCGCGCTGAGTTCTGCGGTTCGGCGCAGAACTCGCGCGAACGTCTTGAACGCGCGCGGCGGCGGTGGTCGGATGCCGGGCGTCGCGCACCCGATCCGCCGGCGACGGCGGGCGCACGACAAGGAGCAGCAATGGTCAAGATCATCGGGGCCGGGTTCGGCCGCACCGGCACCGCCTCGCTGAAGGCGGCACTGGAACACCTCGGGTTCGGGCCCTGCTACCACATGTTCGAGGTCATCGCGAAGCCCGAGCGCGCGCAGGACTGGCACGAGGCGATGGACGGCTCGGTGGACGACTGGGAGTCCGTGCTCGGCGGATTCCAGTCCACTGTGGACTGGCCGGGGTGCACGTTCTGGCGCGAGCTCATGGACTTCTACCCGGACGCCAAGGTGCTGCTGACCGTGCGCGACCCGGAGAAGTGGTACGACAGCGTGCACGGCACCATCTACCAGTTCGTGCAGGGCGAGCCGGGCGACGACGCGTTCAGCACCCACCTGCGCCCGATGGTCGAGCGGATGATCTGGGACGGCACCTTCGACGGCCGCTTCGACGACCGCGAGCACGCCATCAAGGTCTTCGAGGAGCACAACGCCGCCGTGCAGGCCGGCGTGCCGGCCGACCGGCTGCTGACCTACCGCGTCGGCGAGGGCTGGGAGCGGCTGTGCGAATTCCTCGAGGTCCCGGTGCCGGCCGAGGACTTCCCGCACGTCAACGACTCCGCCTCCATCCGGGACCTGGCCGACCAGGTCCAGAAGGAGGGCAAATTCCCGTCCCCGTTCCGAGGCTGAGCGCAGCCCCCGCGCCCCTGACCCCCGAGGAGCAACACCGATGTCCGCTGAGAAGCCGACCTTAGGCCGCAGATCCGTGCTGCGGATGCTCGCCGCCGCCCCGGCCGTGCCCGCAGCCCTCGCCGGGGCGAGCAGCACCGCGCAGGCCGCCGAGCGCTCCGGCAGCGTCCACACCAAGGCCGGGCAGAGCCTCGTCAGCCGCCCCGACCTGCACCCGCCGCTGGTGGAGATCACCACCCCGGCCGCCGGCACCGAACCCGGCTACGTGCTGCTGACCCCGGCCGGGGCCAACGTGCTCGACGCCGAGGCCGTCGCCCCGCGCGCGGCCGTGCAGCCCGGCGCGCTGATCATGGACAACACCGGCCAGCCGGTCTGGTTCGCCCCGCCCGCCCAGGGCGGCACCGTGATCGCCAACCTCCAGGTGCAGCAGTACCAGGGCAAGCCGGTGCTCACGCACTGGGAGGGCACCGTGATGGTCCCGCCCGGCTTCGGCTACGGGCAGTACGCCATCCTCGACGAGACCTACACCCGCATCGCCACCATCAAGGCCGCCAACGGCCTGCAGGGCGACATGCACGAGCTCGTGATCACCCCGCGCGGCACCGCGCTGATCGTGATCTACAACGAGGTGCGGGTGGACACCACGCCGGTCGGCGGGCAGCCGAACTCCAAGGTGCTCGAGGGCGTGGTGCAGGAGATCGACATCGCCTCCGGCGAGCTGCTGTTCGAGTGGCGCAGCCTGCAGCACGTGGGCCTGGACGAGTCGGCCTACCCGGTGCCGAAGGACCCGGAGGCCTGGCACGACTACATCCACCTCAACGCCGTCTGCGAGGACGGCGACGCGCTGCTGGTCTCGGCCCGCTGCACGCACACCGTCTACCGGATCGACCGGCGCACCGGGGAGATCACCTGGCGGCTCGGCGGCCAGCGCAGCGACTTCCGGCTCGGCCCGGACGCCGCGTTCGCCTGGCAGCACGACGTGCGCCGCCAGCCCGACGGCACCATCACCGTCTTCGACAACGCCGACCCGGCGCCCCCGGGCCGCGGCAAGTCCCGCGCGCTGGCGCTGCGGGTGGACGAGAACGCCAAGACCGCCGACGTCGTGCGCAGCAACGAGAGCCCGGAGGGGCTGCTGGCGCCGAACCAGGGCAACAACCAGGTGCTGGCCAACGGGCACCTGTTCGTCGGCTGGGGCGGCAAGCCCTACTTCACCGAGTTCGGCCAGCGCGACGAGGTGCTGTTCCACGGCCGGTTCACCGAGTCGATCACCTCGTACCGCTCGTACCGCTCGGCCTGGGTGGGCCGCCCGCTGGACGCCCCGGCCGTGGCCGGCACGCCCGGCAACGGCGTGACCAGCGTCTACGCCTGCTGGAACGGGGCGACCGAGGTGACCGGCTGGCGGGTGCTGGCCGGGCCGGACGCCCAGCACGTCGCCCCGGTGCTGGACGCGCCGAAGAGCGGGTTCGAGACGCGCATCGACGTCGGCGGCGCCCAGCCGTTCGTGGCGGTGCAGGCCCTCGACGCCGGGGGCAACGTCCTCGGCACGTCGGCGACCGTGCCGGTCGCCTGAGACCGCGGGCGGGCTCCGGTTCCCCCGTCATCGGAGCCCGCCCGCACCCTCTTCCCGGCTGTGCACCTCCGTCCCGCTCAGGACCGGGTGGTGTACACGTCGAACGAGTACGGGTGGTAGCCCTTCGCCCCGACCGCCCGGGCCAGCGGGCTGCGCACGTCCTCGCCCGCGCGCAGCAGCTCCAGCACGCGCGCGAAGTCGTACTCCGGCTCCCATCCCAGCTCGGCCCGCGCCCGCGCGTTGTCGTAGACCCGGTCCAGGCTGGGGAACATCCGCCAGCCGCGCCGCCGGTACTCCTCCTGCTGCTCCGGGAACAGCCGCGCCACCACCGCCGGGGCGTCGGCCCGCAGCTCGGCCAGGTCGGCGCGGGTGAACGGGGGAGTGGCGCTGACGATGTAGCGGCCGAACCCGATCCGCGGCGCGTGCGCCAGCGCCAGCCGGTGCGCGTCCACGGCGTCCTGCAGGTCGACCCGCCGGTGCAGGAACTCGTTGACCTTCGCGTTCGCCCCGTCGTAGTGCGCGCGCACCTCGGGCCGGTCGTCGTCCTCCGGGAAGAACCGGGAGGTCCGCAGCACCACCACCGGCATCCCGTGCTCCCGGTGCACCAGCTCGGCCACGTCCTCGGCGGCGATCTTGGTGACCCCGTAGACGTTGCGCGGCACCGGCACCACGTCCTCGTCGATCCACGCGGCCGGTTCGCCCGGCGCGGGGGTCAGCGCGCGGCCGAAGGCGCTGGTGCTGCTGGTGAACACGAAGGAGCCGACCCCGGCGGCCGCGGCCTCCTCCAGCAGCGTCAGCGTGCCGGTGATGTTGGTGTCGACGAAGTCCTGCCGGTGGTGCGAGCCCACGTGCGGCTTGTGCCGCGTGGCCGCGTGCAGCACGCCGGTCACCCCGTCCAGGCAGCGGCGCACCACGTCCCGGTCGGCGATCGACCCGGTGACCGTGGTGAACCGGGATTCCAGCAGGTCCAGCCCGACGACGTCGCGGCCCTCGGCGCGCAGCGAGCGCACCAGGGCCTCCCCGAGGTGACCGCTGCTGCCGGTCACCAGAACTCGTTCCTCGCTCACGCGCACCGACGCTACGCACCGCGGGTGCGGCCGGAAAGCGGTTTTCCCGATCGTCCACTGTGGAGTTCCGGGTGCGGTCGAATACCCGCCGCGGCCGCGGGGAAACCCGGAGGGAGACCGAGGGGAGGGGGACGCGTGCTGCGCGAATGGGACCGGGACACCGACCGCCGCCGCTTCGCCGAGCAGGTCACCGACGGCGAGCGCTGGTCGCCCAGCGGTCTGGCCGACCGGCGCGCGCAGATCTGGTCCCCGCTCTCGCGCGAGTTCGCCGACCTCGGCCGCGACCTGCTCGCCCCGCCGGAGCTGCCGAAGATCCTGGAGCGGGTGCGCTCGGCCGCGCTGCGCGCGATCCCCGGCGCCGAGCTGGCGGCGCTCACCCTCAGCAGCCCGGGGCAGCCGCTGCGCACCGCCGGTGCCACCGGCAGCGGCCCGGAGCGGGCCGCCGAGCTCGACGCGGTGCAGACCTCCACCGGCCAGGGCCCGTTCCACGACGCCACCCGCCAGTCCGGCCCGGGCAGCGCGGCGAGCCCGGACCTGGCCGGGGAGACGCCGTGGCCGGACTTCGCCGCCGCGGCGGCCGAACGCGGCCTGCGCGGGCTGCTGTGCGCGGGGATCTTCCCGGCCGGCGGCCGGATCCGCGGCGCGCTGGCGGTCTACTCGGCACGGCCGCGCTCGGTGGCCTCCGTCGAGGCCGACGAGGTGCTGGTGCTGGCCTGCTGCGCGGCCGCCGCGCTGAGCACGCTGCGCTCCGCGGACCCGGCGGAGCTGGAACGCGCCGAGCCGCCCGCGCCGGTGCGCAGCTCCGCGGCGATCGAGCGGTCCGCGGCGGTGCTGGTGGACCGCCGCGGCCTGCGCCCGGACGCGGCCTACGAGGCGCTGCGGGAGGCGTGCGGGGCGCTGCTGGCCCGGTGATCCCGGCTCACTGCCGGACCACGACGACCGGGCACTTGGCGTGCACGACGGCCCGCTGGCTGGTCGAGCCCAGCAGCGCGCCGTAGAACGTGCCGTGCCCGCGGCTGCCCACGACCAGCAGCCGGGCGTGCTCGGCGGCGTCCAGCAGCGCCTGCGCGGAGTG
>Ga0164243_10009001_pt1 | contig 14610 bp, 14 predicted proteins | sample OricompcompostOP_FD_108781 | JGI IMG/M metagenome (GOLD analysis project Ga0164243, IMG submission 108781) | Organic Plus compost microbial communities from Emeryville, California, USA - Original compost - Organic plus compost (OP) | ecosystem: Engineered > Solid waste > Mixed feedstock >... | reverse complement strand
GCGCTTCGAGATGCGCTCCTTCAGAATGCGCCCCTTCGAGATGCGCCCCTTCGAGATGCGCCCCTGAGCGGCGGCCCGGCGTCGTCAGCCTGGGCGCGGTGGGAGCCGGCCGAGCTCGACGCGGAGCAGCCAGCTCAGCGGCCACGCGCGGGGCTCGCGCGAGGTCGCCGGCGCGGGGGAGGGTGACGCACCGAGCGCCGCGAGCGCGGCGCGCACGGCCACGCGGGTGCGCAGGATCGCGGCGCGGTAGCGATCGGGGAACACCGGGCCGCGGCGGCGGAGCAGCGCGTTGAGCCGGCGCGCGGCGGCGACCTGAAACCCCTGCATGCCGCGCGCGAGCGCGTGCTTGTCGTCGGCCTCGACGACGAGCTCGACCCGCGAGGAGCGGAGCGCGAGGCGCACGATGCGAAAGTCGGCGCGCGCGAGCGCGCGACGGAGTGCGTGGCGCAGGGCGGCGTGTGCGTCGCGGCGGCGCAGTCGCCGGGCCACGGGGAGAACGCGCGCGGTGACGTGGACCGGGTGGTGGGCGGCCAGGGGCGGGCGCACCTTGTGCGGCTCGGAGGCGATCGCGCGCGTGCGGGGGCGGCCGGCGCCGTCGCGTGCGCCGCCCCAGCCGCGCGACGCGCGTGGCTTCGCGCGGCGTCGTGTGGAGGCGGAGGCGGGCGAGGAGGTCGGCATGTCGAGCGCCTCGTGCGCGTATCCGAGGCTACAACATGAAATCGCCGAGATCTCTCCGGAGCGAGTTTTTGATCGATAGCCTTGCGACTTCGATCACCACTTATCTATCTTGACGTCACGCGAGCGAGTCGATGCGGTCGCGGTGAACGAAGGAGACCCATGAACGCGGACGATCGTGAGGGTGAGCGCGGGGGCGAGGAGGGGACGGTCGAGCCCCAGGTCGCCTCGCACGCCGAGCTACCCGAGGTCAGCCACAAGGTGCGGCGGCGGCGGACGCGACGCACGCGGCCGCGCAGCAAGACCATCGCGCTCAAGCGGATGACCCGCGCCGAGCTCGAGCTCGGTGCGCGCTTGTTCCCGCCGGTGGAGGACGTGGAGCGTCCTCGGACGCGCGGCGAGTGCCGCGGCGAGTCGCGACCGTGCCCGTGGGTCGCGTGCAAGCACCACCTGTATCTCGACATCAACCCCGAGACCGGCTCGATCAAGCTCAACTTCCCCGATCTCGAGCCATGGGAGCTCGCGCAGACGTGCGCGCTCGATGTCGCCGAGACCGGCGCGCTGACGCTCGAGGAGATCGGCGCGATCACGAACCTCACGCGCGAGCGGATCCGTCAGGTCGAGGTCCGCGGTCTGCTCAAGCTCAAGACGCGGCGCGAGCTGCGCTGAGCGGGTGTCGCGCCGTGGCGCGATGCGGGGGCCGGCCGGCGAGCCGGCGTGCGGTCTCGTCGACGTTTCAGGCCGGGCGGAGGACCAGGACCGGCAGCCGCGTCGCGCGCAACAGCTGATCCGCGACGGAGCCTACGAGGGCGCGCGCGATGCCGGAGCGGCCGTGCGACGAGATGCAGATGACGTCGACGCCGTGGCGCGCCGCGCAGCGCGCGAGCGTCAGCGCGGGCTCGTCGCCGCGGACCACGTGGACGTGGAGCTTCTGCCGGGCGCCTTCGGGGGCCAGCGCGGTGAGCTCGCGGGTGAGCGACTCCTCGTCGGCGCTCGCGTCCTGCTTGACCACGTGCACCAGGTGGACCTCCTCGCTCGCGATCGAGAACGCGTAGGCGATCGCGCGGTTCGCGAACTGCGACAGGTCGGTCGCCACGAGCGCGGACCGCAGGTGCGGGGTGACGAGCGTCGGGATCGCGGCCTGCGGCGGCACGCACACGACCGACTGCGGCGCGTCGTTCACCACGACCGACGACACCGAGCCGAGACGGCCGAGGCCCGTCTTCTGGCTCGTGCCGACGATGATCGCGTCCGCGGACTCCTCGCGCGCGAGCTCGATCAGGTGGTCGCCGATGCGGCCGAGGCCGCGGCGCGGGTGCGGGTGGACGTCGGGACCCGAGGCGCGGAACCGGCGGACGAGGTCGCGCTCGAGCAGCTTCTCGACCTCCGGATCGCGATCGACGACGGTGCGCGCGTGCAGGCCATAGTGGGCCGCCGCGTCGTCGGGGTAGTAGATGGCGCCGAGGATCACGTCGAGCGGTGCCTGCTTGCGGAGCCCGTGTGTCCACTGGACGCTGAGATCGCACACGGCGGACTCGTCGATGCCGAGGAGCACGCGCAGCGGGCGCTCGCGCCGCGCGTAGGCGAGCCACGGCGCCGCATCGCGGAGGCACAGCACGGGGACGTGGGTGGTCGCGACGACCCGAGCGGCCGTGGAGCCGAGCTTCGTCAGCGGCGTGTGGCCAGAGCGGTGCGCGATCACGATCAGGTCCGCGCCTTCGGTCTCGGCGAAGCTGACGAGCGTCTCGGCGGGCGGCCCCATGAGCAGCTCGGTGCGGATCGTCGGCGTCCCCGGTCGGCGCGCCGCGATCTCGTCGAGCCGCGCGCGCGCGCTGTCGAGCGCCGCCTCGCGCACGACCTCGTTGCCCGCAGGGTTCGCCACGTGCAGGAGCACGACCTCGTCGTCCCCGCGGAGCCCGGCGAGTGCGCGTGCCACGTCGAGCGCGCCGTCGCTCGCCGCGGTAAGGTCGGTGCCGCAGAGGATCGTCATCTAGGTTAGGTAGGCGAAGCGACGGATCAGCTTGAACAGCCGACCGCGCACTTCTTCGTCGATGCCGACGAACCGGATGCCCATGCCGGGGTGAAGGTTGTCAGGAGCGCCGGGACGGTACGGATTGACCCAGATCACCTCGCCCTCGACCTCGATCGCATCGGGTCCACCACGCCCATCGGAGGAGAACCGTAGGTTCAGGTGCGTACCCGGGAGCTCGGGAGTCGTCGTGCGGACGAAGATCCCGGTCGCGCTGATGTCGGTGATGTACGCGAACAGGAAGTTGTCCTCGCTTGCGTAGTCCACCTCGAGATCGACCAAGACCCGGGGCGCGCGACGGCGATCGGTGTCCGCGATCGGCACCGGCACCGGATCGGGCTCGTGATCCACCGCGCCCCCCTTGGCCTTGGCTCCCATCGCGGGCGTCATACCCCTGTCTCGCGACGGGCGTCAATCATTGCTCGCGCGCCCTCACGGGATACGCGCTTCACTCGAGCACGATGCTCGTCATCTTCACGCGATCGTGCGTGTCTCGTATCTCCGGCGGCGCCTGGCTCACGGGCATGTTGCGGAAGTTCGGCGCCGAGCCGGTGAAGAAGCCGATCCAGAGGTCGTAGGACCCCGAAGGGAACGCACCTCCACCGGCGCGGAACGTGAACGTATCGATGATGTAGTCACCCGGCATCCAGGACGACGTCGGGCAGCGATCCTCGATCGGCCAGTGGTCGGCATTGCCCGCACGTCCTGCCGCGCCGTCGATGTGCATCAGCGCTTTCCACTTACCCCCGACCGGCTGGAGCACCTTGTAGAACACCTTCGCGGTCACCATCGATCCCATCGGGGCGCGCGCCGGGAGGTCCCAGCCGAGCAGCTGGAGCCGACGATCGAAGATGACGGGAGCTTTCGGACGGTGGGGGATGTTCGGCGGCTCCGCGTGCACGATCGACGTGGCGAGCGGGTTGCGATCGACGGCCCCGTCGAGCTTGTTCGACAGCAGCAGGTTGCGCACGTTGCGGTCGTCGAGCACGTAGTACGGCTTGCCGCCGACCTCGCGGTGCAGCGTGCACAGCTCGGTCTGCGGCGCGATCGCGAACACCCGGTGGTCGCGGGCGAGCGCCTGGACGATCTGCGCGCGGTTCTGCACGCGCTCGGGCGTCTCCTTCCCGTACGCGACGGGCGCGTGCCCGAGGTCTCCCATGATCACGACCTGATCACCGGGCTCGTGCAGCTCGTTGATCGTCTCGAACATCGCCTTCGACGACAGGTGCGGCGCCAGCCGCGGCTGCCACACGAACGACCAGAACGCCGCCATCCCGATCGTGCCGGCGAACGCGACCGGGAACCCCCACGCCGCGAGCGTGCGGAGCACGGCGGACCGGTTGTCCGGCCGCCACGCGATCATCGCCAGCGCGAACCCGAGGCCCGCGATCGCGCCGACGACGAGGATCCACGTCTTCGTCGGCAGGAACAGCAGGCGCGCCTGCGCGGGGTACTTGATCTGATCGGCGCTGACCAGGAGCGACGTGATCCGGTCGGGGAACGAGTGCATGTCCTTCCCGAGGTTCACGATCGCGATCAGCACGAACAGGCCGAGGAGGAGGAACCCGGCCGGCGTCGCGTCGCGCTCGCCCCGCGCTCGGCGAGAGAGCACGGCATCGAGCCACACGCCGATCGCCACGGCGAGCGCGGGGAACCCGGCGTACACGGAGAACCCGACCTTGCGCGCGAACGCCTCGGCCGCGATCCACGCGCCCGCCGCCCACGCCAGCGTGATCGCGCCGGCGGCGCGGCGGTCGTGGTCGCGATCATGGAGGAGCGCGGCCATCGCGATCGGCGCGAGCACCCCCCACGGGAACGTGCCGTACGCGATCTGCTCGAACGTGCTGTCGAAGATCGCGCGGATGTCGTCGTCGGCCCGCCACACCGCGCCGAGCAGGGACGACCAGCAGCCGTCGGCGACGACCGCCTTGCCGAACAGCTCGCGCCCCGGGGGCGTCATGCCGGGCGCCGGCGCGACGAGCTGGTACAGCTGATAGGCGAGCGCCGCGACGAGCCCGCTGACGATCAGCGTGGCGAGCAGCGCGGGGACATGAGGCAGCACGCGCTCGCGGCGAAGGGCGGCGCGCACCGCCGGGACGCCGAGCCCGCCCGCGGCGGCGATCGCGCCGATCGGCGCCACGAGCCCGAGCAGCGCGCCGCCCCCGTGGAACCCGAGGTGGCCGCCGACGGCGAGCGCCGCGGCGCTGACCCCGGCGTCCACGAGCGCGACGACGGGACCTCGCGTGGTGCGCAGCCGCGCGAGGGCGACGAGCGCGTAGACGATCAACGCGCCGCCACACGCGGTGCCGATGTCGGAGATCAGCATGCGCGACTGCAGCGTGAGCAGCGGCATCGCGAGGACGACCGCGGCCGCGACGAGCCCGGCGCGCGCGCCCGCGAGTCGGAGCGCGATGCCCGCGGTCGCGAGGACCGTCAAGAGGCCCATCAGCGCGAACGGCAGCTTGCGCCCGGTGTCGCTGTCGCCGAACACGTCGCGCCCCCACGCCGGCGCCTTGCTCCCGAGCGACCTCGCATCCGCGCCTTCGGGCGCCGTGCGCGGGCAGCTCTCCGCCTTCGCCGGCTCGGCCGGCGAGGGCTTCGGGTCGGTCTCCTCGACGGAGAGCGGCGGCGCGACGCGATCGGCGAGCTGCCGCTCGTGGGGCTCCCACAGCCCCGGTCCACCGAGCCCCGGCAGGAGCACGATCGCGGCCAGCGCGAACACGACGGCGAGCGCGACCGGCCAGCGGCCGAGCGCGCTCGCGAGCTTCACGCCGGTGGCTCCCCCGAACGGTGCGCGGGGCTCGTGCGGCGCCTGGGAATCGTGCGACGACAAGGCCGCCGGAAAATACCCTCGACTTGCGCTGGGCGGAAACCCCGGCGACAGTGGGAATCGTGTCGGCCGAGCGCGCAGCCGAGCTGGGTCGCCTTCACCGCGATGTGCCGGTGCGGCGATATCGCAGCCTCGTCGGTCACTGGGTGTCGCGGTGGTTCCGTCCACCGCGGCCCGCGCAGCATCAGCCGGTGCCGCCGATCGGCCCCGGCGAGATGTCGCTGACCTTCGGCGGGCACGCCACGGTGGTCCTGCGCTACCCGGGGCTCGCGATCGCGTTCGACCCGATGCTCGGCCGGTGGATCGGCGGCGTTCGGCGCGCGGTCGAGCCCGGCCTCGCCCCGGGCGATCTCTCCGACGTCGGGCTGATCCTGATCTCGCACCGCCACGCGGATCACCTGCACCTGCCGACGCTGCGGCGGATGCCGAAGCTCGCGACGGTGGTGGTGCCCCCCGGCGCCGCGTCGTGGGTCTCCGAGCTCGGGTTCGCGCGCGTCGTCGAGCTCGCGCCGGGCGCGGATCTCGAGCTCCGCGGCGTCCAGGTGATCGCCGCGGCGACCTCGCACGGCGACAGCGACCTCGCGCGCGGGCTGTCGTATGTCGTCCGCGGAGACGGCCCGAGCGCGTACCTGTGCGGGGACAGTGGCTATTTCTCGGGGTTCGCCGATCTCGGCGAGCGGTTCGCCCCCGACATCGCCGCGCTGCCGATCGGCGGCTTCTTGCCGGGCTCGTTCCGGTCACGCCACATGTCGCCGCTCGACGCGCTGTTCGCGTTCGAGGACCTGCGCGCCCGCCTGCTCGTCCCGATCCACCACGGCGCGTTCGCCCTGTCGTACGAGCAGCTCGACGAGCCCGCGCGGTGGCTCCTCGAGCTCGCGAAGCAGCGTGGGGTCCGCGATCACGTCCTGCTGATGGCGGCCGGACAGAGTGAACGGTTCGTCGCCGAGCGCGCACAGCAAGAGGCGTGCTAAGACGGCGCCGTGGTCTCGCCCGACGTCTCGATCGTGATCCCGGTCTACAACGAGGAAGGCATCCTCCGCGAAGCGGTGTCCGAGCTCGTCGATGGCTATGACTCCGTCCGCGCCGCGCTCGGCTGGCCCGACCTGACGTTCGAGGTGATCCTCGCCGAGAACGGCTCGTCGGATCGCACCGCGGAGCTCGCGGCTCACCTCGCGAGCGAGCGCCCCGAGGTCACGACGTTCTCGCTCGGCGAGCCGAACTACGGCAAGGCGCTGCGCCGCGGCATCCTCGAGGCGCGCGGGACGTACGTGATCTGCGAGGAGATCGATCTCTGCGATCACGACTTCCACCGCCGCGCGCTCGAGCACCTGCGCCACGGCGACTGCGACATGGTCGTCGGCAGCAAGGCGATGAAGGGCGCGAGCGACGAGCGTCCACTGTTCCGGCGCGCCGCGACCCGCGTCATCAACGGCATGCTCCGCGTCGCGCTCGACTTCCGCGGCACCGACACCCACGGCCTCAAGGCGTTCCGCCGCGACACGCTCGTTCCCGTCGTCGAGTCGTGCGTGATCGATCGCGATCTGTTCGCGAGCGAGCTGGTGATCCGCGCCGGGCGGGGAGGGCTCCACGTGCTCGAGATCCCGATCAAGCTGCACGAGAAGCGGCCGCCGGCGATCAACCTCGTCAAGCGCGTGCCCAACGTGCTGCGCGGGATCGCGAAGATGACCTACGTGATCCGGTTCGGCGGGAGACCGTGACGCGCCCGCGCTGCGCCATCTCGATCGATCTCGACGGGATCGGGTGTTACTACCGGATCCACGGGCTCGGCGCGCACCCGGCCGAGCTCGAGCACGTGATCCTCGAGCGCGCGCTGCCGCGGGCCTCGCGGCTGTTCGCCTCGCGCGGCATCCACGTCACGTGGTTCGTCGTCGGCAAGGACGCCGACGCCGCGGCCGCGCTGCCCGATCGCGACCTCCGCGCCGCCAACGCGGAGCGGCTCGCGCTGCTCGTCCGCCACGGCGACGAGCTCGGCAACCACTCCTACTCGCACCCCTACGAGCTCGCGCGGCTGTCGCCCGACGAGATCGACGCCGAGGTGGCCGACGCCGATCGCGTGCTGCGCGCGATCACCGGCGCGCCGGTGCGCGGGTTCCGCGCCCCCGGCTACGATGTCTCGCCGGCGGTGCTCGACGCGCTCGCGCGCCGCGGGTACCGCTACGACTCCTCGATCTTCCCGGCGCCCGGGTACTACGCGGCGAAGGCGACGGTGATGGCGGCGCTCGCGCTCTCCGGTCGACCGAGCGGCGCGGTCATGATCGATCCGCGCTCGCAGACCGCGCCGGCAGATCCCTACCGGCCCGCGATGTCCGCGCCGTGGCGCCGCGGGCAGGCGCCGCTCGTCGAGCTGCCGATCGCGGTGACGCCGTGGATGCGGCTGCCGGCGATCGGCACGACGCTGCTCCTCGTCCCCGAGCTCGTGCGACGGCGCATGATCGCCTCGATGGCGTCGCGGCGGTTCTTCAACTTCGAGCTCCACGGCATCGACTTCGCCGACGCGGAGAAGGACGGGATCCCCGGCGAGCTCGTCGCGCGCCAGCCGGATCTGCGGGTCCCGATCGCCGAGAAGCTCGCGCGGCTCGAGGCGATCCTCGACGAGCTCGCCCGCACCTGGGAGCTCGTCACGCTCGGCGAGGTCGCTGCCGAGGTCCAGCTCGCGACGTAGATCAGCGGCGCCGGCTGACCGCGGCGCGCGCGAGCTCGTCGACGCGCTCGTTGAGCGCGATGCCCGCGTGCCCCGCGACCTTGACGAACCGGACGTCCTTGAACTGGCGGACGAGCGCGCGCAGCTTCTCGACGAGCTGGGTGTTCGCCTTCGCCTTCCAGTTCTGGGTGAGCAGGCCGATCGAGTACGCGGAGTCCGAGTACACGACGACGGGGCGCGTCCGATCGCGGACCTCCTCGAGCCCGCGCAGGATCGCCATGAGCTCGGCGATGTTGTTCGTGCCCTCACCGAGATACTCGGACAGCTCTCGCTGGTCCTTGCCGTCGATGATCACCACCCCGAGCCCCGCGGGGCCTGGGTTGCCGGTGCACGCGCCGTCGGTCCACACGTGGATCGCGTCAGCGGGGACCGGCACGGCGGCGCCGGCGCGGGGCTTCTCGGGAGCGCGTTCCCCGACCGCGATGTCGATCGCGGGGCCCGGGAGCTCGGTGAGATTTCGCGCGGCGGCCCGGTAGACCTTCGCGCCGGCGGCAGGCTTGTAGACGACCTCCACGCGGCCCGCGGAGTCAGTCACGAGCGCGCCGGTGTCGTCGACGAGGGCCCACACCTCTGCATCGCGCAGCCGATGCGGTTTCCACGGCATGAGGGCGCGCACCCTAGCACGAGTGACGCGCCTTTCGATTTGTCGCGATACGCAGACAATGCCGGGTGGATCGTAACGATGTCGATTCAAGCGCGTGGCGCGAGACACGACCGACGGGGAGGGCCCGGGTAGTCTGGATCGACCACCCCGGAGGTGCGTGTTATAAGCCAGCGCGTCCGCGTCGGACGTACGGAACTTACAGGAGAAACGAAGAATGGTTCGCATTCGCCACGGTTGGCTCGTCGCTGCTCTCGCCCTCGGCGTCAGCGTTGGAGCGTGCAAGAAGGACGAGAAGAAGCCCGCCGGTGACACGGCGGCCGCCGGTTCCACGGCGGGGACGGCGAGCGGTGGTGGTGCTGCCGCGAAGGCCGGCGCGAGCGACCTCGATCTGCTTCCGGTGGACTCCGAGGTCGTGCTCGGCATCAACTTCGCCCAGGTCCAGCAGAGCGCGCTCTGGAAGAAGTTCGTCGAGCCGCAGCTCATGAAGGACGACACCCAGAAGAAGCTCGCCGAGTTCAAGGACAAGTGCGGCTTCGATCCGCTGACGGCCGTGACGAGCGTGTCGGTGGGCCTCAAGGGCGTCGGCGCGGACACGCCCGACGGCATCATCGTCGCGCACGGCGCCGACAAGGGGAAGATGATCGGCTGCCTCGAGAAGATGAAGCCCGAGGCGGAGAAGGACGGCGACACGGTCACGATCGACGGTGACGTCGTCACGGTGAAGACGAAGGACGGCACCTCCGTCGCGATGACGTTCGCGAACGACTCGACGCTGGTCCTCGGCATCGGCGCCAACGGGACGCCGGACGCCGTGAAGGCCGCGGCCGCCGGTAACTCGGCGCTCAAGTCGTCGCCGACGTTCGTCGACATGCACAGCAAGATCAACACCAAGGACTCGCTGTGGCTCCTGATGAACGGCAACTCCAAGGCGTTCGATCAGGCGGCCGCGATGGGCTTCAAGCCGAAGGCGGTGTTCGGCTCGCTGAACGTGACCGACGGCCTCTCGATGGACCTCCGCATCCGCGTCGACTCGCCGGATCAGGCCGCGAGCCTGACGAACATGGCCAAGGGCCAGCTCGCCGCGGTCCAGGGGATGGTCGACCAGGTCGACGTCGCCAACGAGGGGCCGGACGTGAAGCTCACGGTCGCGATCTCGGCGACCAAGCTCGAGCAGCTCGTCGCGCAGTTCGGCGGCATGATGGGCGGCCTCGGGGGCATGTGATGCGCGGAAGGCTCGGCACCCTGGGGCTCTCGCTGGCCTGCGTGCTGAGCCTTCTGTCCGCGTGTGAGAAGAAGAAGCGCCCCCGCGGCCCGTCGCCCGAGGTCACCGGCCTCGCGGCGGTGCCCGCGACCGCGCAGGCCGTGATCGCGGCCGACGTACGGGCGCTCGCCGACGCGCAGATCGTGGCGCGGGCGATCGACCGGCTGCTGCGCCAGGATCTCGCGCTGCGCGACCGCTGGGCGGACTTGCAGCAGCACTGCAAGCTCGACGTCCCCGCGCAGGTGCGGCACGTGATGCTCGCGCTCGGGCCCAGCGACGGCGCCGCAGGGAGCGGGCCGGTGGTGATGATCGCCACCGGGACGCTGTCGGAGGCCGAGCTCGTCGCGTGCATCCCGAAGGTCGTCGGGACCGGCGGGGGCGGGCTGACCACGAAGACCGTGGCCGGCCAGTCGCTGTACCAGGTCAAGGACGGCCAGCGCGTCGTGTACTTCGCGTTCCGGCGGCCGGACATGGTCGTGCTCGGTACCCGCGATACGTGGGTGAGCGAGGCGCTCGGCGCCGGCAAGAAGGCGCTCGACGATCCCGAGCTCGCGCGCCACCTGGCGCGGGCCGACCAGGACGCGCCGCTGTGGGCGGTCGGCCGGGTCGACCCGCGTGTCGGGCAAGGCCTCGTCGCGGCCTCGGGCGGCAAGCTGACCGAGGCGCCGGCGGCGATCGTCGGCGCCGTCGACCCGCGCGAGGGGGCGCGGCTGGACCTCGGCGTCGTGATGGCGTCGGCCGAGGCGGCCAAGGCGCTGGAATCGTTCGCTCGGGCGGAGCTCGCGATCGCCGCGACCGCCGCCCGCCTCACCTCCATCGGGTCGCTGGTCGACAAGCTCGGGATCTCGACCGACGGCCCTCTCGTTCGGTTCCGTGCGTCGTTGACGCAGGCCGAGGTCAATCAACTGCTGTCTGTGCTTGACGAAACGCCGGGCCCCGAGCAAGGTACCCCGCCCCCGGCGAAGTCCGAGTCGGATACGAAGTAGGCGCAGGAAGACTCAACATGGCGACCAAGAAGACCGAGAGAACCACCGTCAAGAAGAAGGCGCCGGCCAAGAAGACCGCGTCCAAGACCGTTGCCAAGGCCCCGAAGGCGCCGAAGGCCGCGACCGTCTCGACCAAGGAGCGTCACCCCCGGGCGCGCGTGACCGCGGCCCACGGTGGCAAGGCGGCGCTCGCCAAGGCCCTCGCGCCGAGCCTGGTCCGCGCCGACGAGGACGCCGCCCAGATCGAGGCGCGCCTCAAGACCGCGTCGAACTCGCAGCTGCTCCGCCTCCAGCGCACGGTCACGACCGTGAAGGAGAAGTGGGGCGATCGCGACAAGCTGATCGCGGCGATCGGGACCGCGCAGAACAAGAGCAAGGACAAGGACTACCTCGCCAAGCTCGCGACGTACTCGCTCCCGAAGCTCGTCGATCTCGCGAAGTCGGCCACGCGCCGCGCGCGGGCGTGAGCCGCGGCTCCGTCACGCCACCTCGTGATCGGGGCCGCGTGACGGGACTCGGGCGACGCCCCGGGTCACACTGGACGCGGATGCGCGTCGGGACGTTCGTGCTCGTGATGCTCGCGGCGCAGCTCGCCGCCGCAGAGCGTGCGCAGCCGAGCGCGCCTGCGCCGACGCCCTCGGTGCGTGGCGACGTGCGCGGCGAGGTGCTGCTCGCGCCGGAGGCGTCGTGGCGCTGGCAGGTGGTCACCGTGCCCGCCGTCGAGCCGGCTCCGGCTGCGAGCCCGGCCCCGCCTGCACGCGCGGACGCGCCGCCGCCTGCTGCCGGCGCGGGCCAGCCACCGCCGCGCTGGCCGTACGCGCTCGCCGCAGGCCCGGAGGTGACGACGCTGCCCGACGCTTCGGAGGGGCAGCGCGTGGCCGCGGCCTACGGCGTCACGCGGTTCACGCTGGACGCCGACGATCAGGGACTCGTCATGCTCGAGCTGCGCATGCGCTACCGCGACGGGGTGGCCGCGTGGCTCAACGGCGTCGAGGTCGTGCGCCGCGCGCTCGACCGGAGCAAGGGGCCGCTGGAGCCCGCGGAGCGGCCGCACGGCCCCGAGTGGGAGACGTTCTACATCCCGGTCGGGCCCCACCTCCTCCACCTCGGCACGAACACCCTCGCGGTCGAGCTCCGCCCGTCGCGGCGCCGCACGGCCCCGACGGCTCAGGTCGAGCTGATCGGTCGACGTGATCGCGGCATCGTGCGGGGGCCGCTCCTGTCGGACGTCGGCGCGACCACGGCGGAGCTCCGCGTCGAGACCGATCCGGGCACCGCGGCCGTCCTCGAGTGGGGGACGGGGGACGCGCTCGATCGACGCGCCGTGAGCCCGCCCGGACGTCGCCACACGTTCCCGCTCGCCGGGCTCCCCGCGAACGGGCGCGTGCGATACCGCGTCAGCGCGGGAGCGAGCGTGACCCCGATCTACGCGTTCCACACGCTGCCCGGCGCGGGTGACGTCGTGCGCATCGGGATCTACGGGGATGTTCGCGGGGGCCACGACGTCCACCGCCGCCTCGTCGAGGCGATGCTCGCGGAGCCGCTCGACGCGATCGGGGTCACCGGGGATCTCGTGCTGCGTGGCACCGACGGTGGGGACTGGCAGCGCTTCTTCGCGATCACCGAGCCGCTGCTCGCGCAGGTGCTGTACCTGCCCGCGATCGGCAACCACGACCTCGGGTGGAAGAAGGTGACCGGGCAGGCCGACGCGGTCTTCCCCCTGCCGCCGGGCCCGCCGGGGCTCCCACCCGACGCTCACTGGTACAGCTACGACGTTGCAGACGTCCACCTCGTGTTCCTCGACTCGAACGCCTACGATCGCGCCGAGCAGCTGCGCTGGCTCGACGACGATCTCGCGCAGGCGCGCGCGAGAGACGCCCGCGCGATCCTCGTGGTCACGCACGACGGCCCGTACTCGCGCGGCTACCACCGCGGCAACGTCGACGCGCAGACCCGTTACGTCCCGATCCTGAAGAAGCACCGCGTCGACCTCGTGTTCTCGGGACACGACCACATCTACCAGCGCGGCGAGATCGGTGGGATCCGCTACATCGTCACGGGCGGGGGTGGGGCTCCGCTGTACGCGGCGACCTGCGGGGGCCCCGGCAAGCGTGCGTGCGCGGTCGCCGACGGCATGCAGGCGTTCGCGAGGGAGCATCACTTCCTCGTGCTGACGATCGACGACCGCACGATCGAGATGTGCCCGCGCCGGGTCGACGGACGCCTGCTCGAGAGCTGCACCCGCTATCGCCTGCGGCGGTAGCTGCGTGGTTAACTCGGGGCATGCGTCATCGCCCGCTCCTCGCGTGTGTGCTGCTGCTCGGCGCTTGCTTCTCGTCGCAGCAGAAGTCCACCAGCAGCCCACAACCCTCGTCTCCCCAGGAGCGCGCGCCCGACTACAGCGCGACGATCGCCGATCCACTGGGCTTCCTGCCGCGCGACAGCGAGATCGTCCTGAGCCTCGATGCCGCGCAGGTCCGCGAGAGCGCGCTCTGGACGGCGTTCGAGCCGCGCCTCCTGGCCGCGGCGGGACCGGAGCTGTCCACGTTCCAGACCGTCTGCGGGTTCGATCCGCTGCAGAAGCTCCGCGGCATCACGGTCGGGATCAAGGGCAAGGAGCCCGACGTCGAAGGCGTGATCGTCGTGAGCGGGTTCGATCGCGCGCAGGTGATGGACTGCCTGGCGCGCGCCACGAAAGAGACGGGTGGGGCCCAGATCGATGGCGAGCTCGTCACGATCCCGGTCTCCGACAAGGGCTCGGCCACGGTGTTCACGTTCGTGGACGCGTCGACGGTGGTGCTCGCCTACGGCAAGACGGCGTCGAAGGAGTCGCTCCAGGCCATCCTCGCGTCGGGCTCGCCGCTGCGCACCTCCGAGGCGTTCTCGAAGCTGTTCGCGACGATCGACACGGACGCGTCCGTGTGGATGGTCGTCAACGGGCGGTACATCGACGACGGATCGGCCGCGCTCGGGGCGAATCTGCAGGCGGTGTTCGGCTCGCTGACGCTGCGCGACGGCGTCGCTGCGTCGGTGCGGCTGCGGCTCGGCGATGCGGGGCAGGCGACGAACCTCGCGAGCATCGTGCAGGGGCAGATCGGCGCGGCGAAGAGCTTCTTCGAGAAGCTCGAGGTCAAGGCGGAGGACGTCGACCTCGTGGTCGACGCGAGCATGACGGCGCAGCAGCTCGCGACGATGGTGTCGATGCTCGGTGGAATGGCCGGCGCTCCGTAGCGCGCGACGGGCGGTGAGGGGGCCGCGGTCACCGTGACAGCGGACGGTCAGCGTGACGGCTGACGGTGGCGGCTGGCGGCTGGCGGTGACGGCTGACGGTGGCGGCTGACGGCTGGCGGCTGGCGGCTGACGGCTGACGGCTGGCCGGCTGGCGGCTGGCGGCTGACGGCTGACGGCTGGCCGGCTGGCCGGCTGGCGGTGACGGCTGGCGGCTGGCGGATGGCGGCTGACGGCTGGCGGCGGACGGCTGACGGCTGGCGGCTGACGGCTGG
>Ga0164243_10009000_pt1 | contig 14610 bp, 14 predicted proteins | sample OricompcompostOP_FD_108781 | JGI IMG/M metagenome (GOLD analysis project Ga0164243, IMG submission 108781) | Organic Plus compost microbial communities from Emeryville, California, USA - Original compost - Organic plus compost (OP) | ecosystem: Engineered > Solid waste > Mixed feedstock >... | reverse complement strand
CCGACGGCGGCTGGGGCGGCTGCTGGCCCGAGTTCGGGTCTTGTGGCGCGTGAGGGTCGGTCATGGCCGGTCCTTTCGTCGTGTTGCCCGGGCGATGCCCGTCGAGCACCGCCGGCGCCGCAGTCGCGTGGTGCTGGTGGCGCACACCTACGGTACTGCGAGACCCGGGTGGGGGCAATCATCGCGGTCGGCATGGCAGAAGGCCGCAGCCGAGCCTTCCCGGGGTAGAATTGGCACTCAGGGACAACGAGTGCCAGCGCGCGGCGCCGGCGCGGACAGATCTTGGGAGGTGGCGCGTGGGCACGATTTCGGACAGGGGACTGGCGGTGCTCCGGGCGATCGTCCACGACTACGTCGCGAGCAGGGAGCCCGTCGGCTCCAAGGCGATCGTCGAACGCCATGCGTTCGGGGTCTCCGCAGCGACCATCCGCAACGACATGGCCATGCTCGAGGAGGAAGAGCTCATCACGGCCCCGCACACGTCGTCCGGCCGGGTACCGACCGACAAGGGGTATCGCCTCTTCGTCGATCAGCTGGCCGAGCGGCGCCCGCTGAGCGCTGCGCAACGGCAGGCGATCGAGGCCTTCCTCGGGGAATCGCTCGGCCTCGATGACGTGCTGGCGCGAACGGTTCGACTTCTCGCGCAGATCACCGGGCAGGTCGCGCTCGTGCAGTATCCCTCGTTCTCCCGTGCACAGGTGCGGCACCTCGAGGTCGTCGCGCTCTCCGACACGCGATTGCTGATCGTGCTGATCACCGACAACGGCCGGGTGGGACAGCGGGTCGTCGATGTGCAGGCGCCCGTCGACGAGGCCGAGCTGGACGCCCTGAAGCGGCGGTTCAACAACGCCCTCGTGGGAACAGAGGTGGAGCACGTCCCGTCCGCGCTCGACGGACTGCGGCCGGCGGCGGGCGAGCACCAGGAGGAGCTCGCGGGCCGGATCGCGGACGCGATCGCCGACGAGATCGGCGAATACCGTCACGACCGCCTCGTGATGGCCGGCGCCGCCAACCTCGCCCGGACCGAGGAGGACTTTCACGGGAGCATCTTCCCGGTGTTGGAGGCTCTCGAGCAGCAGGTGGTCCTGCTGCGGCTGTTCGCGGAGATGCAGGCGAACCAGCACGGCGTCTCGGCGAGCATCGGGCGCGAGAACGACTCGTTCGGCCTCGGCGAGACCTCCGTCGTCGCCAGCAACTACCGTGTGGCGTCCGGGGGGACCGCGCGCCTGGGCGTTCTGGGGCCCACGCGAATGGACTACACCGGAAATATGGCCGCCGTCCGCGCCGTTGCACGTTACCTGTCGCGTCAGTTCGGCGACGAGTGACTGCGGGCGCATGGATGACGTCGAAGCAGAGAAGACGCGGCTCGACGCGTTGATTCCCGCGACGACCCCTCGAGCATCGGGCGTCGCACACAGACGAAAGGCCCTTGGTGGCAGACCACTACGAAGTACTCGGTGTGGCGCGCGATGCGTCGCCCGACGAGATCAAGAGAGCGTACCGCCGCCTCGCGCGGGAGCTGCACCCGGACGTGAACCCGGGCGCGGAGGCCTCTGAGCGCTTCAAAGAGGTCACCCACGCGTATGACGTGCTGAGCGATCCCCAGCAGCGGCAGCAGTATGACCTCGGTGGCAGCAATGGCTTCTCCCAAGCCGGGTTCGGCGGGTTCGGCGACATCTTCGAGACCTTCTTTGGCGGCGGCCAGGCGCAGCGAGGGCCGAGGTCGCGAAAGGAGCGAGGAGAGGATGCTCTGCTGCGCGTCGAGGTCGACCTCGACGAGGTCATCTTCGGCACCCACAGGGACATCGAGGTCGACACGGCCGTGCTCTGCGAGACCTGTCACGGCTCCTGCTGCCAGCCCGGCACCGCGCCGGTCACGTGTGACATCTGTCACGGAACCGGGCAGATCCAGCGTGTCGCACGATCGCTTCTCGGAAACGTCATGACGAGCTCGCCGTGCGGTACGTGCCGCGGCTACGGCACGGTGATCGCAACACCGTGCGTCACCTGCCAGGGGCAGGGGCGCGTCAGGGCCAGGCGGACGGTCTCGGTCGACATCCCCGCGGGAGTCGAGACCGGCCTCAGGCTTCAGATGCCCGGAAGCGGAGAGGTCGGTCAGGCCGGTGGACCGAACGGCGATCTCTACCTGGAGATCAAGGTCCGTCATCACGACGTGTTCAGCCGGAACGGCGATGACCTCCTCTGCACGCTGGAGGTGCCGATGACCGACGCGATCCTCGGAACGACGACGACCGTGCACGCGCTCGACGGCGACGTGGACCTGGAGCTCAAGCCCGGAACGCAGAGCGGCGAGGTCATCACGATCAGAGATCGCGGAGTGACGAAGCTGCGAGGTTCTGGACGGGGGGACCTTCGGGTCGGCATCCAGGTGATCACGCCGACCCGGCTCGACCATCGCGAGCGCCAGCTCATCAAGGAGTTCGCCGCCGGTCGCAAGCAGCACGGGCCTCAGCTCGGCACCTACCAGCAAGGCCTGTTCGCGAAGCTCCGTGACCGCTTCCTGGGCTGAGCGGTGAGCAGTCTCTACATCCGGGAGGACCTCACCGAGGCGACGGTCGGCAGCGCGATCGACCTCGAGGGCGCGGAGGCGAAGCACGCGGTCGCCGCCAACAGGCTGAGAGTCGGGGAGCAGCTGCTCATCGGGAACGGGCGAGGCCTGATCGCGGGCGGAGTCGCCGAGGAGGTCTCGCCGGCACGACTGCGGATGCGGGTCGATCGCGTGACGGAGAGCATGCCCGTGTCGCCGCGTGTCGTGCTGGTCCAGGCGCTCGCCAAGGGCGACCGAGACGAGCTGGCGGTGCAGGCGTCCACCGAGCTGGGCGTGTCCGCCGTGATCCCCTGGAGCGCGGAGCGGAGCGTCTCGCGCTGGGAAGGCCAGAAGGCGCAGAAGGGCGTCGCGCGATGGCAGGCGATCGCGCGGGAGGCGTCGAAGCAGTCCATTCGCGCCTGGGTGCCAGACGTGGAGTCGGTGCACTCGACGGCGCAGCTGGCGGACGTGGCGGGCACCGGCACGATGCTCGTGCTCGAGCCGACGGCGGAGGTGCCGTTGAGCCGTGCTGTCGTCGACGCGGGCGGCGATGACATCGTGCTGGTGGTCGGCCCCGAGGGCGGCATCGCGCCGAGGGAACTGGCCGCGCTGACCGGGGCCGGCGCGACGGCGGTCAGGCTCGGCAGTGAGGTGCTCCGGACGTCGACGGCCGGCCCGGCGGCGATCTCGGCCGTCAACGTCATCCTCGGGCGGTGGTGACGGCTCATGATCCGTAGGATGGATGCATGTCCGTGACTGAGCCAAGCATCTTCACCAGGATCATCGAGCGTGAGATCCCGGCCACGATCGTCGCGGAGAACGATCGTCTGATCGCCTTCAACGACATTGCGCCGAAGGCGCCGGTGCACATTCTCGTCGTGCCCAAGACCCAGGAGTACGCGAACGTTGGCGAACTCGCCGCGGGCGACCCGGCGTTGCTCGCCGAGCTCGTGTCGTTCGCCGCGGAGATCGCGTCGGCTCACTCCGACGGCGACTATCGGCTCGTCTTCAACACCGGTGCCGGTGCAGGCCAGACGGTGTTCCACGTCCACGGCCACGTCCTGGCCGGCGGACTCGAGGAGGGAACCCTTGGCGGCTGACGGACCCGACCGCACCAGCACCGGCGGCACTGAGAGACGGCTCCACATCGACGGAGTGGCCATGGTGCGGCTGCTCGGCCCACAGGACCGGCTGCTCTCGACGATCGAGAGACAGTTCCCAGAGGTGCAGCTGCACGCACGGGGCAACGAGCTGACCATCAGCGGAGAGGCGTCCCAGGTCGCCGCCGCGACCGAGCTGATCGAGGAACTCATCGTCATGGTGCAGAACGGGCAAGACCTCGGGCCGGTGGACGTACAGGCCTCCGCACGCATCCTCGAGCAGGGCAACGGGAGCCCGTCCGACCTGCTCGGGCAGGCGATCCTCACCTCCAGGGGCAAGAGCATCCGCCCGAAGACGCTGGGCCAGAAGCAGTACGTGGACGCGATCGACGACAACACGATCGTCTTCGGCATCGGCCCCGCCGGCACGGGCAAGACGTATCTGGCCATGGCGAAGGCCGTGCAGGCGCTACAGCGCAAGGAGGTGAACCGTATCATCCTCACGCGGCCGGCGGTCGAGGCGGGGGAGCGGCTCGGCTTTCTGCCCGGTACCTTGACCGACAAGATCGACCCGTATCTGCGGCCGCTCTACGATGCTCTTAACGAGATGATGGACCCAGAGATCGTGCCGAAGCTGCTCGCGGCCGGCACCGTCGAGGTCGCGCCTCTCGCATACATGCGCGGTCGGACGATCAACGACTCGTTCATCGTGCTCGACGAGGCCCAGAACACGACCCCGGAGCAGATGAAGATGTTCCTGACACGTCTCGGCTTCGGCTCGAAGATGGTCGTCACGGGCGACATCACGCAGATCGACCTGCCGACGGGCGCATCCGGACTTCGGCTCGTGACGCGGGTGCTCGACGGGATCGACGACATCCACTTCGCGCGGCTCACGAGCGATGACGTGGTGCGGCACAGCCTGGTGGGCCGCATCGTGGACGCGTACACCGAGTACGACCAGCAGAAGCAGGCGCAGAGGTACGAGCGCGAACAGGCGCAGGAGTTCGCCAATCGCGCCGAGAGGCGGGCGGCCGAACACCGGTCGGTCAACAGGCGACCAGGAAAAGGACACAGCTCGTGAGCATCGAGATCAACAACGAGTCGACGATCACCGTCGACGAGGAGTCCCTGCTCAGGCTCGCGGACTATGCGCTCGGCGCCATGCATGTGAGCCCGGAGGCGGATCTCAACATCGTGCTCGTGGACGAGGCCGCCATGGAGCAGCTGCACGTGCAGTGGATGGATGAGCCGGGCCCGACCGACGTGCTGAGCTTCCCGATGGACGAGCTGCGACCTGGCACGGAAGACCAGCCGACGCCGCCCGGGCTCCTCGGAGACATCGTCCTGTGTCCGCAGGTGGCGGAGGCGCAGGCCGAGGCTGCTGGACATTCGACCATGCAGGAACTGCTGCTGCTCACGACGCACGGCATCCTGCATCTTCTCGGCTTCGATCACGCGGAGCCGGAGGAGGAGCGCGAGATGTTCGGCATCCAGCGGGACATCCTCCTCGGGTTCTCCGTCGAGGAGCGGCGACACCGGCAATGACGCTGTTCTGGTTCATCGGCATCGCGCTGGTGCTGGTCGCCTTCGCGGGACTGATGGCTGCGTTCGATGCAGCGCTCAGCGTGAAGTCGCGCGCAGACCTCAGCGAGCTCGCCGCGTCGGGGCGATCCCGGGCGGCGCTGCAGGCGATCGCGACGGAACCCGGCGCGTACGTCAACACCGTGAACTTCATGCGCATCTTCGCCGAGATGACCGCTGCCGTGCTGGTGACCCTCTCGTTCGCCTTCTCGATCGACGAGCTCTGGCCGGTCCTTCTGCTCTCCGCGCTCATCATGACCGCCGTGTCGTTCGTGCTCGTCGGAGCGAGCCCGCGAAGCTACGGTCGCTCGCACGCCGACGTGATCCTCCGGCTGGCCGCGCCGCTGGTCAGGATGTTCCGGGTCATCCTGGGCCCCCTGGCGAACGCCCTCGTGGCGCTGGGCAATAGGGTCACGCCAGGGGTCGCGCGCGGCGCGTCGTTCTCGTCGGAGGAACAGCTCCTCAGCATGGTCGACGAGGCCACGGCGTTGGATGTGCTGGAGGAGGACGACCGCGAGCTCATCCACTCGATCTTCGAGTTCAACGAGACGGTCGTGCGCGAGGTCATGGTGCCCCGCACGGACATGATCACGGTCGACGCCGATGTCACGGTCGAGCACGCGATGGGTCTCTTCCTCAAGACCGGCGTCTCGCGGATGCCCGTCACCGACGGCGAGGTCGACGACGTGGTCGGCATCCTCTACCTGAAGGACGTCGTCCGGCTCATGCACGAGCGCGACGACGATGCTCGCGACACCACGGTGCGCGCACTCGCGAAGCCCGCACTGTTCGTCCCGGAGTCGAAGAAGGCCGACGCCATGCTGCAGCAGATGCAGCTCGAATCGAATCACCTCGCGATGGTGGTCGACGAGTACGGCGGCATCGCCGGGCTCGTGACGCTCGAGGATCTCATCGAGGAGCTCGTCGGGGACATCTCGGACGAGTACGACGCCGATGTGGTCGAGGTCGAGGATCTCGGCGACGGCAGCTACCGCGTGAGTGCGAGACTGCCGGTGGACGAGCTGGGCGAGCTCTTCGACCTCGAGCTCGACGACGACGAGGTCGACTCGGTCGGCGGTCTCCTCGCGAAGGCGCTCGGCAAGCTGCCGTCGGCCGGCTCGGAGGTCACCACCAACGGGTTGCTGCTCCGGGCGGACCGCACAGAAGGGCGCCGCAAGCGCGTGAGCACGGTGATCGTGTCGCGAACGCAGGCGCTCAAAGACGTCCAGGACTCGTTCGGGGAGGGAGCATGATGACTGAGAACCCCTTCCGGGCCGGATTCGTGTCGTTCGTGGGCAGGCCCAATGTGGGCAAGTCGACGCTCACCAACGCGCTCGTGGGCGAGAAGGTGGCGATCACGAGCCCGAAGCCGCAGACCACGCGGCGAGCGATCCGCGGAGTCGTCCACCGCGACGACGGGCAGCTCATCGTGGTCGACACCCCCGGCATCCACCGCCCGCGCACCCTCCTCGGGCAGCGCCTGAACGACCTCGTCGAGTCGACGCTCGGCGACGTCGACGTGATCGGTTTCTGTGTGCCGGCGAACGAGAAGATCGGTCCGGGCGACCGGTTCATCAATGAACAGCTCGACGACTTTCCGCGCGCGAAGAAGGTGGCGATCATCACCAAGATCGACCAGGCCTCCAAGACGTCCGTGGCGGAGCAGCTGCTCGCCGTGCAGGCGCTGCGGGACTGGGAGACGATCATCCCGATCTCCGCTGTCGAGGGCATCCAGCTCGACGTCGTGGTGAACGAGCTGATCTCGCTCATGCCGGAGTCCGAGCCGCTCTACCCCGACGATGCCGTGACGGACGAGTCGGTGACCGATCGCGTCGCCGAGCTCATCCGCGAGGCCGCACTCGACGGCGTCCGAGACGAGCTGCCGCATTCTCTCGCGGTGACGATAGACGACATGATCGAGCGCGAGGACCGCGAGCTGGTCGAGATCTTCGCGAACCTGTTCGTCGAGCGCGACAGCCAGAAGGCGATCGTGATCGGCAAGCAGGGCTCGCGGCTGAGGGACGTCGGCGCCCGTGCGCGGGCCGAGATCGAGCCGCTGCTGGGCAAGCAGGTGTTCCTCTCCCTGCGCGTCAAGGTGGCCAAGGAGTGGCAGCGGGATCCGAAGCAGCTCGGACGGCTGGGCTTCTGATACATCGCGCGGATGATTTTCCGGCGGCCTGCGATCGGTCGGCAGGCTGATTCGCTTTCGCCACCGGGATGCGACCACGATGCCTGCCGTAACGTGATGACATGATCCGACAGCTGAAGCCGTACCAGCTCGCCGTCGACCTCTCGGTCGCCGGCCTGTTCGGCCTGCTGCTGGTCACGACGACGTTCGCCGACGGCGTTCCCGGGGTCGTCGTGCTGGTGGGCATGGCGGTCGCGCTGGGACTTCGTCGGCTCTCGCCCGGGATCGCGCTGGCCGTGGCGTGGATGACCGTGGTCGTCCAGCTGTTGAGCGGGATGCAGGCGGTCCTCGCGAACGCCGCGATCCTCGCCGTGCTCTACGCCACGGCCGCGTATGGCGGTCGTGTCGTGCGATGGCTCGGGCTCGCCTCGGCATGCGGCGGGGGTGTCATCGCCGCTGTCTACACCACGCTCATCCTGTACGCCCAGGACGTGACCATCGGCACGCCGTCCGTGCTCGTCTTCACCTCTGTGCTCGGCTCGGTGGCCGGGGTGTTCGTGCTCGGGCTCTCGTGGACCGTCGGCCTGCTCGTGCGGACGAGCCGGGAGGCGCGCGTGGTCAGCATTCAGCGCTACCAGGCGTTGCAGGAGCAGCGCGCGGCGCAGCAGGCCGTCGTGGTGGAGCAGGAGCGCAACCGGATCGCTCGCGACATGCACGACGTCGTCGCCCACTCCCTCGCCGTCGTCATCGCGCAGGCCGACGGCGCGCGCTACGTGCACAAGGGGAAGCCCGAGCAGCTCGATGCGACACTGGCGACCATCGCCGACACGGCGAGGGCCGCCCTCGGCGACGTGCGCCTGCTCCTGTCCGAGCTCCGGCATCGGCAGGGCGACGGACCGCAACCCGTGATCGCCGACCTCGAGCCGTTGATCGAGCAGATGCGCGCCGCAGGCTTGGCGATCGACGTGCGCGAGTACGGTCAACGGATCCCGTTGCCTGCCGGGCATCAGATCGCGCTGTACCGGATCGTGCAGGAGGCTCTGACGAACGCGCTGAGGCACGGAGACGCATCCGAGCCGGTCATCCTGGAGCTGTGGTGGATGCCTCAGGGAGCCAGCCTGCGCGTGACCAACGCCGTGCAGGAGCATCGCTCGGAACCGAGGCAGAGCCTCGGTCACGGGCTGCCGGGGATGCGGGAGCGCGCGGAGCTCGCGGGAGGATGGCTCAGCATCGATCAGCCGGACGGGGACCACTTCGTCGTCTCCGGGTTTCTGCCGACGGTGGTTCCCGGAGGCCAGCCGACGGTGTCCATGGGATCATCGGAACGATGACGACTCCAATCAGAGTGGCACTCGTCGACGACCAGGCGCTCTTCCGCGCAGGCATCAGGATGCTCGTGGACTCGCAGCCGGACCTCGAGTTCGCCGGCGAGGCGTCCGACGGCCGCGAGGGGGTCGCCCTGGTCCGGCAGACGCGCCCAGACATCGTGCTGATGGATGTGCGCATGCCGGTGATGGACGGCATCCAGGCGACCGCGGCGGTGCTGAAGGACGCCGACGATCACGGTCGCACACCGCCCCGCATCATCGTGCTCACCACGTTCGACCTCGACGAGGGCGCCGCCAACGCTCTTCGCATCGGTGCGAGCGGCTTCCTGCTGAAGGACACCCAGCCCGAGTTCCTCCTCGCGGCCATCCGGACCGTGCACGCCGGGAGCGCCGTCATCGCGCCGGGGCAGACGCACGCTCTCTTCGATCACCTGACCAGGCAGTCGGCGCAGCCGAAGGCTCCTCCTCCTCCTGAGTTCGCGACCCTCACGTCTCGTGAGCTGGAGATCTTCGCCCTCGCCGCGAAAGGGCTGAGCAACACCGAGATCGCGTCATCCGAGTTCCTGAGCGAGGCGACGGTCAAGACGCACATCTCTCGCGTGCTCGCCAAGCTCGGCCTGCGCGACCGGGTGCAGCTCGTCGTCTACGCCTACGAGCACGGGCTCAACCGGGACGATCATCCTGGGGGATGACGCCGGTTCCGCCTCCCGCACGACGCGGATCACAGACTCGCGTCCATAGCCTGTCGTCATGGAGATCACAACGACGGACATGGGGCTGGCGGCGCGTGTGTCCCACGTGAGCAAACGATTCGGAGTCGGACAGGGAGCCGTCGTCGCGCTCGACGACGTCTCGATCGGGATCAGGCGAGGTGAGTTCACCGCCATCATGGGTCCGTCCGGATCCGGCAAGTCGACCCTGATGCACATCATGGCCGGTCTGGACGAGGCGTCCAGCGGCCGGGTGTGGATCGGGGACACCGAGATCAGCGCGCTGAGCGACACCGCTCTGACGAGGCTTCGCCGCCGCCGCGTCGGCTTCGTCTTCCAGTCGTTCAACCTCGTCCCCACCCTCGACGTCCGCGCCAACATCCGGCTGCCGTTCGAGCTCGACGGGCGCATGCCCGCTGTGGCCGAGGCGGCGTGGATCGACCGCTTGGTGCAGAGCCTCGGCCTCGCCGAGCGGCTCCGGCACCGTCCCCACGAGCTGAGCGGCGGCCAGCAGCAGCGCGTGGCGATCGCGCGTGCGCTCGCCACGCGGCCGGATCTCGTCTTCGCCGACGAACCGACCGGCAACCTCGACTCTCGGAGTGGCCGCGAGGTGCTCGCACTGCTCGCGGATGCCTGCGCGAGCTTCGGGCAGTCCATCGCGATGGTCACCCACGACCCCGTCGCGGCGAGCTACGCCGACCGCATCCTGATGCTCGCGGACGGACGGATCGTGCGCGAGCTCGGCCGGCAGACGCCCGAGGAGATCGCCCGGATCATGCTCGCGATGGAGCCGGCGGCATGAGGATGCGTTATCGCGACTACGTGTCGACCCTCGTCGTGACGGCACTCTCCGCGGCCTTCGGCGTGATCCTGCTCACAGGCACGAGCGTGCTCACGACGATCATCGGCCAAGACGACATCGCCTCGAAGGCGACCGTGCAGATCGCCCTGAGCCTCGTCGCCCTGGTCTTCTTCGCCATCTCGGTCTTCGTCGGAGCCATCGTGACCGCGAACACGGTCGGGATCGTCATCGCGGGACGCACCCGCGAGATCGCCCTGCTGCGGCTGATCGGTGCCACCGCTCGCCGACTGCGTGTCGTCGTCGGCGTCGAAGGGCTCGTCGTGGGCTTCGCGGGGGCTCTCGTGGGCGGGGCAACTGCGCTCGGCCTCTCTGCTCTGTCGGTCGGCTGGGCGACTGCCGCCCGGGCGATCCCAGTGCTCTCGTACGAGCTGGTGTCGCCCGAGCTCGTGATTCCTCCCGTCGCCGTGACGCTGATCACGTGGCTGGCCTCATGGGTCGGCTCGCGCCGGGTGCTCGACGTCTCGCCGAGTGAGGCCACGCGGGCGGCGGCCGTGGAGCCCGCCGGTGAGGAGGTCAGGGCGCGCCCGCTTCGCACCGGCGTCGCCGTCGCGCTCATCGTCATCGGGGGCGTGTTGCTCGCGGCCGCCGTCGTCGTGGGTCTCTTCTCGGTGTTCGGCGTCCTGATCGGTGTGGCCGGCGGCATCCTCTCGTTCAGCGGCATCGTGCTCGCCGCGCCCCTGTTCATGCCGGCGGTCCTCCGTGTGGCCGGCCGCGCGCTGGGTCGCGGGCCGGCCGCGACGATCGCCGCAGCCAATGCGGTCAGGAACCCGGCGAGGAGCGCTCGCACCACCATCGGCCTCGTGATCGGGGTGACCCTGGTCACGATGTTCGCGGTGGCCGCGCAGAGCTACTACATCATCATCGAGCGGGGGAGGGAGGCATACCCGGCGGATTACGGGGACAGCGACAGGATCCTCGCGCTGACGATCGGGGTGTTCGCCGTCCTCTTCGGGTTCTCGGCGATCATCGCGGCCGTCGGGATGGTGAACAACCTGTCGCTGAGCGTCATGCAGAGGCGGCGAGAACTCGGTCTGCTCCGCGCACTGGGATTCACTACCGGCCAGGTGCGGCGGATGATCCTGGCCGAGAGCGTGCAGATGACCACGGCAGCCGTCGGCTTCGGGGTCGTCCTCGGCATCCTCTACGGCTGGGTCGGCGCCCAGTCGTTGCTCGGATCGATCCCTGGCGGTGGTTTCGCTCCGCCGGCGATTCCGTGGCTCGTCGTCGCGGGTGCGCTCGCCGTGGCGGCCCTGTTGTCCGTGGGGGCCTCGATCGTGCCGTCGCGGAGAGCCACCAGGATCTCACCGGTCCAGGCACTGGCGGTCGAGTAGGACCACCGCCGTGAGCCCGCCCGCGCGGCGGCTTCCGATGACATGCCAGGTGACTGCGCGCGCGTTCTCAGACCCGACGTGTGCAGGTGCGTGCGTCCTCGGCTTCGCATCGCGGCGGCAACGGTGTTAGTCTGTTTTCGTGCTGTTCGGTGCGCTTCTTCTTAGCTGCCGCGACGAGGCTTAGTTCAAAGCCCTTCTCGTCGCGGAGTTCGTCGTCGGCTTATCACACGCGAGAGAAGAAGAGATCATGAAGAACACCCAGACAGCTTCGGCGATGCCGATTCACAAGTATCGTCCGTTCCACGAGCAGATCCGTGTCGATCTGCCTGATCGCACCTGGCCGAGCAGACGCATCGAGGTGGCCCCGCGCTGGTGCGCGGTGGACCTGCGCGACGGCAATCAGGCGCTTATCGACCCGATGAGCCCCGAGCGCAAGCGCATCATGTTCGACATGCTCGTCCGGATGGGCTACAAGGAGATCGAGGTCGGCTTCCCGAGCGCAAGCCAGACGGACTTCGACTTCGTCCGCAGCCTCATCGAAGAGGATGCGATCCCCGAGGATGTCACCATTCAGGTCCTGACCCAGGCTCGTGCGCACCTCATCGAGCGCACCTATGAGTCGATCAAGGGCGCGAAGCAGGCGATCGTCCACCTGTACAACTCCACGAGCATCCTGCAGCGCGATGTCGTCTTCCGCACCGACAAGCAGGGCATCATCGACATCGCGTTGAACGGCGCCCGCCTGTGCCGTGAGATGGAGAGCCTCGTTCCCGGCACCACGGTCTACTACGAGTACTCGCCCGAGAGCTACACCGGCACGGAGCTGGAGTTCGCGGCCGAGATCTGCAATCAGGTGCTGGAGGTGTTCGAGCCGACGCCCGAACGGAAGGTAATCATCAACCTGCCGGCCACGGTGGAGATGGCGACGCCGAACGTCTACGCCGACTCGATCGAGTGGATGTCCCGGCACCTGAACCATCGAGAGAACGTCATCCTGTCCCTGCATCCGCACAACGACCGTGGCACCGCGATCGCGGCGGCGGAGCTCGGCTACATGGCCGGTGCCGATCGGATCGAAGGATGCCTCTTCGGCAACGGCGAACGGACAGGCAACGTCGATCTCGTCGCGTTGGGGATCAACCTGCTGACCCAGGGCGTCGACCCTCAGATCGACTTCAGCGACATCGACCAGATCAAGCGCACGGCGGAGTACTGCAACCAGCTGCCCGTGCCGGTGCGCAGCCCATGGGCGGGCGATCTGGTGTTCACCGCCTTCAGCGGCTCTCACCAGGACGCCATCAAGAAGGGCTTCGAGCAGATGGCTGCGGATGCCGCGGAGCAGGGCAAGACGGTGGACGATCTCGTCTGGGCCGTTCCGTATCTGCCGATCGACCCGAAGGACCTCGGTCGCACCTATGAGGCCGTCATCCGCGTCAACTCGCAATCGGGCAAGGGCGGCGTGGCGTATCTGCTGAAGACCGACCACGCGATGGACCTGCCGCGGAAGCTGCAGATCGAGTTCTCGGGGGTCGTGCAGAGCTTCACCGACGCCGAGGGAGGCGAGTTCACCAGCGACGACATCTGGCGGATCTTCACCGATGAGTACCTGACGTCTGCGGACGACGCCTCGAAGTGGGGTCGCTTCGAGCTGAAGTCCACTCGGACGGCCAGCCAGCTGGACGGCGAGGTGGAGCTGACCGTCCAGTTGCGGGACGGCGACGGCATCGCCGAGACGACGGCCGTCGGCAATGGCCCGATCGCCGCGTTCCTCAATGTCATGCGGGAGCGCGGCATCGAGGTCACGCTGTACGACTACGTCGAGCATGCACTCAGCGCGAGCGGAGACGCTCAGGCGGCAGCATACGTCGAGCTGCAGGTGCAGGGCCGCCGGCTGTGGGGCGTCGGGATCGATGCAGACATCTCGACGGCGTCACTGAAGGCGGTCGTGTCAGCGGTCAACCGCGCCGTGCGCGCGGAGGATGCCGAGCGAGCCGCCTCGGTCGAGACTGTCGCCGTTTAGGCGTCATGCCCCGCGCGTCCGTTCTCGACGACGATGCGTGGGCCAGACCCTAGGAGTCACGCTTGCGGAAGGGGCGGCGCCAGGTGGGCCACGTGCTCAGTGCGCGCTGCTCCGGCAGGCTCCATCCGTAACGGACCGACAGCAGCCTCGTCGCCGTCGTGATGACGACGCACGCCCCGGCGGCGAGGCCGACGGGGACTCCCAACGCCACCGCGACGGCGAGCACGACCGTCCCGGCGGCAGCGGCGACCGCGTAGAGGGATCCGACATGCATGAGCGCCACCGGAAGGTTGAGCATGATGTCGCGCAGAACCGAGCCGCCCACGGCTGAGACGACGCCGACGAAGACGGACGGGATCAACGGCAGGCCTGCTGAGAGTGCCTTGCTGGTGCCGATCGCGCCGAACAGGCCGATCGTGAGCGCATCGAGGCCGATGATCAGCGGGTTGAGGCGCTCGAACACCTGCAACAGGCCCATGCCGAGCAGCGCCGACGCGATCGCGACCACGAGGTACCAGTCGCTCCGCAGGGTCGCCGGCACCTCGTTGAGCAACAGGTCCCTGATGAGTCCGCCCCCGAGTCCGACGACCACGCCGATGATCGCGACGCCCAGCCAGTCGAGCCGGCTCTCCTTCATGCGGGCCGCGAACATCGCGCCTTGAACGGCACCGACGCCCACCGCGACGAGATCGACCCAGAGCGGCATCACGAACACGGGAGTCACAGCTTCATCCAACCATCCGGCATCCGGTTTCCTTCCTGACGACGCGCACCGTGAGGGGGTCTCTCGCCGGAGCGGTGAGCGATACTGGAATGTGCCTGTTTACCGTGACGAAGCCGTTGTGCTGCGAACCCACAAGCTGGGGGAGGCAGACCGCATCGTGACGATGCTCTCGCGGCAGCACGGCAAGATCAGGGCCGTCGCCAAGGGGGTGCGGCGCACGGCTTCCAAGTTCGGATCGCGGCTCGAGCCGTTCATGGTGGCCGACGTGCAGCTCT
>Ga0164243_10008997_pt1 | contig 14613 bp, 12 predicted proteins | sample OricompcompostOP_FD_108781 | JGI IMG/M metagenome (GOLD analysis project Ga0164243, IMG submission 108781) | Organic Plus compost microbial communities from Emeryville, California, USA - Original compost - Organic plus compost (OP) | ecosystem: Engineered > Solid waste > Mixed feedstock >... | reverse complement strand
CGATGGCCACGCGCTGCTGCTGCCCGCCGGACAGGCGTGCGGGATAGACGTCGCGCTTGTCGGCCAGGCCCACCTTCTCGAGCAGGCGCAGGGCGTTCTCGCGCGCCTGCGCCTTGCCCTGGCCGCGCACGCGGATGGGCGCCTCGATGATGTTCTGCATGACCGTCATGTGCGGCCACAGGTTGAAGTGCTGGAACACCATGCCGATGTCGGGCCGCACCTGGGCGGCCGCGCGGCGCACCGGCGCGGCGTTGGCGGGATCGGCGATGACGCGGCCGTTCATGGCGACGCTGCCCTGCGAGGGCTGCTCGAGCAGAGCGAGGCAGCGCAGCAGCGTGGTCTTGCCCGAGCCGGAGGGGCCGATGACACAGACCACCTCGCCGCGGTGCACCGGCATCTGGACATCTTGGAGCACCTGCGCGTCGCCGTAGCGCTTGCCCACGCCCTGCGCGGCGATGATGGGCGCCGCCGGCTCGTTGCCGGCTGGATTGACTTCTTGCTTCATCAGCAATTTCCTTTATGGTGTTTTCCCTAATTCCGCCATAAGTCGGATATCTTTTTTCCAATGCTATGATCCATTTAGGATTTTTTCAATAAAAAATATTTATGTTGCATCACAACATCGGCCAGGAATCGGCTGGCGCCCAGGAGAATGCATGGATGTAAAGCTGCTCGAGGCGTTCCGCACCGTGGTCAGCAACCAGTCCGTCACCAAGGCGGCCACCGTGCTGGGCCTGACCCAGCCCGCGGTCAGCGCGCAGCTGTCGCGGCTGGAGTCGGCCATCGGCTTTCCGCTGTTCGCGCGCAACGGCGGGCGCCTGGCGCTGACCCGGGAGGGACAGCAGTTCCACGTCGAGGTCACGCATGCGCTGGGCATGCTGCAGCGGCTGGACCGCGTGGCCGAGGCGCTGCGCGAGGGCACCACGGGCCGGCTGGTGCTGGCCAGCCATCCCAGCGCATCCATCTCCATCCTGCCGCGCATCGCCGCGGACTTCGTGGCGCGCCACCCCGACGTGCAGGTGCGCATGATCAACCGCACGTCGGAAGAGGTGCGCACCTTCTTCCCGGCCGCGGCGGTGGACATCGGCGTGGCCGAGCTGCCCGTCGACATCGCGGGCGTGCAGGTGCGCAAGTACGTGATCGACTGCGTGGCCATCATGCCGCCCGGCCATCCCGCGGCCGAGGCAGCGGAGGTCACGCCGCGCGATTTCTCCGGCGAACCCTTCGTGGCGATGGCACCCGAACGCATGATCAGCCATCGCATCCGCGAGTCGTTCGCCGAGTGCGGCGCCACGCTGCGCACGGTGGCCGAGGTGGACTTCTTCAGCTCCATCTGCGCCATGGTGGCCAACGGCGGCGGCGTGTCCATCGTGGACGCGTGGTCGGCGCGCATGTTCCGCGGCCTGGGCCTGCAGGTGCGGCCCTTCCGCCCCGCGCTGTCCTACGAGATCGGCGTGCTGACCAGCGTGGACCGCCCGCTGTCGGCCACCGCCGAATCGTTCCTGCAGACCCTGGACGAATCCCTGCGGCAAGGAAGCATCTACCATGACCCCGACTGACCCCGACGGCGCGGCGCTGCTGGCCGCCGACTTCCACGCGCTGTGCGACTGCGGCGGCCGCCTGGCCGGCACCGACAGCTGTGCGCGCGCCCTGGCCGTGCTGGAGCGCGCCGGCCGCGCCGCCACCGGCGCCGCGCCGCGCGCCCTGCCCCTGGCGTTCCAGAACTGGCGGGTGCTGGAGGCCGCCCTGGCCACCGAGGACGGCACGCCCATCGCCTGCCATCCGCTGGTGCGCAGCGCGCCCACGCCGCCCGGCGGGCTGGCGGCCGAGGTGCTGGACCTGGGCCGCGGCACGCCCGAGGAGTTCGAGGCACACGCCGCCGAGATCCCCGGCCGCATCGTGCTGGTGCGCCACGAGCTGATGTTCGCGGCGGGCACCATCCATCGCGGCGTGAAATACCGCCGCGCCGTCGAGGCCGGCGCCGCGGGCTTCCTCATCGCCGGACCGGCGGCGGGCAGCCTGGTGGCGGGATCGTCGGGACGCGGCCCCGAGGCCGGCATTCCCGCGGTGGGCATCGCACCCGAGAGCGCCGCGCGCCTGCGCCGCAGCGCCGCCGGGCGGCCCCGCGTGCGCCTGCTGCTGCGCACCGAGGAATTTTCCGACGCCACGCGCAGCCTGCTGTTCGAGGTGCCGGGCGAGACGGACGAATGGGTGGTGCTGTCGGCCCACGTCGACGGCCACGACCTGGCCGAAAGCGCGATGGACAACGCCTCCGGCGCCGCGGCCGCGCTGCATGCGGCGCGCCTGCTGTGCCGCGCGCCGGGCCCGCGCCGGCGCGGCCTGCGGCTGGCCTTCTTCAACCTGGAGGAGTGGGCGCTGACGGGCTCGGCCGAATACGTCGCCGGCCTGGATGCGGCGCAGCGGGCACGCATCGTGCTGAACGTCAACCTGGATTCGGTGGGCTGCGGACCGCTGACCGCGCTGACCAGCGGCTATGCCGGCCTGGAGCCCTTCCTGCTGCGGCACGCCGAGGCCGTGGGCATGCCGCTGGGCCTGTTCCGGCCGCTGCAGCGCAACTCCGACCATGCCAACTTCGCGCAGGCCGGCATCCCGGCGCTGCGGCTGGTGTCGGGCTTCAACGATGCCGGCGCCCCCACCCGCGACGTGCTGACGCGGCTCGATACGCGCGACCGCGTCGAGCTGGCACAATTGCAGCAGGCGGCGGCACTGGCCGCGGCGGTGTGCGCCGACGCGATGCAGGCCTCGGACGAGGCGGCACGGGCGTGGCGAGGATGATCGCCGGTCGCGCAGACGCCGGCGCAGCCAGCGCAACCGCGGCTTGCCTCGCGCCAGGCGGCGCGTGACGGGGCGGCATCGCACGCCCGCGCCGCCGACGCCGCCCCGTCGACAGGAGGCCAGGCCGCATGCCCTCTTCCGCTTCACACGCCTCCGCCGCCGTCCCGCCCCCCGAGGCCATCGACGTCGTGGACTTCTGGCGCCATGCCGGCCCCAAGCGCTGGTTCCGCAAGTCCGACGCCTTCGACCGCGAACTGCGCGAACGCTTCCTGCCGCGGCACGAGGCGGCGGCGCGCGGCGAACTGGAATCCTGGGGCGCCACGGCCGCAGGCGCGCTGGCGCTGCTGATCCTGCTGGACCAGTTCCCGCGCAACGCCTTTCGCGGCACGGCGCGCATGTACGCCACCGATGCGCAGGCGCGCCATGTCGCGGGGCAGGCGATCGATGCGGGGTTGGACAAGGCCATCGACGCGCCGCTGCGGGCGTTCTTCTACCTGCCCTATTCCCATTCGGAAGACCCGGCCGACCAGCAACGCGCGGTGGCGCTGCAACGGCCGCTGGGCGGCGACTGGCTTCATCATGCCGAGGGACATGCCGCCATCATCGCGCGGTTCGGGCGGTTTCCGCACCGCAATCCCATCCTGGGACGCGAGACGACGGCGGAGGAACGCGAATTCCTGGCAGGCGGCGGATTCGCGGGCTGAGGCCCCGCCGGGCGCATCGACGGATCACGCCCGTGTCCGGTCGACATGGATGCCGAAACCGGCTTCTCCCGGTGCCAGTTCGTCGCGCAAGGTCAGCTCGGGAATGCGGTAATCGCCGGCGTTCTGCCTGCGAAACGGAATGGGCGGCGTCGTCCACAGCGTGTCCAGCCGCTGGCCCAGCGCCTCGCAGGCCTGCTCGAAGCCGGCCTCGTCGAGCTTGCCGGTGCGGTAGATCACGTGCGGCGGCAGCACGTCGAATCCCGGATAGAACAGCACGCCGTGCTGAATGGGAAACAGGATGTCGTCGATGGGGCCGTTGATGCCGCGAGGGGCGTAGTGCGGCGCCCAGCCGCCCGTCGTCACCACCAGCATGGCCCGCTTGCCGGCCAGGGTGCCTTCGCCGTAGCGGTCGCCCCAGTGCGTATCGGAGTGCTCTCCCACGCCGTAGGCGAAGCCGCAGGCATACACGCGGTCCACCCAACCCTTGAGGATGGCCGGCATCGAGAACCACCACAGGGGAAACTGCAGGATGACGGCGTCCGCCCAGCGCAGCTTGTCCTGCTCGCGCGCGATGTCGGCGCTTTGCGTGCCGCCCGCGTATGCCCGCATGGAATCGGCCGACGGGTCGAAGCGTACGCCCGGCTGGGGGGCGGTGTTGTCGGCCGCATCGAGCACGGCCTTCCACTGCATGGCGTAAAGGTCGGAAACCTGCACCGCATGGCCGGCGCGCTGCAGGCGCCTGGCGGCGAAATCCTTGAGCGAGCCGTTCAGCGAGCGCGGCTCGGGGTGGGCATGGACGAGAAGGACGTTCATGAATGGATGCTCCATCGGTCGATGGATGCACGATAGGATTTCCCAAGCTATATTGGAAATGAATTCCTGAAATTACTGGTATTGTCATGAACAATTCATTGAGGCAGCTCGACCTCAATCTCCTGGTCACGCTGGACGCCCTGCTGGCCGAGCACAACGTGACCCGCGCGGCCGAGCGCCTGCATCTTGGGCAGCCCACCGTCAGCGTGCAGCTGGCCCGGTTGCGGGACTTCTTCGGCGATCCGCTGCTGCTGCCCGGCCCGCGCGGCATGAAACCCACCGCGCGGGCCGACGAACTGCGCGAGCCGCTGCGGCAGGCATTGGCCGCGCTGGAACAGGCGGTGGCGCCGTCCCAGCCCTTCGATCCCGCGCAGTCCCGCCAGACGTGGCGCGCGTCGGCGTTCGACTACAGCGAATACACGGTCTTGCTGCCCGCCCTGGCCGGGCTGCGCAAGGCCGCGCCGGGGACCCGCCTGTCCGTGGTCCAGGCCACCCCTGCATCGGTGGCAAGAAAGGCGGAACAGGGCGACATCGACCTGGCCTTCCTGATCGGCGCCGAAGCGCCGCCGGACCTGCGCCGCCGGCTGCTGTTCACCGAACGATATGTGCTGGCCGGCCGCGCCGGGCATCCGCGCCTGAAACGGCGCCCGACGCTGGCGCAGTTCTGCAGGCTGGAACACGTCATCGTGTCGCCCGACGGCGGCGGGTTCCACGGGGTGGCCGACACGGCGCTGGCGGAGCGGGGCATGTCGCGCCGGGTCGCGCTGTCCGTGCCGCATTTCCTGTTTCTCGGCGCGGTGCTGGCAAGCACCGACCTGGTGGCGATGGTGCCGTCGCGGCTGGTGCGCGGCAATGCCGCCCTGCGGGTGGTCGAGCCGCCCATCGAGGTGCCGGACTACGACATGCTGATGCTGTGGCATGAGCGGGTGCACCGCGATCCGGCGCACCAGTGGCTGCGCGAGCACATTGCCGGGTCGATATAGGGCTGGCGCCCAAGCCCGCCCGACGGCCCGCGGACGGGCTGGCATTCCGTCGAAATAAAAAAGCCAGCGCCGGATTCGCCGGCGCTGGCGGTAAGCAGCCTTGCTCGAGGCCGTCAGAAGTCCATGCTGGCGCTGAGCCAGAAGGTGCGGGGCTGGCCCAGCACAATATAGCTGGGGCTGGCTGCGCCGGCCGTCGCAGCCGGAGTACCCCCCGCCGCGGACCAATAATCGCGATTGGTCAAGTTCTCCACCCGTGCCCGCAAGGTCAGCACATGTCCGCCGACATCCATGGCATACCGCGCACCGACGTCAAGCCTCGTCCAGCTCGGAATGCGCAGCGTATTGGCGTCGTCGGCATAGGCCGCGCCGGTATACACCACCCGGCCGTCCAGGGTCAGCCCCGACGCGCCTGGCACGTCCCACTCAGCCCCCAGGTTGCCCTGGAAGCGCGACACCGCAATCACCCGCTTGCCATCCAGACCGGCCGCACCGGTATCCCGCTGCTTGGCGTCCAGCCACGTCAAGCCGCCAAGCAGCCGGAAGCCTCGGACAGGCTCTCCGTACATGGACAGCTCGATGCCCTGATGACGATTCTCGCCTGATGTGGAGAACGTACCGTCGTTGTTGAACGCGCCGCGGGGCCGATTGGTCGTGAAAAACGCGACGTTGCCGCCGAAATTGCCACCGTCGTATTTCAGGCCCACTTCTTTCTGCCGGGACACATAGGGCGGCAGCGACGTGCCGGGATTGCTAGCCGTGGCAGGCGCAAGCTCGCCTTGCGTCAAGGCCTCGATGTAGTTCCCGTACAGCGAGAATTGCGGGCTGAGCTTGACCACCAGGCCCGCCACGGGAGAATTGCGATTGTCTTCGTACTTGTCGGTCAGCACACCCGTGTTGTAGTCGTAGTTGCGCGTCTCCAGCCGCTGGTGCCGTATGCCCAGGGTAAGCAGCACACGGTCTTCGGCAAACGACAGGGTATCGCCGATGGCGAAGCTGCTCGTGCGCACGCGTCCCTGGACCAACGGCGAATCCAGGTCGCCGCCCCGGAATGCCGCGCCACTGAACCCGGGCTTCGGATAGTAGACCGGATCGTACAAATTGGTGGGGAAGGTATTGAAGAAGTCCATGGCATAGGCGTTCTTCTTGCGCAGATCGAAGAATGCCGCGGATACCACGAATTCATGGCCGACGGGCCCCGTGCGGGTTTTGGCGCGCAGCCCCAGTTCGCCCGTATTGACCCGGTCTTCCCGAGTATTGTCGAAGCGGTAGAAATTTCCCTCGCCCGTGCCGGCATTGGTGACAGCGATATTGGCCAGCGAATTCGATTCGTGGCTGTTGCGCATGCCATAGGCAGCCCAGCCGGTGATGTTGTCGGTGAAATCGTACTCACCGCGCAACGTGCCGAACACGTCCCGCTCGTTGGAATACGACCAGGGCTGTGCCCAGTTCGAACTCGCGTCGGGCGCCGAAGGCAACTCGCTCAACGCCCCGACATCAACATTGGTGCGCGTCCGCTTGAGGCGGTTGTCCTGCCAGCCGATGTCGCCGGACAGCCGCAAACGGTCGCCACGCCAGTCCAAGCCCAGCGAGCCGACGCTGAGCCGCGAATGCTCATCATCGATTCCCGTCTCGCCGGTGCGCGTGGCAGCATTGATGCGGATGCCCATGCGATCGTCCGGCCCGAAGCGACGCGCGATGTCGGTGGAGAGCAAGCCTTGGCCGCCACTCCCCACCCCCGTGGTGATACGCGTCAACGGCTCGTTCGGAGCCCGCTTGGGCACCAGGTTGACCACCCCACCAATGCCTCCACCACCAGGCGCAGCGCCAGTGAGGAATGCCGAAGCCCCATGCAGCACCTCGACGCGCTCGAACAGTTCCGTCGCGATGTACTGGCGAGGCAACAGGCTGTAAAGGCCGTTGTATGCAACATCGTCGGAATCCAGGACAAAGCCGCGAATGGAATACGACTCCTGGAAATTGCCAAAACCGCGACTTACCCGAACGCTGGGATCGTTCTGCAGCACGTCGCCAACGCTGCGGGCCTGCTGGTCCTGGATGAGCTGATTGGTATAGCTGTTGATGACAACAGGAATATCCATGTTGTCACGCGTGCCGAGAATACCCGCACGGCCCCCGCGCGCCACCTGCCCGCCCGCATACGCCGGCGACAGGCCCTCGGCCGACGCGTCCGCGCTGGCCTCGACGGTGACGGTTTCGAGCGTGACGGAATTGTCTTGTTGCTGCGGCGTGCTCTGTGCATAGACGGCCGCGGCCGCGCAGCAGGGCAGCGCGGCGGCCAGGCAACGGGCCAAGGGGTGTAGTTTCATGCCGGGTCCGTGAGGTAATGAGAAAAGGCTACGATCAGGCGGCATGATAGCAAAACGAAATCATTCTCATTAATAAATTGTTGCGTATTTCATGGGGACGTTGCATGCCCACAACGCGCACCGGCAAACGACGGACCGGCAGGCGCCGGAAATGCCGAAGGGCCCCGGATGGAGCCCTTCGTTTCTATCTGCCTGCCGCCGGCATGCCGGCGCAGGGGGCGGCGCCAGCCCGCGATCAGGCCTCGTCGACCTGTTCCGGCGCGTCCTCGCCGCGCGCCTGGCGCTCGGTGTTGCGCACGCCGGTGTGGCGCACGTCGGCGCCGCGCACCATGTAGATGACGCGCTCGGCCATGTTCTTGGAGTGGTCGCCGATGCGCTCGAGCGCGCGGGCGATGAAGACCATGTCGATGGCGCGCGAGATGGTGCGCGGGTCTTCCATCATGTAGGTGATGAGGTTGCGCAGCGCGGCCTTCCACTCGCGGTCGACTTCCTTGTCGCTGCGCACCACGGCGGCAGCTTGCACGGAGTCGAGGCGGGCAAAGGCATCCAGCGACTGGTTGAGCATGTTGGCGACCTTGTCGGCCATGTGGCGCAGCTCGATCAGCGTAATCTGCGGCCGGTCGCTGTCGTGCATGCGGCGCACGGCGTTGGCGATCTTGTCGGCCTCGTCGCCCGAGCGCTCCATGTCGGTCAGCATCTTCGAGACGGCCAGCAGTGTGCGCAGGTCGATGGCGGTGGGCTGGTGGCGGGCAAGCAGCAGGCTGATGCGCTCGTCGATCTCGACCTCGTGTCGGTTGACCTCTTTCTCGCGCTCGCGGACCTTCTCGGCCAGGGACAGGTCGCCGGAGGACAGGGCCTCGATGGCCTCTTGGATCATCGATTCGACCACGCCGCCCATTTGCAGGAATTGCGAGCGGACATGCTCCAGGTCGGCTTCGAACTGCTTGTTGGTGTGCTCCGTCATCCGGATTCCTTGCGTGGTTGAAGGCGGCGCGCCGGCAATGGCGTCTGTGCGGCGGGCCCAGGACCCGCTCGGCCTGCAAGCTTATGACTCGACTGTGACAGGATTATGAACCAGCGCACGGGCCGCGCCAACGCATGCCGGCGCGGCGGGCGCCACGGGTCAGGCCTGCCGGTCGAGCCGGCGGATGCCGTTCTGGGTGGCCAGCAGCGCCACGTCGGCGCCGGCCAGCGCGAACAGGCCGCAGGTGACCACGCCGGGCAGGTTGTTGACCTGCGCCTCGAGGGCCGGGGCGTCGGCGATCTGCAGGCCGGCCACGTCGAGGATGACGTTGCCGTTGTCGGTGGTGAAGCCCTCGCGCAGGCGCGGCTGGCCGCCCAGCGCGGCCAGGCGGCGCGCCACGGCCTCGCGGGCCATGGGGATGATCTCGACGGGCAGCGGGAAGGCGCCCAGGCGCTGCACCAGCTTGGACTCATCGGCGATGCAGATGAAGCGTTCGGCCACCGAGGCGACGATCTTCTCGCGCGTGAGCGCGCCGCCGCCGCCCTTGATCATGTGCAGCCGCGCGTCGATCTCGTCGGCGCCGTCGACGTAGATGGGCATGGACTCGACCTGGTTGAGGTCGAGCACGGCCAGCCCATGGCCGGCCAGGCGGGCGGCGCTGCGCTCGGAGCTGGCCACGGTGGCGCGCACGCGGCCCTTGAAGCGGGCCAGGCCGTCGATGAACAGGTCGGCGGTGGAGCCGGTGCCCACGCCGATGACCACGTCGGGCGCGGCCACGGCGTCGACGAATTCCAGGGCGGCGTCGGCCGCCTGTTGCTTGAGTTGCTGCTGAGTGAGCATGATGGGTATGAATGCGGAAAGCGGCGGGAATCCAGGTGGCAATGTAGCAGATGGCGCCCCGGGTCCGCGCTCATCCCAGCCCCGGCCAGGCGCGCGCCAGCACCGCCGCGGGGTCGTGGCCCGCGGGCCATTCGCCGGCGATGCCGGCCGGATGCGCCAGCCGCGTGGCGACGAAGGCGGCGGCCACCTGCGGCGGCGCATGGCGGACCAGCAGCGCGGCCTGCCACAGCCGCGCCAGGCCGGCCGCCACGGCGCGCGCACGCGGCTCGATCCGGGCGGCGTCGCCCGCCGCCAGCGCCAGCCACGCGTCCAGCGCACGGTCGTAGGCGTCCAGGCGGCCGCGCGCCGGGTCCAGTTCGGCACGCAGCGCCGGCAGGACGGCGGGCTTGCGCGCCAGCGCGCGCAGCACGTCCAGCGCCATGACGTTGCCCGAGCCCTCCCAGATGGAATTGACGGGAGCCTCGCGGTACAGGCGGGCGAGCGGCCCTTCCTCGACGTAGCCGTTGCCGCCCAGCACCTCCATGGCCTCGCCGATGGCGGCGACGGCGCGCTTGCAGACCCACAGCTTGGCGGCCGGCGTGCCCACGCGCAGCAGGCCGCGCGCGGCGGCGGCCGCATCCGCGGCAGCGCCCTCCCCGGCCTCGTCCACCGCGCGCGCCAGCCGCATCGCCAGCACGGTGGCGGCCTCGCTTTCCAGGGCCAGGTCGGCCAGCACGCCGCGCATCACGGGCTGCTCGAGCAGGCGCCTGCCGAAGGCCTGCCGGTGCGCCGCGTGGTGCAGGGCCTGGACCACGGCCTGGCGCAGCAGCGCGGCGCTGCCCAGCACGCAGTCCAGCCGCGTGGCGGCGGCCATCTCCAGCAGCACGGCCAGGCCGCGCCCCGGCTCGCCCAGCATCACCCCCCAGGCCTGCTCGAACTCGACCTCGGCGCTGGCGTTGCTGCGGTTGCCCACCTTGTCCTTCAGGCGGCGGATGCGCACGGCGTTGCGCGGCCCGCCGGGGATCCAGCGCGGCACCAGGAAGCAGCCCGGGCCGGCCTCGGTGCGCGCCAGCACCAGGTGGGCGTCGGCCTGCGGCACCGAGTAGAACCATTTGTGGCCGGTCAGCCAATGCACGCCGCCGCGTCCGCCCGGGCCGGCGGGTTCGGCCACGGTGGCCGTCGCGCGCGGGTCCGAGCCGCCCTGCTTCTCGGTCAGGCCCATGCCGACCAGCGCGCCGCGCTTGCCGGACAACGGTGCGTCGGCGCCGTCGAACTCGCGCGAATACAGGGCGGGCAGCCAGTCGCGCGCGTAGTCCAGCTCGCCGGCGGGCTCGCGCGCCAGCAGCGGCACGGCGGCGTGCGTCATGGTGGTGGGGCACAGCGTGCCGGCCTCGGCCTGGCCCTGCATCAGGTAGGCCGCGGCGCGCGCGGCGTGCGCGCCGGGCTTGCGGCGCAGCCAGGCATGGCTGTGCAGCCCGCGCGCCACGATGCCCTGCATCAGCTCGGCCCAGGCCGGATGGAAGTCGACGCGGTCGATGCGATGGCCGCCGCGGTCGTAGGCCTGCAGGACCGGGCCGCAGCGGTTGGCCAGGTCGGCCGCGTGCAGGGTCTCGGCGCGGCCCAGCCAGGCGCCGTGCTCGCGCAGCTCGGCCTGCCAGCCGGCCGCGCCCTCGCGGGCCACGGCCTCGCGCAGCACCGGATCGGTGTCGTACAGCGAATAGTCCTCGAGCGGCGGAACCTGGTTGGTCACCTGGTGCGTGCTGAATGGGGCCATGCCTGTCTCCACGTCTGGCCATGATGCGCCACCCGCCGGGCCGGCAGGACCGGGCGGCGGCGCCGATGACAGACGCTAGCAGCAGGCGGTGCCGCCGGACAAGCTGCGGCGCGGCAATCGGCGGGAAAACTACTCCCCGCCGCGCCCCGCATCCCCGCCGCCGGCGCCAGGCGCGTCGCCCTCCTGTGCCGCCTCGTCGGTCCCCAGCAGGCGGGCGGCCTGGGCATCGGACAGCTCCTCGACCCCGCGCAGGTTGCGCAGCATGGCGCGGGTGCGCGTCTCGGTCTGGCCGATCTTGCTGCTGGCGCTGTCCAGCGCCTTCTTCACGCTGGCCAGCGAGTCGCCGAACTTGCCGAACTCGGTCTTGACCGCGCGCAGCACCTGCCACACCTCGGACGAGCGCCGCTCGATCGCCAGCGTGCGGAACCCCATCTGCAGGCTGTTGAGCATGGCGGCGAAGTTGCCCGGCCCGGCCACGCTGACGCGCAGCGCGTGCAGGCGGTCGTGCAAGCCCGGCTGGCGCAGCACCTCGGCATACAGTCCCTCGGTGGGCAGGAACAGGATGGCGAAGTCGGTGGTGTGCGGCGGCGCCACGTACTTGGCCGTGATCTGGCGGGCCTGCAGCTCGACCGCGCGGGCCAGCGCCGCGCCGGCCGCGCGCGCGGCCTCGGGGTCGGCGGCCTCCTGCGCGTCGGCCAGGCGCTCGTATTCCTCTTTGGGGAACTTGGCGTCGATGGGCAGCCAGACCGGCTCGCCGTCCTGCGCCCGGCCGGGCAGGCGGATGGCGAACTCCACCACCGCGTCGCTGCCCGGCACCGGCTTGACGTTGCGGGCGTACTGGTCGGGCGTCATGGCGTCCTCGATCAGGCGCGCCAGCTGCACCTCGCCCCAGGTGCCGCGCGACTTGACGTTGGTGAGCACGCGCTTGAGGTCACCCACGCCGGCGGCCAGCGCCTGCATCTCGCCCAGGCCCTTGTGCACGGCCTCCAGGCGCTCGGACACCAGGCGGAAGGATTCGCCCAGGCGCTGCTCCAGCGCGGCGTGCAGCTTCTCGTCCACGGTGCGCTGCATGGCGTCCAGCCGCTGGCCGTTGTCGGCCTGCAGCGCGCGCAGGCGCTCGTCCACCGTCTGGCGCACCTCGGCCATGCGGCGGTCGTTCAGCTCGACCAGGCCCTGCAGGCGCTCGCCGAACTGGCTGGCGAAGCGCGCCAGCGATTCGCCATGCTCGGCGCGCGCGGCCCGCGCATCGCGCGCCAGCGCGCCGCGCAACTCTTCGTGGGCCTGGGCCAGCTCGGCCCGCAGCCCGCGCGTCGATTCGGCGAATTCGGCGCGCAGGCCGCGCTGGCTGTCCGCCAGTTCGGCGCGCACGGCGCGCCCGGTCTGCTCCAGCGCATCGTGCCAGGCCTGCGCGGCGTGCGCATCCTGCCCGCGGCCGATGCGCCACAGCACCGCCAGGCTGGCCAGCAGCGCCGCCAGCGCGGCGCCGGCTGCGATCCATGACAGGATCATCGGGTCCGCCATCTGTGCTCCTCGATGTGGTTCGGCTGGTTGAAATGTAGCGCGGACGCGTCCGGGCGCCGGGACGAAGCTAGGCCAGCTCCGCCCCCGCCCGGTCCACCCAGACGTAGTCCCGCCCGGCTTCCTGGCCCCGCCGCAGCGGATTGCGCGTGCAGAACGCGGCATAGGCGGGATCGACGTAGCGGTAGAACAGGTGCTCGTCGCGCCCGGGCGGGATGCCCAGCCTGGGCGTGCACACCAGCCGCTCGGGCGCGGCGCCGACGTCCTCGACGTAGAACGCCTGCGGGTCGAAGCGGCGCGCATCCCAGTCGGGCACCCGCAGGCCCAGCGCACGGCACAGCAGGGTCTGGCCCGCGCACAGCCGCGCGGGCGGCCGGGGCGCGCCGCGCGCGTCGGGGTTGAGCTGCTGCATGCGCGCCAGCGCGTCCGGCCCGCAGCGCGCGTCGAGCCACGGATGGCCCGACTTGATCAGCACGGCGTTGCCCGGCCCCGCGGCGCTGAAGTTGAGCGAATCGCCGCCGCGCGCGTAGTACATGTAGATGGTGCCGCCGTCCATGAAGAGCGCGCGCCGCTTGTGGGTATAGCCCAGCGAGGCGTGGCTGCCCTTCTCGTCCAGGTAGTAGGCCTCGGTCTCGATGATGCGCGCCGACAGCCACAGGCCGTCGAGGCGGCGGCGGATGACGGTGCCGACCAGCTCGCGCGCCAGCTGGCGCGCGTCGCGGTCGAAGAAGGCGTCGGGCAGCGCGCCGCTCGCCATGCGGCGGCCCTCAGGCGAAGCGTTCGCCGTAGCGCTTCTCGGAGAACCCGACCGTGACCTCGCCGTCGGGCGTGACCGTGACGGGCCGGCGCACCAGCGCCGGATACTCGGCGATCAGCCGGGTCCATTGCTCGTCGGTGGAAGCGGCCTTGCGCTCGTCGGGCAGCGCGCGCCAGGTCATGGAGGTGCGGTTGACCAGCTTCTCCCAGCCGCCCACCCTGCCGGCCCACTGCTTCAGCGTGGCGGCCGGCACGGGCTGGTCGCGGTAGTCGATGAATGCGTGCTTCACGCCATGGGCGTCGAGCCAGTCGCGCGCCTTGACGCAGGTGCTGCACTTGGCCAGTCCGTAGAGAGTGGCTTGGGTCATGATTTGCGGGTCTCCTTGCGCCATTGCAGGCGATTGGCCACGATCACGCAGGTGCCGACGGCCAGGATGAACAGCGTGGCCAGGGCATTGACCTCGGGCTTGAGGCCCAGGCGCACGCGCGAGAACACTTCCATGGGCAGGGTGGTGGAGCCCGGCCCGGACAGGAACGAGGCCACCACCACGTCGTCCAGCGACAGCGTGAAGGCCAGCAGCCAGCCCGAGGCCACGGCCGGCGCGATCAGCGGCAGCGTGATGCCGAAGAACACCCGCAGCGGGGTGGCGCCGAGATCCAGCGCGGCCTCTTCGAGCGAGCGGTCGAGGTCGCGCACGCGCGACTGGATGACCACCGCCACGAAGGCCATGCACAGCGTGACGTGGCCCACCCAGATGGTGAACATGCCGTTCTCGGCGGGCCACCCCACCACGCCGCGCAGCTCGACGAACATCAGCAGCAGCGAAATGCCCAGCACCACCTCGGGGATGACCAGCGGCGCGCTCAGCATGCCCACATACAGCGCGAAGCCGCGGAAGCGCCCCATGCGCGCCAGCACGTAGCCGGCCCAGGTGCCGATGACGGCGGCCGCCGTGGCGGTGAGGAAGGCGATGCGCAGCGACAGCCAGGCGGCCGACAGCAGCGTGTCGTCGCGCAGCAGCTCGCCGTACCAGCGCAGCGAGAAGCCGCTCCAGGACGTGAGCACCGCGGAGTCGTTGAACGAGAACACCATCAGGCTGAGGATGGGCACGTACAGGAAGGCGTAGCCCAGGCCCAGCGCCAGCGCGCGCAGCGTCTT
>Ga0164243_10008996_pt1 | contig 14614 bp, 14 predicted proteins | sample OricompcompostOP_FD_108781 | JGI IMG/M metagenome (GOLD analysis project Ga0164243, IMG submission 108781) | Organic Plus compost microbial communities from Emeryville, California, USA - Original compost - Organic plus compost (OP) | ecosystem: Engineered > Solid waste > Mixed feedstock >... | reverse complement strand
TGAAGGCCGCAAACACGGCCGAACCCCCACCTTGACGCGACCGCGATCGCAAGTCCTATGGACCATCTCGACTCGAACGGCCTGTGCGCTGCCTGCGTTTCGAGTTGTTCAGACCTTCCCTAGCTGGCGCAGGTGAACAAGACGCTTTTCGCAAGGCGCCATGGCCTTGCTCCTCGGCTGTCAGCTTCGGGCCGGACTAGAAGGCGAACGGGTCCTTCTTGAGGCCTTGCGCAGATTCAAGGGTCCGCTTGGCCTGCAGGAGGTGAGGCCGGTCCACCATCACCCCGTCGATGGCCAGCGTGCCCGCCTGTGGCTGCTGCTCGAAGGCCTGCACGATGCGCCGCGCATGCGCCAGTTCTTCCTGGGTCGGGGTGAACGCCTCGTTGATGATGTCCACCTGGTCCGGATGGATGGCAATCTTGCCGCGGTATCCCCGCCGCCGGGCCTGTGCGCAAGCCGCCTTCAGCCCCTCGGCGTCCCTGAAATCCGCGTGCAGCGTGTCGATCGCATCCACCCCCGCCGCCGCCGCCGCGCACAGGCACAGCGCCCCGGCCAGCTCGTACAGCGGCGAGTAGCTCCCGTCCGCCTCCCGGTTGCTGATCGCGCCCACCGCCGCCGAGAGGTCCTCCGCCCCCCAGGTCAGCCCCGCCAGCCTGCCGATGCCCGGCTCCCAGCCGCCCATGCCCAGCATCGCCCGCGCCGTCTCGGTGGCCACCGGCACGATGCGCACCTGCCCCGGCTCGATGCCTGCCTTCGCCTCCAGCGCGTCCAGGTACAGCCCCAGCCTGCGCACGTCCTGCGCCCCGTCCACCTTGGGCAGCATGATCCCGTCCAGCCCCGGCACCACCACCGCCGCCAGGTCCGCCAGCGCCAGGCCCGAGTCCAGCGGATTGATGCGCACGAAGCGCCGCGCCGCCAGGCCTGCTCCCTGCCCGCCCAGGAACTCGGCCGCCGCCTGGCGCGCCGCCGCCTTGTTCGCCGGCGCCACCGCATCCTCCAGGTCCAGGATCAGCGCATCCGCCCGGCTCTGGCTGCCCTTGGCCAGCTTGCGCTGGCTGTCGGCCGGCACGAACAGCATCGAGCGCAGCCTCATGCCGCCGGCCTCCTGAGCATCAGCGCCTGGCGCCGGCAGGTGGCCACTTCCTCGCCGCGCTGGTTCAGCCCCTGGTGCACGAAGGTGACGATGCCCGCGTTGGGGCGCGACTTGCTCGGGCGCACCTCGGCCACGGTCGTCACCGCACGCAGGGTGTCCCCGGCGAACACCGGCCTGGGAAAGCGCACGTCCGTCATGCCCAGGTTGGCCACCGTCGTGCCCAGCGTGGTGTCCTGCACCGACAGCCCGATCACCAGCCCCAGCGTGAAGATGCTGTTGACCAGCGGACGGCCGAACTCCGTGCCCTTGCAGTACTCCGCATCGATGTGGATCGCCGCAGGGTTGTACGTGGCGTTGCAGAACCACATGTTGTCCGCCTCCGTCACCGTGCGACGGATCTCGTGATCGAACCGACGACCAACCTCGAACTGATCGAACCACAGGCCTGCCATGCATTGCTCCTCGTGAAGGGTTGTGTGTCAGCGCCCCTGGAAGCGGGGCTTCTCCTTGCGCAGGAAGGCGGCCACGGCGTGGCGGAAGTCCTCGCTGCGCGCATTGGCGGTGAACTCGCGTTCTTCCAGGTCCAGCTGCGTGCCCAGGTCGTTGCCGAAGGAGGCGTGCATCAGCCGCTTCATCCGCCCGATGGCCTGCGTCGGCCCCTGCGCCAGGCGCTGCGCCATGGCGTCCACCGTGGCGTCCAGATCGGCCAGCGGCACCACCTGGTTCAGCAGCCCGTAGCGCAGCGCGTCGACGGCGTCGAAGCTCTGGCCCAGCAGCGCGATGCCCATCGCGTTGCGCAGCCCGGCCACCCTGGGCAGCGACCAGGAGGCCGAGCCGTCGCAGGTGGCGCCGATGTTCACGTAGGCCAGGTTGAAGCGGGTGCCCTCGGCGGCCACGGCCAGGTCGCAGGCCATGGCCAGGCTCAGGCTGCCGCCGGCCACCACGCCGTGCAAGCGCGCGATGAAGGGCACGTCCAGCGAGGCCATGAGCTTGATGGCCGCGTGCACCGGCCCGATGAGGCCCGGCACGGCGGCCGCGGCGTCGCCGGCCAGTTCGGACAGGTCGCCGCCGGCGCCGAAGGCCTCGCCCGCCCCGCTCAGCACCACGGCGCGGATGGCGGGATCGCGCGCGATGGCCTCGCAGCCGGCCAGGAAGGCCTGCGCGGTCTGCACGTTCACCGCGTTGAGCTGTGCCGGCCGGTTGAAGCGCAGGCGGGCAATGGCGCCGTCGCGTTCGAGAATCACGGGTTCCGTCATGGCGTCATCCGAGCCAGCGCTTGCGCCGGCGGTAGTGCTTGATGCTGCGGTAGTTCTTGCGCTCGCCGCCGTGGCCGACACCGAGATAGAACTCCTGGATGTCCTCGTTGGCGCGCAACTGCTCGGCCGGCGCTTCCAGCACCACGCGCCCACCCTCCATCACGTAGCCGTGATCGGCCAGCGCCAGCGCGGCCTGCGCGTTCTGCTCGACGATCAGCAGGGACAGGCCCTGCGACTTCAGCCGTCCCAAAAGGCTGAAGATCTCCTCGATCATCTTCGGCGCCAGGCCCAGCGAGGGCTCGTCGATCATCACCAGGCGCGGCCTGGCCATCAGGGCGCGGCCGATCAGCATCTGCTGCTGCTCGCCGCCCGAGAGGTAGCCGGAGGTGCGGCCCCGCAGGTCCGCCAGCCGCGGGATCATCTCGTAGACGAATTCCAGCCGCTCGCGCACGGCGGCCATGCCGGGCAGCAGGTGCCCGCCGATGACCAGGTTCTGCTCCACGCTCAGGTGGCGCAGCACCTTGCGCCCCTCCACCACGTGGATCAGCCCGAGAGCCACCGTCTCCTGCGCGCTCAGGCCGGCGATGGCCTGGCCTGCGAAGCGGACCTGGCCGGCCGAGACCTGGCCGTCCTCGATGGACAGCAGGCCGGAGATGGCCTTGAGCGTCGAGCTCTTGCCGGCGCCGTTGGGGCCGAGCAGCACGGTGCAGCGCCCCTCGTCCACGCTCAGGTTGACCCCCTTGAGGGCCAGGATCACCTGGCTGTAGAGCACCTCCAGGTTCTCCACCGAGAGCAGCGCCGGCGGCGCGGCAGCGACGCCCGCGGCCGCGTGCGTGTCGCTCACCCGCATGTCCATGGCGGCGCTCACCAGCGGTCCATCTTCGGCACCGGGTGGCCGTGGGCCGCCTCCACCAGCTTGCCGTCCTTGACGATGCCGATGTTCACCCGGATGTCGTTGACCGGGAACGGCGCCGAGGCCTCGTACTTCAGGTCGCGCGCATAGCCGAACAGCTCCTGGCTGGTGAAAGGGGTTTCCAGCAGCGTCTTGTGGACCAGGTCGCCGGTGAGCTTGTCGGCGCCGTACTTCTTGCCCGCCGCCTCCACGGCGCGCACCAGCAGCAGCGACTGCGCGATGCCGCCGATGGTCACGCCGTTCCAGGGCGCCTTCAGCCCGTACTTCGACACCAGGGTGTCGTAGAAGCGCTTGACCGGCGTGTCGTCTTCCGTCGACAACGGGCCGCCCTGCGTCTCGTAGTCGCCCTCCATGGTCTGCATGCCGCCCATGGGCTTGGCGATGAAGCTGGGCGCGTTGTGCATGGCGAAGACCACGGGCACCTTCTTGTTCAGTGCCGCCAGCGCGCGCTTGATGGCAATGGCCTGCTGGATCGAGGCCGGCGCCAGGATCGCCTCCGCGCCGGCGTTGGTCACGCGGCGCATCTGCAGCGTCAGGTCGGCTGGCTGCACCTCGGCGTAGACGGTTTCCACCAGCTCGACCACCTTGGGATTGGCCTTGGCGTAGGCCTGCACGCCCTTGGCGACGTCGACGAAGCTGGGCGAAGCCTCGGAGCTGACCAGCGCCACCTTCACCGGCCGCTTGCCCTCGCCCTTGGTCTTGTGGAACCAGTCGATGAAGCCCACGAACTCGTGCGCGAAGGTCGGGCGGATGGTCAGGATCCACTGGTCGGGCCGCCAGGCGAAGCCGTTGCTGGCCGAAGCGCTGAACATCACTACCTTGTCGCTCGGCAGCCGTTGCTGCAGCGCGGCCGTGTCCGGGCCGGCCAGCGCGAAGCCCACCAGCGGTTTCTCCGCCAGGATGCCGGGCCACAGGCTCGCCGTCTGCGCGGTCTCGAAGCGGGTGTCGTAGGCCTTCATCTGCAGCTTGATGCCCTGCTTGGCGCCGACCTCCGCGTTCCACCAGTTGATGACCGCCTCGCGGCTGCCGCCGATGGAAGGCATCACGGTGGAGAACGGCCCGGAGAAGTCCGACAGCGAAGGAATCATGTAGGTGGTCTGCGCCTGCGCGGGCAGCATGGCCGCTCCGAGGGCCAGCGCGCCCGGCGCCAGGACGGATCGCATGCGGATGCCGGTGAATCTCATGGTTGTCTCCTCGTTGGTGGTGGGTGAAGAAAAGCGGGAAGGCGTCAGTAGGGGAAGGGCCAGCGGCGGTACGCGGCCTTGAGCGTCTCGATGCGGTGCATCAGCCCCTTGGGCTGGAACAGCAGGAACAGGATGACCACCGTGCCCAGCAGCACGTTCATGCTGGCGAAGACGATCTCCTGGCCGACGACGGGAAAGGTCTGGGCCAGCGCCGTGCCCAGGCCGGCCACGCCTTCGCGCGCGAGCTGGATCAGCACCGTGCCCACGAGCGCGCCGACGATCGAGCCGAGGCCGCCGACGATCATCATCGCGATCAGCCAGATCGAGGTGAACAGCGTGAACTGCTCCACCGACACGTGGCGCAGCGCGATGGCCCACAGCCCGCCGGCGATGCCGGCGTAGAAGGCGCCGACCAGGAAGGCGCGCATCTTGGTGAGCGTCACGTCGATGCCCATCATGCCGGCCGCCACGTCGTCGTCGCGCACCGCCTCGAAGGCGCGGCCGTGGCGCGAGCGCACGATGCCGAAGGCGCCCGCCGCCATGACGGCCAGCACCGCCAGCGAGAACCAGTAGGTGGCCCGGTCGCTGGCCAGGTCGATGCCCAGGAAGCGCGCGCCTTCGATATGCACGCCGCCGGGGCCGCCGAACCACTTCTGCGGCAGGTTCAGGGCGAAGAAGTGGAACAGCGCCTGCGCCGCGATGGTGGTCAGCGCCAGGTAGAAGCCCTTGATCCGCGCCGCCGACAGGCCGAACAGCGAGCCGAAGAGCGCTGCCGCCACGCCGCCCCAGACCAGCGCCAGCGGCAACGGCACGTGCCAGCGCGAGATGGCCAGCGCGCAGGCGTAGGCGCCCACGCCCATGAAGGCCGACTGTCCCAGGTTGATCTGGCCCGCGTAGCCGGTGCAGATCTGCAGCCCGATCACGGCCACGGCGGTGATGAAGACGGTGTAGCCCATGCTCACCCAGCGCTCGGGCGCGAGCCAGGGCAGCAGCACGAGCGCCAGCATGAAGACCGCGAGCGCCGCCCACTGCCAGCGGGTGCGGATCAGCGAGCGGTCGCCGCCGTAGCTGATGAAATAGACGCCGGATGCATCCATGGCCCGACTCCTTCCTTCAGACGCGCTCGATCGTGCGCCAGCCGAACAGGCCGGTCGGTCGCACGAAGAGCATGAACAGCATGAACACGTAGGGCACGATGCTCGACGCCGAGCCGCCGATCAGCGGGTCCACGTAAGCGCCCACCAGCGCCTGCAGCACGCCCATGACCGCGCCGGCCAGCAGCAGGCCGAAGATCGACTCCAGCCCTGCGAACAGCGCCACCGGCAGCGCGGCCAGGCCGATCTCGGCCGACACCAGCGTGAGCGAGCGGCCGTTGAGGTAGACGATGGCGCCCAGCGTGGAGATGGCCGCGCCCATCATCCAGGCCAGCGTGGTGGCGCGCTTGACCGACACGCCCATCGAGATGGCCGTGGCCGGGTCCTCGGCCACCGCCGTGAGCGTCAGGCCGAAGCGCGAGCGGTTGAAGAACCACCACAGGGCCGAGGCCAGCACCACGGTCATCGCTGCGCCGATGGTCAACGCCGTGGGCAGGATCAGCTCGCCCACGATCAGCGGCGCCGTCGGCAGCAGCACGGGGAACTGCCGGTCCATCCCGCCCCAGATCACCAGCACGAGGCCGCGGATCAAGATCACCAAGCCGATGGTCACCATGACCATGGAGAACACCGATTCGCCGATCAGGCGCGAGAAGAACAGCCGCTCGATGACAATGCCGTACAGCAGCGCCGCGACGAAGGCCAGCGGCACGGCCGCCGCCGCCGGCAGGCCGCTGGCCATGACCAGCGTCCACACGGTGAAAGCGCCCACCAGCATCAGCTCGCCCTGCGCGAAGTTGAAGACCTTGCTGGCCCGGTAGATGACGACGAAGCCCAGCGCCAGCAGCGCGTAGAGCTGGCCAACGAGCACGCCGTTGAGCACGTAGTTCAGAAATTCCATGGTCAGCCTCCTGTCGTGGCAAGTTCGCGGGTGGGCACGGCCGCCCCGCCGCCGGCCGCCACCGGCTGCGGCGACACGGTGCCCAGCCGCATCGCGGCGCGCAGCACGCCCGCGCGGCCGTCCTGGTAGCGCACCGGGATCTCGGCATCGAAGTGCTCAGCGCCTTCGTAGAGCGCGCGCAGCACGCTCGCGTAGCGCTGCTCGATCACCTCCCGCTTGAGCTTGCGGGTGCGTGTCAGTTCGCCCTCGTCGGCGTCCAACTCCTTGGGCAGATTGGCGAAACGCAGCACCCGCGCCGCGGTGTCCAGCCGGGCATTGACGGTGCGCAGCTCCTCGGCCACCTGCGCCACCACCTCGGGCCGCTGCGACAGATCGGCGAAGGTGGTGAAGCCGATGCTGCGCTGCTCGGCCCAGCGCGAGAACACCGCCTCGTCGATGTTGACCAGCGCCGTCACGAAGTCGTGCCGGCCGTCGCCGATGACCAGCACCTCCTTGATGTAGGGCGAGAAGCGCAGCCGGACCTCGATGAACTGCTTGGGGTAGCGCGCGCCGCCGCGCAGCGTGCTCATGTGTTCCAGCCGGTCGTAGTACAGCAGCTCACCGGCCGGGGTGCGGCCCACGGCGTCGCCGCTGCGGTACCAGTCGCCGTCGAGCTTCTCGGCCGTCTTCTCCGGGCGCTTCCAGTAGCCGGCGAAGCCGCTCGCGCCGCGCAGCTGCAGCTCGCCCTCGCCGCTGATGCGCCACTGCATCGCCCCGCCCCAGGGCGTGGGCTCGGTCAGCGGCCGGCCGACAGTCTCGGGGTCGTAGCGCGCGCCGACGTGCGCCGACACCAGGCCAAACTCGCTGCACGCATAGATGTTGCGCAGCAGGATGCCCATGCCCGCGAACAGGCGTACCACGTCGGGCGACATGGCCGAGCCACCGGTGATCGCCACGCGCACCCGCTTCAGGCCGAGCTGGTCGCGCAGCGGCGCGAGCACCAGCCGGTCGGCCAGCGCGCAGACCATGCGCTGCGCCAGCCCGACAGGCTGCCCCTCCAGCCGCGCCAGGTGCACGCGCCGGCCAGCGGCCAGGCCCCAATCCACCAGTCGGCGGCGCAGCCATCCGGCATCGATCATGCGGCGGAACACGCCGGCGGCCAGGCTTTCCCACTGGCGCGGGCCGAGCACGATGACGTGCACCGCCAGCTCGCGGATCGCCTCCTGCACCTGGTCGGGCCGCTCGGCGAAGTTCACCCGCAACGGCAGCAGCATGCCCAGCGTGACGCCGAACCACTGCTCCGGCACCCACGACAGCGGGATGTACGAGAGGTACTCGCTGTGCGGCGCGATGTCCACCGCGCGGCGCAGGCGCTCGGCGCAGTCCAGCAGCGCGCGGTGCGTGGTGATGACGCCCTTGGGGCTGCCGGTGGTGCCCGAGGTGTAGGCCAGCAGCGCGATGTCGTCGGCGCGGCCGCGCGCGATCTCCGCGTCGATGCGGTCCGGCTCGCGCTGCGCGAGTTCGCGCCCGGCCTCGATCATGGCATCGAGGCTGAACAGGCGCGGCTGCGCGTAATCCCACAGGCCTCCGTCGTCGCAATAGAAGACGAAGCGGATGCCCGGACAGGCGGCCAGCGTGGGCAGGGCCTTGTCCACCTGCTCCTGGTCCTCGGCGAAGATCGCCACCACCTCGGCATCCTCGGCGACGTAGCGCAGCTCCTCCTGCGAGGAGTCGGGGTACAGCGTCACCGTTCGGGCGCCGATCGCCAGCGCGGCCCACTCCACCCAGTAGATCTCCGGCCGGTTCTCGCTGATGAGCATCACCGTGTCGCCGCGCCCCACGCCTCGGGCCAGCAGGCCGCAGGCGATGGCGCACACGCGGGCGTGGATGTCGGACCATCGGTATTCGACCCAGATGCCGCGCTTCTTGTGGCGCTGGCCCACCTCGCCCGGCCGCTGGCGGGCGTTGTGCAACAGGCACTGCGGCAGCGTGTCCGGCTTCGTCTGCGCGTTCATTGCTTGGTTCCCAGGTAGGCGGCAATCACCGCCGGGTCGCGCTGCACCGCATCGGGCGTGCCCTCGGCGATCTTGCGGCCGAAGTTCAGCACCACCACGCGGTCGGCCACGTCCATCACCACGCCCATGTCGTGCTCCACCAGCACGACCGGAATCTTCTTGAACTCGCGCACGTCCAGGATGAAGCGCGCCAGATCTTCCTTCTCCTCGGCGTTCATGCCGGCCATGGGTTCGTCCAGCAGCAGCACCTGCGGCTCCATCGCCAGCGCGCGGCCCAGGTCCACGCGCTTGCGCATGCCATAACCCAGCGTGCCCACCGGCTGGTGGCGGATGTGCTCGATCTCCAGGAAGTCGATGATCTCCTCCGCCTTCTCGCGGTGGCGCATCTCTTCGCGGTACGTGAACGGATACCAGGCGAAGGCATGCGCCAGGCTGCTCTTCATGTGGGCGTAGCGGCCGACCAGGATGTTGTCGATCACGCTCATGCGGCCCAGCAGGTGGGTGCCCTGGAAGGTGCGCGCCACGCCCGCGTTGGCCACCTTGTGCACCGGCCAGCCGCGGATGTCGCGCCCCTTGTAGTGGATGCTGCCCTGCTGCGGGCGGTAGAAGCCCGACAGCACGTTGAGAAAGGAGCTCTTGCCCGCACCGTTGGGCCCGATGAGGGCCACCAACTCGTCCGCCTGCACGCGGATCGACACGTCCTGAAGGGCCGTGACGCCGCCGAAGCGCAGGGTGAGGCCCTGCACGTCCATCACGTTGTCCATCGCCTCGTCCATGGGACTGTCCAGCCTCAGGCCAGCGTGAAGCCGCCGCCGCACACGATGGTCTGGCCCGAGATGTAGTTCGACTCGGGCGTGCAGAACAGGTACACAGCGCCCGCGGCCTCCTCCGGCGTGCCGCCACGGCCCAGCGGAATCTGCACCTCCATGGCCTTCATCAGCCCCGGGTTCACGCCGACCTTGATGTCGCGGCCCTCGATGCTGATCTTCGCGTCGGCGTCGGCCGTGGCCTCCGTCAGCCGGGTGTGGATGAGCCCGAAGGCCACGGTGTTGACGTTCACGCGCAACCGGCCCCATTCCTTGGACAGGGCCTTGGTCAGCCCGGTCACACCGGCCTTGGCGGCCGCGTAGTTGGCCTGGCCGGCATTGCCGCCCAGGCCGGCGATGGAGGAGATGTTGACCACCTTGCGGTGGTTCTGCACGCCCTGCTCGTCGTCCTGCTTCACCAAAGCGCGGATCACCGGCTGCGCCGCACGCAGGATGCGGAACGGCGCCGTCAGGTGGCAGTCGAGCATGGCGTACCACTGCTCGTCGGTCAACTTCTGGATCACGTTGTCCCAGGTGTAGCCGGCGTTGTTGACGATGATGTCCAGGCCCTGCCAGGTGTCCACCGCCGTCTTGACGAAGCGGTCGGCGAAGTCCGGCGCGGTGACGTTGCCCCAGCAGGCCACAGCCTCGCCGCCGGCGGCGCGGATCTCGACCACCGCCTGCTCGGCCACGTCGCGGTCCAGGTCGTTGACGACCACGCGCGCGCCCTCGGTTACCAGCTTGCCCGCCAAGGCGCGGCCGATGCCGCGGCCCGAGCCACTGACCAGCGCCACCTTGCCTTGAAGTCTTCCCTCTGCCATCGGATGTCTCCTTGAAGAATGTGATTCAGTGGCCGGCCGCGGCTAGGTAGAGCTCGGCCCAGCGCTCGCGCAGGCGGTGCTTCATCACCTTGCCGCCCACCGTCTCCGGCAAGGCGTCGACGAAGACGATGCGCTTGGGCGTCTCGAAGCCGGCCAGGCCCTCGCGCGCCCAGTCGCGCAGTTCCTGCTCGGTGAGTTCGGGGCGCGCGCGCACGACGAAGGCGGTCACCGCCTCGTCCCAGCGTTCGTGCGCCAGCCCGACCACGGCGGACTTCAGCACGCCGGGATGGGCATGCAGCCGCGCCTCCACGCGCATGCTCGACACGTTCTCGCCGCCCGACTTGATGATGTCCTTGTAGCGGTCGATCATGGTCCGCACGCCCTGCGCATCGACCTGGCAGCTGTCGCCCGAGTGGAACCAGCCGCCGGCGAAGGCCCGCGCCGTGGCCTCGGGCTCGCGGTAGTAGCCGGCCATCATCACCGGCGAGCGGTACACCGCTTCGCCCGGCACGCCAACGGCGCCTTGCGCGATCAGGTCGTTGCCCGCTTCGTCGAAGATCGTGGAGGCCAACAGCGGGCTGGGCACGCCCACATAGTTCCTGGCGCTGCCCGCCGACTCGAACAGCGCCCGCTGGCTGGCGGGCCAGAAGCGGTGGCAACTGATCGACTCGGTCTGCCCGAAGATGCCCACCAGCTGGAAGCCCGGACGCGCGACCGATTCCAGCCGCGCCAGCACCGCGGGCTCGACCGCCCCCCAGCCGTAGAGTATGACGGTCAGCGTCTTTTCGCGCGGTGCCAGGGCCTCGAGCTCCATGCTGATTTGCTTGACCGACTGCGGCGAGCCACCCCACACCGAGGTGGCACCGTGGCGGATGGCCGCCTCCGCCGTGCCACGCGCGTCGGCGCGGCGCCCGATCACCAGCCTGCCGCCCGCGACCAGGGCGGGCAGCGACAGGATCTGGTCGCCGACGTGGTAAATGATCGGCAGGAAGGAGACGTGGCAGACCTGCGATTCGACCGGCAAACCGCGCGTCATGGACAGGGCGAAGCCGTGCGAAGCGAGGTAGGCGTAGACGTGCGAGAGCATCACCGCCTTGGGCATGGCCGTGGTGCCGGAGGTGAAGAGGATCTCCCAGATGTCGTCGCCGTGCACGGTGGCCTGCGGCTCGTCGGCGGCATGCCGGCGCACCTCCTGCGCGAAGTCGACGGTGCCCGGCAGCACCTCGCCGTCAATGCGGATCGTCAGGCGCACCGGCGTGCCGGCGCGCGACAGCGCCTGCACCACCTCGGGCCGGGTGTTGGCATCGGCGATCACGAACGAGGGCGTCAGATGCCGGGCCAGGTACTCCACCACGTCGGCCGCGAAGGCGGGGTTGAGCGAAGCCGGCACGACGCCCACCTTGGCGGCGCCCAGCTTGACGACGTAGGCCTCCACCGAGTTCTCGCAGGCCAGCATCATCCTGTCGCCGCGCCGCAGGCCGTGAGCCAGCAGCATGTTGGCGATGCGGTTGGCCAGCTGGTCGGCCTGGCGCCAGGTCAGGCTTTGGAACTCCGGCGCGGAATACGCGCCCTCCCAGCCGACGATCACCACCTCGTCCGGCCGGCTCCAGGTCATGCGCTCGGTGATGTCGCCGACGCACACCCGGTTCCAGCGCTGGTCGGCGCGCCGGTTGAACAGGCTCTCGGTGTCGAAAGAGGCATTCGCCTTCGCTGCACTCACGTCCGTCTCCTTTGCGGTCTCAGTCGATGGAGATCACGGCCTCGCCGGCCACTTTCGGTTCGCCGTACTGGTTGTGCAGGTGGATCTGCACGCGCGCGGCGCGCCGCCCATCCAGCTCGATGTGCTCCACCACCCGGCCGGTGCAGTGCGCCTCGTTGTATAGGTGCATGATCCCGACGAAGCGCAGCTCCAGGCTGCGGATGCGTTCCTGCGGCACCCAGCGCGTGAGCAGGCGCCCCAGCCAGGCGGCGCTGAGCATGCCGTGGCCGAACACGTCCGGCATGCCGGCCTTGCGGGCTGCGTCGGTGTCAATGTGCAGCGGCACGTGGTCGCCGGAGGCACCCGCGTACAGCGCCAGCGTGGCGCGGGACAAGGGCTCCACCACCAGCGGCGGCAGTTCGGCGCCGACGGCGAGGGAAGGCAGTGTGACGGCAGTCATCAGGCCTTCCCTCCCTTGCCCTGATGTGCAGGGTCGCGGTAGATCACGGTGGACGACAGCGTGGCCACCAGTGCGCCGTGCTGGTTGCGCACCTCGGTCTTCTTCAGGATGAACTGCATGGCGCCGCCCTTCTTTTCCTGGATGTCCTCGATGCACATGTCGAACTCCAGCGTGTCGCCGCTCCAGGCCGGCGCGTGGTAGTCGAAGCGCTGCTGGCCGTGCAGGATGTGCAGCAGGTTCACGCCCATGCCGGTCAGCCAGTCCAGCGGGTCGGGGTCGTCGATCATCTCCAGGCAGAAGAGGTAGGTCGGCGGCACCTGCAGCCGCTGGCCCGGCGCCAGCGCGGCGAAGGCCGCCTCCTTCTCGCCGATCGCGCTCAGGAAGAAGCGCAGCTGGCCCAGTTCCACCTGCCGGGTGGCGCGCCGGTGGCGCCCGATGTGCTCGCGCGAAATCATGCCGCCGCCTCCGCCTTGCCGTAGAGCGTGACCACCGCCGCGCCGCCCAGGCCCAGGTTGTGCTGCAGGGCGATGCGCGCACCCTCCACCTGCGTGCCGCCGGCGTCGCCGCGCAGCTGGCGCGTCAGTTCGTAGCACTGCGCCAGCCCGGTCGCGCCCAGAGGATGCCCCTTGGACAGCAGCCCGCCCGACGGGTTGACGACCACGTCGCCGCCGTAGGTGTTGCGTGCTTCCTCCACGAAGCGCTCGCCCTCGCCCACGCCGCAGAAGCCCAGCGCCTCGTAGCTCAGCAGCTCGTTCTGCGCGAAGCAGTCGTGCAGCTCGCACACGTCCACGTCCTGCGGGCCGACGCCGGCCTGCTCGTACACGCGCTGCGCCGCCTCCTGGCTCAGGCCGAAGCCCACCAGGTCGATCATCGAGCGCGTGCCGAAGGTGCTCGGCCGGTCGGTGGTCATGGCCTGGGCCAGGATGCGCACGCCGGGGCGCAGGCCCTTGCGCGCCGCGAACGCGGGCGAGACCAGCAGCGCCGCGGCGCCGCCGCAGGTGGGCGGGCAGGCCATCAGCCGCGTGAGCACGCCCTCCCACAGCACCGGCGAGGCCAGCACCTCCTCGGGCGTGACTTCCTTGCGGAACAGCGCCAGCGGGTTGTTGGCGGCATGGCGGCTGGCCTTGGCACGAACCTTGGCGAAGGTTTCCAGCTTCGTCCCATGGCGCTGCATGTGCTCGCGCCCCGCGCCGCCGAAGTAGCGCAGCGCCAGCGGCAGCTGCACGCCATCGGTCAGGTCGTCGCACAGCGCGTCGAAATCGGCGAAGGCGTTGGGCCGGTCCTGCCAGTGCATGGCCAGCGCGCCGGGCTGCATCTGCTCGAAGCCCACCGCCAGCGCGCAGTCCACCGCGCCGCTGGCCACGGCCTGGCGCGCCAGGAACAGCGCGGTGGAGCCGGTGGAGCAGTTGTTGTTGACGTTGACCACCGGGATGCCGCTCATGCCCACCTCGTACAGCGCGCGCTGCCCGCTGGTGGAGTCGCCGTAGACGTAGCCGGCGTAGGCCTGCTGCACGTCCTCGTAGGCGATGCCGGCATCGGCCAGCGCCTCGCGCACGGCCTGCGCGCCCATCTCGTGATAAGGCGGGCTGTCGCCCGGTTTCCTGAAAGGGATCATGCCGACCCCGGCCACCAACACATCGTTCATGCCATGCCTCTTTTCGGTTTCAGAAAGCCACCTTGTCCGCGCCCTTGAGCTGCAGGATCTCGCGCGCCTCGTCCGGCGTGGCCAGTTCCAGCCCCAGCCCTTCCACGATCGCGCGCGCCTGGCGCACCTGCTCGGCGTTCGACTCGGCCAGACGGCCCCGCCCCGCCCACAGCGAGTCCTCCAGCCCGACGCGCACGTGGCCGCCCTGCGCCGCCGCGATCGCCACCAGCGGCATCTGCGCCCGGCCCGCTCCCAGGATCGACCAGCGGTAGCTGTCCCCGAACAGCCGGTCCGCCGTGCGCTTCATGTGCGCCACGTCCTCCGGGTGCGCGCCGATGCCCCCCAGGAGCCCGAACACCGTCTGGATGAACAGCGGCGCCTGCACCAGCCCCTCCTTCCAGAAGTGGTGCAGGTTGTACAGGTGGCTCGTGTCGTAGCACTCGAACTCGTAGCGCGTGCCCGTCTCGTTCAGCGTGCGCAGCGCGTACTCGATGTCCTTGAAGGAGTTGCGGAACACCAGGTCGCGCGAGTTCTCCAGCATCTGCGGTTCCCACTCGTGCTTGAATTCCTTGTAGCGGCGCAGCATCGGGAACAGCCCGAAGTTCATCGAGCCCATGTTCAGGCTGGCCACCTCGGGCTTCCACACGGCCGCCGGGCGCACGCGCTCCTCCACGCTCATGAAGGGCGAGCCGCCGGTGGTGAGGTTGACCACCACGTCGCTGCGCCGCTTGATCTCGCGCAGGAAGGG
>Ga0164243_10008995_pt1 | contig 14616 bp, 10 predicted proteins | sample OricompcompostOP_FD_108781 | JGI IMG/M metagenome (GOLD analysis project Ga0164243, IMG submission 108781) | Organic Plus compost microbial communities from Emeryville, California, USA - Original compost - Organic plus compost (OP) | ecosystem: Engineered > Solid waste > Mixed feedstock >... | reverse complement strand
GCGAGCACCGTACCGGCGGGCAGCTTCACCTCGCCCGGCCGCCGCAGGTGGCCCAGCCACACCGCGCCCTCGCCGGCGGCGACCAGCACGTACCCGTCCTGCCGGCCGATGATCTCGCCGGGCCGGCCGGTACCGGTGCCCAGGTGCGCGTCGAACGCGCTGACCGCCTGGCCGGCGAGCTGGGTGCGGACGCCGGGGAAGCCGTCCGCGGCCCGGATGGTACGGACGATGTCGGCCGCCGGCTGGCTCCAGTCGAACGCCCGGTCCTGCTGCGTCATCAGCGGACGCAGCCGCGCGTCCGGGATCGGCCGGGGCGCCTCGGCCAGCGGTACCGGGCGGAAGTCCGGATCGGCGGCGCGCTCCACGACCTCCAGCGCGCAGGCGATCGCCGCGTCGGCGACCGGCCCGGTGTACAGCGACGACTTGCGCATCGGCTCGTCCGGCAGCGGGAACTCGCGGTGCGCCCAGATCGGGCCGGCGTCCATCTCCTCGACCGCCTGCAGCGCGGTCACCCCCCAGGCGGTCGCGCCCTCGGTGATCGCCCAGTCCAAAGAGGACGGTCCGCGGTCACCGACCGGGCCCGGGTGGATGATCACCGTGCGCCACTTGCCCCACACCTCGGCCGGCACCCGCTCCTTCAGGTACGGGCAGAGGATCAGGTCCGGCTGCGCCTGGTACACACCGTCACAGATGGTGCGCTCGTCCAGCGCGAACTCGACCGCGACGTCATGCCCGCGCTCGCGGAGTTCGTCCCACAGTCGTTGGGTCAGGCCGTTGAATGCCGACACGAGCAGTAGCAGGCGCACGAGGTCAGACGCTAGCGAGATCCGGTGTCAGCGCGCAAATCAAGTAAGCAACGCCACGCGGGCGATGACTGTACGAAGTCAGCCGATGTACCGAAAGCCCACAATGGTGCCCAGGCCGCTCATCGTCTAAAGTCCCGACAAATCCGCGTAACAACGAGCGTCGATGTTTCCGAAACCCTACGTGACGCGGATGATCGACAGCGGGGCGGGCCGGCGGGGGTCCGACCCACCGGCGAAAGGCGGCACCAGCCGTGTCCATGCACCACTTCAGTTACGGTCTGCTCACACCGAGCCTCGCCTACGCGGCATCGTACGTCGGGTCCCTGCTCAGCCTCATGTGCGCCGCCCGCGCCCGGGTGCTGACCGGCAGTGCGCGACGCGGTTGGCTGGTCGTCGCCGCGATCTCGCTCGGCGGTACCGGCATCTGGGTGATGCACTTCATCGCGATGCTCGGGTTCAGCCTGGACGACGGCACCATCCGGTACAACATGCCGCTGACCGCGATCAGTGCGCTGGTCGCGATCGTCGCGGTCGGTGCCGGCCTCGCCATCGTCGGCAGCGACCCCCGCAAGCTGCACCGGATCGCGCTCGCCGGGCTGCTCACCGGCGTCGGTGTCGCCGGCATGCACTACCTCGGCATCGAGGCGATGGTGCTGCCGGCCCGGATCAGCTACGAGCCCGTACTGTTCACGCTGTCGGTGCTGATCGCCGTCGTCGCCGCCGCGGTCGCGCTCTGGTTCACGCTGATCATCAAGGGCAAGCCGGCGACGCTCGCCGCCGCCGCGGTGATGGGTGTCGCGGTGTGCGGCATGCACTACACCGGGATGGCCGCGATGCGGCTGACCCCGGACGAGTCCGCGGGCACCGGCGGTACCACCTTCACCGGGCTGCTGCCGCCGGTACTGCTGGTGGTCAGCGTGGTCACCGTGGTCCTGCTGATCTTCGTGGCGTTCTCCGCCTCGCCGGAGGAACTGGTCGAGGACGCCGAGTTCACCGCCCGGATGCAGCGCAGCGTGCAGGAGCGGCAGGAGATGCAGGCCGAACGGCAGGGGCCGCTGGGCCCCCGCCCGTACGCCGAGTCCGTGACCGCGCCGGGCACCGGACCGGCCCCGTACCAGCAGCCCATCTCGCGCCGGCTGAACCGGCCGGCGCCGGGCCGCCGTACCCGCCCCTGACGGGTCCGGGTACGGCGGGCGGGGTCAGCGCAGCGCGTTGGTGAAGTCGAGCGGGTTCTGGTCGACGCCGCTGCAGGTCGCCGACGCGTCCGGGTGGACACCCGCGGACACCGAACTGCAGGACTGGTCCCGGTTGATCGACCAGAACGACAGCCGGCCGACGCCCTTGTCGGCCGCCCAGCTGGCCACCGACTTCGCGTTGTCCAGGCTGAACATCGAGCCGTCGTCGTTCTCCCCGATCATCGGTGTGATGCCGAGGTTCGCGTAGGTGTAGCTGGAGTCGACGCTCTGCATCTGGCCGAGCGTCGCTTCCCCGGCCTTCTCGGCGGCCTGGCCCATGTCCTGGTCGCCCTGGTTGTAGTCCATCGTCATCACGTTGACGATGTCGATCTTGACGCCGGCGTCGTGCGCCGCCTTGAGCACGTTGACCCCGTCGTCGGTGAGGCCGCTCGGCAGTACCGGCAGCGTCGCGGAGACGGTCAGGTCCGGGTTGTTGTCCTTCACCGCCTTGACCGCGGTGAAGTGCCGCTTCAGCGCCTCCGTGTCGCTGACGGCGGCGCCCTCGATGTCGAAGTCCAGCGAGTCGACCTTGTACACGTCGATCAGCTGCTGGTAGCCGGCCTCGATGGTGGACTGGTCGGTACAGGTCCAGGCCAGCGGCGTACCGGCGGCGCCACCGGAGGAGATGATCGGCTCCGCGCCGGCCTGGCGCGCCTTCTCGATCTCGTTGTCGACGTTCGGGTCGTCGCCGACCGGCAGCGTGTCGCCCCAGATCTGGTTGCAGCCGGACCCGATCACGAACGCGGCCGTGTACCGCTTCAGCCCGCCACTCACGGCCTGGTCGAGCAGCCCGAGCTGCGAGTTCGACATGTCCACGTACGGCGCGGACTCGCCCGCGGCGGCCTGGCTCGGCGTCGACGCGCCGAGCACGGCGCCGGCAACGCCGGCGGCGACCGCGATCGCCGACAGCGGCCGCTTCCACCGTCCGTCCCGCATACTGTCTCCCTCCTCGTATCCCGATATGCGGTACATGACCGCATTTAAAGGTAAAGGTTGTTTACCGTATGCGGACGGGCGCGTCAACACCACCGGAACAAACCGGCTGACATCGGTGTCAGAAACGCGCCGTGATCATGCCGGCGCGAGCCGCCGACCTGCGACGGTGTCAGGGGGTGTCGAACAGGGCGCTGACCGACTCGCCGTTGTGGATCCGGCGCATCGCCTCGGCCAGTACCGGCGCGACGGACAGCACTCGCAGCTTGTCGGTGACCGACTCGTGCGGTACCGGAACGGTGTTGGTACAGACGATCTCGACGACGTCCGGCTGGGCCGCGAGCCGGTCCAGCGCGCCGGCGGCGAACAGGCCGTGCGTGCACGCGACCCGTACCGACCGGGCGCCCTGCTCGCGCAGCCGGGCCAACAGCTCCAGGATCGTACTGCCCTTGGCGATCTCGTCGTCCAGCACGATCACGTCGCGCCCGGCCACGGCACCGATGATCGAGGTGATCTCGACCCGGTCGTCGGAGTACCGCTGCTTCGCCCCCGCCGCCACCGGTACGTCGAGCAGCCGGGCGAACGCGGTCGCGGACTTGGCGTACCCGAGGTCCGGGGAGACGACGGTGGTGCCGGACAGGTCGCCGCTGCGGAAGTGGTCGGCGAGGGCGCGCAGCGCGTGCAGGTGATCGACCGGTACCGCGAAGAAGCCGTGCACCTGCGGCGAGTGCAGCGTCATCGTCAGTACCCGGTCGACGCCGGCGGTCACCAGCAGGTCGGCGACCAGCCGGGCACCGATCGAGATGCGCGGCGCGTCCTTCTTGTCCGACCGGGCGTACGCGAAGTGCGGCATGACCACGGTGATCCGGGCCGCCGACGCGCCCCGCGCCGCGTCCGCCATCAGCAGCAGCTCGACCAGATGCTCCTGTACCGGCGCCACCAGCGGCTGCACCAGGTAGACGTCACGCTCCCGGCAGTTCGCCTGCAGCTGCACCTCCAGGCAGTCGTTGGCGAACCGGGTCACCCGGGCCGGCTGGAGCGTCACCTCGAGGTGTTCGCAGATCTCGGCGGCGAGCCGCGGGCGGGCGGAACCGGCGCTGGTGGGCTGGCTGGCCGACGCCGCTCACGGTACCGACCGGGTACCGCGGCACGACACCGGCCCCGGCTCAGGACACCCGCCTGGCGGCGCGGATGGAGAGCACCAACAGCACCGCGACCAGCACGGCGAACGCCGCGACGGTCGCCGGGGTACCGAGCACGCCGGCCGCGGCCGCCGCCGCCAGGATCAGCGCGATCACCACCACCAGCGACACCACCGGCACCGAACCGGGCCGCAGCAGCCCGTGCAGGTACCCGCTGACCGCGAGGTAGCAGCAGGTGGACACCGCGATCGTCCAGCCCACCACCGGTGCCGGCGTCTCGCCGTCCGCGGCGATGGTCAGCCCGGCGCCGACCGCGGCGACGGACGCGAACACGACGTAGTGCCCGTACCCCCAGATCAGGTTCTGGCTCTGCCGGACGCGCAGGCCGGCGGTGGACTCGTGCTTGAAGTACAGCCACCACATGCCGAACAGCAGCACCAGCCCGCCGGCGGCGGTCACCAGCAGGTCGGCGGACAGGCCGCGGTCGGTGATCGCGGACTGTACCCCGACGGTCGCGGCGGACACGCACTCGCCGAGCACGATCAGCGTGAACAGCCCGTACCGTTCGTTGATGTGGCCCGGATGCCACGCCGTCTGCCGCCCGCGCGCCTCGGCGAACGCCGGTACCGCGAGCTCGCCGACGACCAGCACCGCGAAGCCGACGAGCCCCGCGACACCCGGCAGCAGCAGCCGCAGCACCCAGCCGACCTGCACGACCGTGTACCCGATCGCGTACCGCACGGCCGCCGGCCGCCCCGCGGCGTCCTGGCGCGCGGCGCGCAGCCACTGCGCCACCATCGCCACCCGCATGACCACGTACCCGATGGTCACCACGGTGAAGTCGTAGTGCTCGAACGCACCCGGTACGCCCGCCGCGAGCACCAGCCCGCCGGCGATCTGCAGCAGCGTCAGCAGCCGGTACGGCACGTCGTCGGTGTCGTACGCGGAGGCGAACCAGGTGAAGTTCATCCAGGCCCACCAGATCGCGAAGAACACCATCGCGTACTCGAGGATCGCGACCCAGTGCCCCTCCCCCAGCCCGTGGTGCAGCTGCGTCGAGGCGGCCGCCACCGCGACCACGAAACACAGGTCGAACAGCAATTCCAGCGGCGTCGAGGCACGATGCTCCTCGCCCGGGTCGCGGGCCACCATTCGCCGCAGATACACGCCGATCTCCGTCACGCCAGCAGATGCTGCCACACCGCCCCCGCGGGCCCCGGTAACCCGGCCGGCCGTGCCGCCCGGTCAGGCCGGATCGCGGCGCAGCGGGCAGGTCATGCAGTGGCCGCCGCCGCGACCGCGACCCAGTTCGGCACCGACGATCGGGATGACCTCGACGCCCGCCTCGCGCAGCAACGCGTTCGTGGTGGTGTTCCGGTCGTACGTGAAGACAACGCCCGGCTCGACCGCGACCGCGTTGTTGCCGGAGTCCCACTGCTGCCGTTCCGAGGCGTACACGTCGCCGCCGGTCTCGACCGTCCGCAGTCGGCGCAGCCCCAACGATTCCGCGACCACGTCGACGAACCGGCGCCGTTCCACGGTCACCTCCAGCCCACCGGGGCCGGACCCGGGCCGCAGCGAGAACGCCTGGATGCCGTCGACGATCCGCGGGTACACGGTGGCCAGGTCCCGGTCGGCGAACGTGAACACGGTGTCCAGGTGCATCGCGGCGCGCAACTTCGGCATCCCGGCCACCACCACCCGTTCGGCCGCGCCGGCGTCGAACAACGCCCGCGCCAGCTGGGTGATCGCCTGCCGGGAGGTACGTTCGCTCATGCCGATCAGCACGACCTTGTTACCGACCGGCATCACGTCGCCGCCCTCGACCGTCGCGCTGCCCCAGTCGCGTTCCGGGTCACCCCACCAGACGGTCGAGCCGGCGAAGTCGGGATGGAACTGGTACACCGCCTTCATCAGCAGCGTCTCGTCGTGCCTGGCCGGCCAGTACAGCGGGTTGAGCGTGACCCCGCCGTACAGCCAGCACGTGGTGTCGCGGGTGTAGAGGGTGTTGGGCAGCGGCGGCATCAGGTACTCGCGGGCGCCGGTCTGCTCCCGCGCCAGCGCGAGGTAGCCGGAGCGGAACTCGGCCGGCAGGTCGCCGGTGGCCAGCCCGCCGATCAGGTACTCGGCGAGTTGCGTGCGCGGCAACGACTCCAGGTACGCGCGGGTGTCGTCGACGAGGCCCAGCCCGACCTCGTTCGGTACGATCTTGCGGTCCAGCAGCCAGCCGCGTGCCTCGTCGCGTTCCATCGTCTCGGCGAGCACGTCGTGCAGCTCGCGTACCTCGACGCCGCGCGCGGTCAGCAGGTCGACGAACTCGGCGTGGTCGCGTTGCGCGTTGCGTACCCACATCACGTCGTCGAACAGCAGCTCGTCGGCGTTGGTCGGGGTGAGCCGGTGGTGGGCCAGGCCGGGGCGGCAGACCAGTACCGTGCGCAGCCGCCCGACCTCCGAGTACACGCCGTAGCCGGCCGCCGTGGTCATCGTCCGCTCCTTCCGTCGCGCCGGTTCAGATCGAGATCCAGCCGGCGACCAGGGCGACGACGCCGATCGCCGCCCCCGCCACCGAGACCGCGAGGATGCCCAGCTCCCCCGGCGAGAACAGCCGCCTGCCCTGCTCCCGCCGCGCCAGGACGAACAGCACCGTCGCCGGCGCGTAGATGATCAGCGAGACGAGCACGAACTTCGGCCCGGCCGCGTACAGCATGAACACGGTGTACGCGGTCGCGAGCACGCCGATGACCGCGTCCCGGCCGCGCCCGGACGGGTGCTCGCCGTACCCGTCCCGGGTGATCGCGATGCGCACCGCGTACACGCCGACGAGCAGGAACGGGATCAGCGACAGCGCGCTGGTCAGATCCAGCGCGAAGTTGAACGCGTCCTCCGAGAACGCGGTGATCACCAGTACGACCTGCGACAGCAGCGTGGTCATCAGCAGCGACGCGGTCGGTACGTCGGCGGCGTTGGCGCGGCGCAGGAACCGCGGCATGTCGTCGTCCTGCGCCGCCACGTACAGCACCTCGGCGGCCATCAGCGTCCACGCCAGGTACGCGCCGAGTACCGAGACGATCAGCCCGACGCTGACGAACACGCTGCCCCAGGTACCGACCGCGGCTTCCAGCACGCCGGCCATCGATGGCTGCCGCAGGTCCGCGATCCGGTTCATCGGCAGGATCCCGTACGAGACGATCGTGACCGAGGCGAAGACCGCCAGCACGCTGAGGAAGCCGAGGACGGTGGCGCGTCCCACGTCCGCCCGCCGCCGCGCGTGTCGGGAGTACACGCTCGCGCCCTCGACGCCGAGGAACACGAACACGGTCACCAGCATCGTGCCCTTGACCTGCTCGTACAGCGAGCCGGCCGAGGCGGATCCGGTCAGGTTGGCGACGAACACGTGCGGTTTGAGGAACACCAGCGCCAGCACGACGAACACCAGGATCGGTACCAGCTTGGCCACCGTGACGATCCGGTTGATCGCGGTCGCTTCCTTGACACCGCGCCGGATCAAGGAAGAACAGCCACAACCCGGCCGAGGACAGCACGACCGCGAGCGCGGTGTCGCCGTGCCCGAGTACCGGCGCGACGGAACCGATGGTCGACATGATCAGGACCCAGTAGGTCACGTTGCCGACGCAGGAACTGGCCCAGTACCCGAACGCGGAGAAGAACCCGACGTACTCGCCGCAGCCGGCCTTGGCGTAGGCGTACACGCCGGCGTCCAGGTTCGGCTTGCGCACCGCCAGGGTCTGGAACACGAACGCGAGCATCAGCATGCCGGTACCGGCGATCGCCCAGGCGATCAGCGCGCCCAACACCCCGGTCTGGGCACCGAACCGGGCAGGCAGCGAGAACACACCGGCGCCGACCATCGAGCCGACCACCATCATCGACAGGGTGCCGAGCGAGACCTTCGCGGTACGCTCCGGCGCCCCGGTCGTGTCGGTGGCGGTCATCGGTGCCGTCCTCCCTCCCCCGCGCCGGCGGTACGGCGCGGGCCGCGCGGGCACCGCCCGTACCGCGGCCGGACCGACCGATGTGGACTGTCCGTTGTGGAGTCTCCGGTACCCGGTCGGCGCCGCGCCCCGGATCCGCCCGTACCGGCGAGTTCGCCTGATCCCCGCCCACCCAGTCTGGGTGCTCCACCGGTACCGCTGGGGAGATTCCCGGTCATTCCCACGGAAGGTGCCGTACCGGACCGCGAGGCCGCCGGCCGGACCGGCGTTCGCGGCGGCCCGTCCGCCCGTACCGTTTCGCCGAATCGCCGCTCACACCGGCGATTGCGGCCGATACTGGGAGCACGTGGGCGCGGCGCCCCGCGCCCACGACGAGGTCTGCGCCGGGAAGACCGGAGGTGTCGCGATGGCTGCCACGGCGCCGAACGAGGGGTACCGGCTCCGCCGGCACGTACGGCCCAGCGTCGCCCTCACCGGCCTGCTGCTGATCGTGCTGGGCATGATGAACGGTTTGGACGGCATCGCCGCGATCACCCACGCGCGCGTCTTCTCGAAGTCGGCGGTACTGGTGTTCGGGCCGCTGCCCGCCTGGGGGTGGGCGGTGCTCGCGATCGCCGTCGTACAGGCCGGGTGCGGGGTGCTGCTGCTGTTCCGGATCAGCTCGGTTCGCTGGCTCGCGGCGCTGACGATCGTGCTGGACATCTTCACCCAGATGGTCGTGATGGTGACCTACCCGTTCTGGGCCCTCACCATCATCGGCGTCAACATCGTGGCGCTCTACGTACTGTTCGCGCACGCCGGCGCCGCGCCGGACGAGGTGCTGGCCCGCGGCGACATCCGGCCGAGCATGCCGCGCGACACCGGGAACCTGCCGTACCCGCGCTGACGCGTCACCCGCCGGCGGACAGCGCGAGCAGCTCGGCGAGGTGCACCACCCGGGTACGGCTGCCGCGCAGCGCGCCGGCCAGCTGCCGGTAGCAGCCGGGGTTGACCACGACCAGGTAGTCCAGGTCGAGGTCGGCGATCGCGGCCAACTTCGGCGCGAGCACCGCGCGGGAGTCCGCCGGCCGCAGCACCGAGTACGATCCGGCCGCGCCGCAGCAGCCACCGGCGTCCGGCACCTCCACGTACTCGCCGAGGCGGCGCAGCAGCTCCCGCGGCTCGCGCCAGACACCGACCGCGTTGCGCAGGTGGCACGAGTCCTGCAACCCGAACCGTGCCAGCCGGCCACCGGATGCGTTGGGCGGCAACGGTTTCCCGTCCTCACCGAGCCGGATCTGGCGCAGCGAGGCGGGATCCGGCCCGTTGCCGGCGGCGATCCAGGCGGAGAACTCGACCACCCGGTCGGTGCCGAGCTCGGCGGTCAGGTGCGCGGAGCAGCCGCCGGAGGTGGTCACGATCGTACCGGGAAGGCGCCGACCGAGCCGTCTCGCCATCGCGCGGCCGCGCTCGGATTCGCCGTTGTGCGCGTGCAGCGCGCCACAGCAACCCTGGACGGCCGGGGCGCGCAGGGCCGGTACCACCCGGCGGGCCGACCGGGACACCCTCGGGTACAGGACCCGCTCCACGCAGCCGAGCATCAGGTGCGGCGCGTCCGGGGTACCGCGACGGGTCACCGCGGCGCCGCGCAGCAGCCCGAGCAGCGTGATGCCGACCATGCCGAACCACGACATCATCGCCATCAGTACGCGAGCCAGCAACGGCCGGCGCCGGCCCCGCCATTCGGTGTCCCGCCACTGCTCCAGCAACTGTCCATACTGGACACCCGCGGGGCAGACCGGTTCGCAGGCCCGGCATCCCAGGCAGAACTCGGACTGGGCCAGTACGGTCGGGTCGGTCACGTCCAGCCGGTCGTCCTGCAGCGCCCGCATCAGGGTGATCCGGCCGCGCGGCGAGGACGCCTCCTCGCCGGTCAACCGGTACGTCGGGCAGCTCGGCAGGCAGAACCCGCACGACATGCACCGGCTCAGCAGCTCGTCGTCGAAGATGTCGGCCATCAGCCGCCCCACCCTTCCGGTCCGACGACGCGCGTCGACACGAACCCGGCCATCACGAGCCCAGCTTTCCCGGGTTGAGGATGCCGGCCGGGTCGAACGCGGCCTTGATCCGGCGCAGCAGGGCCAGCTGGTCGTCGCCGAGCCGGCGCCGCAGGTACGGCAGCTTCGCCGCGCCGACGCCGTGCTCGCCGGTGATGGTGCCGCCGAGTTCGATCGCGGCACCGAAGATCTCACCGAACGCGGCGTGCGAGCGTTCCACCGCCTCGGTGTCGTGCGCGTCCAGGACGCAGGTCGGGTGCAGGTTGCCGTCGCCGGCGTGCCCGAAGGTACCGATGGTCAGCCGGTGCCGCGCGGCGATGTCGGCGATCCGGTCGGCCATCTCGGCGAGCATCGGCCGCGGCACGGTGGCGTCCTCCAGGATCGTCAGCGAACCGAGCCGGGACAGCGCCGGCAGCGAGCAGCGGCGCGCGGCGAGCAGCTCCTCGCTGGCGGCGACGTCCTCGGCGAGGGTGACGCCGGTGGCGCCGTGCTCGGTACACACCTGGCCGATCCGGGCGAGGCTCGCCGCCACCACGTCCGGTGCGCCGTCGTCGCCGAACAGCAGCAGCGCGCCGGCCTCGGTGTCCAGGCCGAGGTGCGCGTAGTCCTCGACCGCCGCCACGCAGGTACGGTCCAGGAACTCGCAGGTGGCCGGCGTGATGCCGGCACCGATGACGGCGTCGACGGCGCGGCCGGCGGTGGCCAGGTCGGCGAAGTACGCCACCCCGGTCCGGGTCGCGGCCGGCTTCGGCACCAGCGCGACGGTCACCTCGGTGATCACCCCGAGGGTGCCCTCGGAACCGGTCAGCAGCCGGGTCAGGTCGTACCCGGCGACGTCCTTCCACAGCCGCCCACCGGTACGGATCAGCTCGCCGGTGGGCAGCGCCACCTCCAGGCCCAGCACGTAGTTGCGGGTCACGCCGTACTTGAGGCCGCGCAGCCCGCCGGCACAGGTGGCCACGTTCCCGCCGACGGTGGAGACCACCTGGGAGCCGGGATCCGGCACGTACAGCAGGTCGTGCGCGGCGGCCGCGTCGGCCAGCGCCTTGGTCGACACCCCCGGCTGTACCCGGGCCAGCAGCTCCGGCCCGGACACCTCCAGGATCTGCGCGAGCCGGGTCAGCACGAGCACGATGCCGCCGTGCAGCGGTACGGTCGCGGCCGCCAGGTTGGAGCCGGCGCCGCGCGGCACGACCGGTACCGACTGCTCGGTGGCCAGTTTCAGCACCGCGGCGACCTCGGCGGCGCTGCCGGGAAACACGACGACGTCCGGCCGGTGCCGGAACAGCGGGGTGGCGTCCCGGGCGTACACCTCCAGCTCGCCCTCGGCGGTACGGACGTGCTCGGCGCCGACGATCCCGGCGAGCCGCCCGGCCAGCTGCGCGCGCTCCACGTGCGCCCCTCCTCCCGGCTGGTGCCCGGCTGGTGACGGAGCCAATTTACATCTCTCGACGATACGTGGTTATTTACCTTCAGCAGCGGTGGGCCTGCCACGGCGCGAGGCCGCTGGAGATCCGGTACCGGCCGGGCTCGTTCACCGTCACCTCCACCCAACCGCCGCGGGCCGGGGCGAAACAGGCATCCGGCCCGGACAGGGTCAGCCAGCGACTCCACCGGACACGTACCAGCAGGGTGCCCGGGCCGGTCGCGTCGAACGCCAGCCCGGTCGGGGTGGAGTCGACCAGGCGGCCACCGGTCACCATCGGCTGCGCGTTGCGTACCCGGTAGAGCGCCCAGTCCGGGGTCGACCACACCGGCCGCAGGTACGGCAGGCCGGCGGCGATCAGGTCCGCCTCCTGCCGGCCGTACTTGTCCAGCTTCGTGCCGCGCGGCACCGCCACGTAGCCGACCGCATTGCGGTACAGCCATTCCAGGTAGCCGGTCGGGTCGATGGTGTCGCGGTAGAACAGCGGGTTGCGCTGCACGTCGACCTGCCGCTCCCAGCCCCGGGCGAGCGGCACCCGCTCCGCCACGTACGTCGACTCCCAGTGGTCGTACAGCGGGACCACCTCGACCCGGCCGATCGGGGCGCGGCGGTCCAGCTCGGCGATCAGCGGCTGGTAGAACGTCGACTGCGCGGCACGGTCCCCCGCGCTGCCCAGGTCGCCGGTGACCAGCGGCGGCTGCCACCAGGTCAGCGCGACCACCGCACCGGCGAGCAGCCGGCGGTCGACCGTACCGACGGCGACGATCAGCGGCGTCGCGTACAGCATCGGCAGCCGGGTGATGTTCGACCCGATCGGGCTCGGCACCAGGTACGCGAACAGCGTCATCGCCACCATCAGCGCGGCGCCGCAGCGCAGCGCCCGGTACCGGGCCGGGATCAGGAAGAACGTGACCACCCCGCCGGCCAGGAACACCTTCATCTGGTTGCCGTCGAACGGCTGCACCCCGCCGTCCGGGAACAGCAGGCTCGGCACCAGCCCGACCAGCGCACCGACACACAGCGCCAGCCCCTCCCGCCAGGCCCCGTCCAGGTACCGGGTCAGCCGCCCCACCGGTGTCGCTGGCCGGCGCAGCGCGGCGAGCAGCAACGCGCCGCCGGCCAGCCCGACGAACATGCCGGCGAGCGGGCTGCCCGCCACCGACAGCGCGGCCAGCACCCCGCCGGCGGGCAGGCGTACCCAGCGGGGTACCCGCCGACCGGGCAGCGTCACCGCGACCAGTGCGAGCATCCCGATCGCCAGCCCCAGCGCGAACGTGGTACGCCCACTGACCAGGTTGAACACGCCGACCATCGCGGCCAGTACGCCACCGAGCGTCGGCCGCCGCACCCGGAAGGCGGCGAGCAGGAACGCGAACGCGGCGGACGCCAGTACGCACGAGACGGCGCCGACCCCGCGCGCGCCGATCGCCGCGTTCAACGGGCCGCCGAGCACGCTGTAGCCGAACGGATGGATCCCCCCGTACCACCGGAAGTCGATCGGGAACCCACCGTGCGCGGCGACGAAGTGCCCGCGGGCCACCTGGGCGGACAGGTCGGTACCGGCGAGGGGGAGGAACAGGAACGCCAGCGTCAGCGCCAGCGACACCGCGGTGGTGGCGATGACCGGCACCCGGTACCGCTCCGGGAACCAGCGGTCCACCAGATCCACCCAGTCCCGGTCGCGTCCGATGCGCGGCAGCACGGTCGGCGAACTCGTCTCGACGTAGATCGGCTGGGTCGACTCCAGCCCGTCCGCGTCGCGACCCGGTTCGCCGGACACCGCGCGGCCGCGCCCGGCGGTCATGGCCCCGTACCCTCGACCGTCATCCGGGCCGTCACCACCTGGCGGGCGTGCCGGGCGGTCCGCAGGTACTCGTCCACGAACTCGCCCGGATCGTCCGCCTCGACGCCGAGCGCGCGCACCACGCCGGCGAGCTCGACGCCGTGCCGCGGCAGCTGGTCCGAACCCCGGCCGCGCACCAGCATCATCGCGTTGCGTACCGCACCGGCCTGCCGCCACGCCGCCGCGAGCGCGGCCGCCTCGTCGGCCGGCAGCAGCCCCGCGTCGACCGCCGCCGCCAGCGCGGTGAGCGTGTCGGTGACCCGCAGGCCGGGCACCGCGGCGGCGTGTCGCAGCTGCAGCAGCTGTACCGTCCACTCGACGTCGGCGAGCCCGCCACGGCCGAGCTTGGTGTGCGTGGCCGGATCCGCGCCGCGGGGCAGTCGTTCGGCATCCACCCGCGCCTTGATCCGCAGGATCTCCACCACCTGCTCGCGGGTCAGCCCGCCGGCCGGGTACCGCACCTGCTCGATCAGCGCGTCGAACTCGGCGCCCAGCTCCGCGTCGCCGGCCACGAACCGCGCCCGCAGCAAGGCCTGCGCCTCCCACACCCTCGCCCAGCGCCGGTAGTAGCTGCGGTACGCGGCGAGGCTGCGCACCAGCGGGCCCTGCCGGCCCTCCGGCCGCAGGTCGGCGTCGAGCAGCAGCGGCGGGTCCGGCGCCGGCGCGGACAGCAACGCGCGCATCGTCTCCGCCACCTGGTGCGCCTGCCCGGCCGCCGCACCGTCGGCCTCGTCGTACACGAACAGCACGTCGGCGTCGGACGAGTACCCGACCTCGGCGCCGCCCAGCCGCCCCATCCCGATCACCGCGAACCGCAGCGTGTCGGGGGCGCCGGTGGCGCGGCGGGCGGCGGTGAGGGTCGCGGCCAGTACCGCGTCGGTCAGCTGCGACAGCGCCCGCCCCACGGCGACCACGTCGAGCCGGCCGAGCAGGTCGGCGCAGGCGATCCGGAACAGCTCGCGGCGGCGCAGCGCCCGTACCGCGGCGACCGCCGCAGCCGGCCGGGCGTGCCGGTCGACCGCCGCGGCCATCGCCTCGGCCAGTACCCCCTCAGCCCGCGGCACCAGCTCCGCGTCGTCGGCCAGCAGCCGCAGCGCCTCCGGGTCGCGGGCGAGCAGGTCCGTCACGTACCGGCTGGTGCCGAGCAGGCCGGCCAGCCGCATCGCCACCGGACCCGAGTCGCGCAGCAGCCGCAGGTACCACGGGGTACGGCCGAGCTTCTCCGACACCTGCCGGTACGCG
>Ga0164243_10008993_pt1 | contig 14618 bp, 6 predicted proteins | sample OricompcompostOP_FD_108781 | JGI IMG/M metagenome (GOLD analysis project Ga0164243, IMG submission 108781) | Organic Plus compost microbial communities from Emeryville, California, USA - Original compost - Organic plus compost (OP) | ecosystem: Engineered > Solid waste > Mixed feedstock >... | reverse complement strand
TCGGCATTGGTAATCGGGTAATAGTTCCGGTGCGGAATCAACCGCATACCCTGAGGTTCCTGTACCCAGGAAAGCGTGTCGCCTGCGGCGTAAAAATCCGTATATCCTTTGAATAATATCCCCTCGTAATTGGGAACACCGTTACGCATTAGCCACCTGCCCGCCTCCCGGTTGGGATCAAAGGGAAAAGGCAGGCTGTCCGGTAAACGCTGCTCCTCATCGAATGGCCCCGGAAAACCGAAATGCTGCTCTTTATAACACCCCGAAAGCATAACACTGATGACCCAGCATACCAACATCACTAACGTCGGCCTGCGTTTCTTCGCTGTATATTTTGTTTCGATTGACATCTCCATGATCGTTATCTAATTAACATTTTTTAAGCCCCGGTTATCTCCACAGCAACGGATCAACCGGAACATACCAGTTCTGCTCATACTTCAGCTTCTCGCGGATTTCTGCCTGCATCTCCACGGGATACTTTTCCGCAACATGCGGCGCAAGCTTGTTTTCTCCGGACAGTTTTGACCAAAGCATGAGGTCGTACCAGCGTTTCCCTTCAAACGCGAACTCCCTGGCGCGCTCCCTGAAAAGTAGCTCCATCATCAATTCCTTGTTTGTATAGTCTATTTCCTCGGGCAGTAAACGGAGAAGCCCCCGGGCCTCCCGTACATTATTCAGAAAATTGAATGCAGATGAATAATCATTCAACATGAGGTCAGCCAGCGCCTTGAGCAAATAGGCATCCGCACTTCGGTAAAAGTGCCAGCTCGCGTTGCTTTGATAAGGCGGCCGCATGGATAAAACATTGTCTGTGCCGATGTATTTCCAGATGACCGTGTCGCCGCCAACGACTTTATAACTGAATACCTCGCGAATGTCCGAGGATTCCTCAGACGAAAATATACTGTCAACGACCCATGATACCGGTTTGAGGTGATACCGTCCGCCATCGGCCGGAACAGATGACGTGAATTCCTGTAACCGGTTCGTCTCAAAGCTCTGCTCATACTGATAACCGAGCAAAAACATCGAGTGCTGCGACGCGAAGGATCCCGTAAACTGGTTAATCCAGTTGCCGGAGGTCCCCAAACCGTGATTACCATTCAGAACTGGCGAATTGGCAAAGGCTGAAGCCGACTGATATTCTCCTAACCACAAAGCGAGCTCCGTCGCGAACGTAGCTGCCATCGGTTGTGAAACCCGCCCGTACCGCTGCTGAGCCGGCAAGCTGTTGCGGTCCCACTGATAGTTCAACGGCAATATACCCAATACAGTAAGGACGTCGTTATAAATCATCCGCCAGACTTCCTGCTTATCTTCCGGAAACTGGTAAAGTCCCCTGATTTCGTGGATAGAGAGCGCCATGGTCGACCGTGATACCGTGTCGCCTTCCGCATTTACAAAGCGGATTTCTTCGGCGAAGTCGGACCGGATAATGGGAAAACGATCAAACGTCCTTGCCAGTAAATAGTAGCAATAGGCACGCAGCAATAGTGCTTCACCGTAAAAAGCGCCCCCGTCCCTATCAAGTATCTTGTCGTCCAGTTCCATCACCCGGTAAACGCGTTCGAGCTGGCGGTTACAACGTGCTATGGTTTCGTATATCCCGGAATAATTGGTGTACGGATTATCTACAGTCACCTGGTTCCGCACAAACTCGTTGACATACGGGTCCGGCTCCGGCTGTCCGGTGGTGACCATGTCCGCACGTGCATCGCCCCACAGCAGGAATTTATGCACCTCCTTCGTCAACGGCTGATACATCCCGATGGCTGCGGCATTCAGATCCTCCCGGTTCTGGTAAAATTCTTCTTCCTCGATCGCATTGTACGGCTTCACATCAAAAAAGTCGGAACATCCACAAAGTACAACGATACCGATCCACATTAATTTTTTCATAGCTGATTTCATGCTAAGGTTCATCCAAGGTTAAAGCGACAGTTTAACACCCATTAAAAATGTTCGGGCCAGCGGCGACGCGCCAAAGTCTATCCCACGCATCAGCGGGTCACTGTATGAAATGACCTCCGGGTCCATGCCGCTGTATCCCGAGACGGTAAACAGGTTCTCTCCCGTCACAAACAGCTTTATTCCACGTAAAAAGCGAAGGCGGGTTTCCGTGTCGATCGCGTAGCTGAGGGTTACATATTTCAGCCGTAGGTACCCCCCGTCCTCAATCCAGCGATCCGAGGCAACGCCATTGAATGAAGGATCCCCATAGGCCGCCCTGCTCAGCCCTTCGCCCTGATCGTCCGCCGACTTCCACCGGCCGGATACGGCCGGCGATTGGTTGGAATAATCGCTCATAACATGCATCTGCTGCTTGAAACTGTTATAGACATCCTGCCCATAGGCATAGGCAAACTGCGCGTTCAGGGAAAGTCGGCGCCATCCCAATGAAGTACCGAAGCCTCCAAAAAGAGTAGGCAGGGCCGATCCTATGATCTGCCGGTCCTGCTCATTGATTTTTGAATCTCCGTTCACATCTTCAATGATGTAATCCCCCGGACGGTAGCGCGTACCGTCCGACTTGCGCAGATAAACATCGTCGTCCGTACCAAACACGCCGAGTATCCGATACCCATAAAAGCTTCCCGGCTGTTCTCCTGCCAGCGCCACCCCGTTCACGTTCCCTGTGGTTTTAATAATCGTTCCATTGGTTAACGATTCAATCCGACTGTTCAACGTAGAGAGATTTCCGAAAATGGCTACAGAAAACGGACTGTTCGCGGGCAATAGATCAACATTCATGGCCACTTCCAGCCCGTGGGAATACATTACGCCCCGGTTCTCAAACTGAGGCCCCAACCCTATTTCTACAGGTAAGGCTTTCGAGGTGATCAGGTCGTGGGTGCGCTTGTAATAATACCCCACATCCACCGCAGCACGGTTGCCAAACAACGTGGTTGACAATCCCCCGTCAACGGTATTGGTAATTTCAGGCTTGATATCGGCATTGCCCACGTTGCCCAAATAGGCACCACCATAACCAAAGTATCCCACCGGATAATATAAATTGTATTGATAAAAACCCCTCACATCGTGGTTGCCGCTTAAGCCCCAGGACGCCCGGAACTGCATTTGACTACGTGAGCCGGCTGGAAGCAGGTCGACCGAACCACTTACGCCCGGATACACATTCCAACGTCCACGCGGACCGAAATTGGACGATCCCTCCACGTTTACGTTTGCCGAAAGTGTCGCCCGATCCGCAATCCGTACATCGCCGCCGGCGTAAAACCGCATCAGGTTTGATTGGAATTTGATGTTGGAAGCACTGTCTACGGTTCCCTGCTCCAGTGTCTCATAATCATCAGTACCGGCATTGACCTTCCTCGCATACACCGCCTTCTCCTCGAAAAGCTCCACCCAGGCCCCCACCCGACCCGTATAGGTGGCCCAGTCGCCGAAGGTTCCTTCGCGGTCCAGATGGGTGTTCCACAGCAGGGTAAACTCGCTGGAAGATCGCTGTGCATTCTGCCGGATACGATGACGGTCGTTAACGATACCCAGTGCAGGGCGGTATTGCTTTTCCTTCAGGTTGAAATAGTTTACCGCCATCAACGATGTCACCGATGTATGCTCGCCGGCTTGCCAGGTAGCCCCGATGGAACCATCCACACGATTTTCCTCGTTTTGGTTTGACATGTTGTTTACAAGTGCCCATGGGTTGCTCTTGCCCAGCGGATCCACGCCGGCCAACAGCGGAGTGGGCTGGTGGTCATCGGTATACGCATAACGCCCCATAAACGGAGCTTTGGTCGCAGCCGTGTAAAGCGGATGCACATCCCAATTGGCACCCTGTTCAAGGTAACCTGCTGTCGTATTGGCGTAGGAAAGGTTGTTCGTAATCTTAAATTTCTGCGATAACTGGTAGTCAAGATTAAAACGCATGGTGATGCGCTGAAGTTCATTTCCAATCATCGTCCCTTCCTTATCGGTATATCCTACACTGAAAAGGTAATTGGCGTCGGCATCCCCCCCTTTCAGCTTCAGGTGGTAATCGTTGAACGAAGCATTTTTGGTGATCATATCCACCCAGTCCGTCTGGTGCGCATACGGAGGCAATGAAGGGTCGAAAATCGGGTTTGCATCCAACTCCGCGTCGGACGTTCCGTTGGCACGCATAATATCCTTCAGGTAACTCCGAAACGCATCCGCCCCCATCCGATCAATCGTATAATCAGCGTGGGACACCCCGTAATTGGCGGTGAAATCGATCTGTGTGCCGCCGAACTCGCCGCGTTCTGTCGTAATATAGATGGCCCCATTGGCGCCCCGTCCACCGATTTCAGAGAGTTCTTTCCCTCTGCTGACCACCCGGACAGTGCCCATATCGTGTGGATTGATGAAGTTGAACCGCGATGGCTCGAATACGGAAAGAAACGAAGGCAGCGCCCGGTTATACCGCACAGGAACGCCATCTACGAACACATACGGGGTCACGTTAAGATGGAGGCTGTGCATCCCGCGTATCATCAACTGAGGTGCCGAACCCGCCACCCCGGATTCCAGAACCTGAATATTGGCATTGCCTGCCAACACCTCGGCGAAAGAGGTCGCATCACTCTGTAACGGAATACGCACCTGGGTTACAGCAGCATTGGTGCTGTCCGGATATTGCGTCTGGCCCACGGCCGGCCAGGCAACATTCCCAAGCACGCCCAATGTGACCAAACTTCTGTAAATAAATTTCATCGACATATCCATTTATTAGGTCTTCAATTAGTTATCGGTATCAATTCCACTATATCCATCAAGAGATCACAGCAGTAGCCCGGATTGGAATTGGAGCCGAATCCGGCAAAGGCAAAGTAAAGCGTCACATCACCCCGTTCCGCTACGTCGATATCTCCGCAATAGTTGTACACCAGGTAATCCCATTCTTCAAACGTTCCATCCTGCTTACTCATGACGATGTCCTCCTTCACGATTTCATCATTATAAATGGTAAGGTAGCGGCCCCGGGTACCGCCCGCACGGTGTATCATCCGTATCCGGTACTGCCCTTTGGGTACATCGGGCACGGTCAGCCAAAAGAAGTCACCCACCTGGGTGGCATCAAACTGCGTGATCCGGAACTCCTGATTCTGGTGATAACTTTTGGTGCCGGTATTCAGCAAAATTCGAGCGGGTGCTTCGGCAAATACATTCTGCGCGCCGAAAGGGCTTCCGGGAGGGTACAGGTTCAGGCGTATCGTGGTCGGACGGGCCTCCACGATTTCCAATAATGTGTCCAGCGTATGATAGATGCCGTTTCGGGATACCTTGTCTATGCCGAAATCCCTCGATTGATTAAACCGATAGTCATTATTGACGGTGTATTGCCCAAACTCGTCCACCTGAAAACTCAGTGCCTCATCGGGAAACATCGGGTAAAACCGCTGCGCCGTAAGCAGGTTAAGGAAGTAGCCAGAATCCGGAATGATGTGATATTTAAGCCAGTCATCTACATTGCCGATGGCATCCAGTGAAAAACCACTGCGCTGCAGGGCGGCATCGCTTTCAATCAGCAGGGTTACCGTACTGTCACGAAGGTAGTCGGCATACCCGTATTGGTCCATCAGATCCAGCATAACGCTGTACTTCCCCGACTCCTCCAACGCGTCATAGATACTTTTGTTAGGCGGTGTCAGCACATCGTCCAAAATGTTTACAAACCCGTTGGTGAGCTCGATATTGTATTCCGTAATGGTCGCCCGGTTATTCAGACGAAGGGCGCTGTACGAATCACTGATATCCGCCAAAATGTACTTTTCATTGAAAACCGTCGGATAAGGTAACGGCCCATGTGTAAATTCATTGGTATTTACCTTGCGGTCCAGTAGGTGATACCGGAAGTAATCCAGCCAAAACTCCGGACTGGCATCTGTAATTGAGCTGATCGCCTGTCCGTTTTCGCTTAATTCTGTAAAAAGACGTTGAAATGCCTGGTCGGAGGGTATAAACACCGTATAGGTTCCTGCGGTTTTCAACAAATTGCGCTGCCCTGTGTATTCCACCAGCTGCCGGTAAATAGTCAGGTCCTGCCGGCTATCGATATAGTCCATTATCTGAAGCTGGTCCGTACTGTCATACCGCGCACCGGAAAGTTCTTTATCGCACCCTTGGATTCCTACCAAAAAACACAAGGCCAATATGTTATATAGTCGTCTCATGGTTTAGCGTATTATTTGTTTCTATAATAAGGTTTCTGTTCAAGCTGCGGATTGTTCTCCACCTCCGTCAAGTGGTAAGGCAGGAACCAACTCTCGGGATCGAGCAGCCGTGCGCGGACGACCTGATACGACAGTCCCATGGAATTGTTTAAGGCAGCTTTTTCCCGCAAAACGCCCTCATACCCCGGCCGGCGCGCCACCCGTACGGCCGCAAACCATTCTTTTCCCTCGAATCCCAACTCGTATTCCCGCTCCAGCAGTAGCCGCGACATAAACTCGGTGCCCTCCCCGCCTTCGCCGGGTAACAGGGTCGGAATATTACAGTGCTCACGGATCACATTCAGCTGCTCCTCCGCTTCGCCATATCGGCTCATCATTGCATAAGCCTCAGCTTTCATAAACAATACCTCCCGGTATCGGTAAAAGATGTAATTGGCATTACGCGCGTTGGCGGGACGGTAAGAGGCCTGATAGGGCGCGGTACCCAGAAATTTATAAACCTCCATGGCCGTTCCGTAACCGTTGGAAACCGACGCCGGATTAACCAACGAGAAGGCTTTCAGCCGGACCGTATCCGAAGATGCATACCCCGGCAGTACCGGTGGGTACAGAACCTCCGATGCATTGACATTGACGTTGGTAGCATTAGCCAGGTATTTCTCGCCGCTCGAATTCGCTCTCGACACCTGTGCAAACCAACCATATAGGGGTGACGCCGGCCCCAGCTGGCCATATTGAAACTCGAAAATGCTTTCGGTGGAATTCCCCGGACTAAAAATCGTGTACCATGAAAGGGGACTTACCAACGATCCGGCGTACCGTGCATCCAGCTGATCGCACAGATCGATGCATCCCTGGTAATCATTCCGCCAAAGCTTGACGTCTGCCCACAAGGCGAGAACGGCATCCCGGGTAATGCGGCCATAACGTTGACTCACATTTTCAAACGTCGCCGGTGCCTGATCCAATGCCTGCGCAAGATCACTTTCGATAAAATTCAGTACGTCTTCTTCGGATGAAGGCGACGTATCAAACTTCTGATTGTCCGACTCGTAAGGCTCATTGATGATCGGAACCTCTTTGAACGCCCTTACCAAATAAAAATAATTCAACGCACGCAGGGCATATGCCTCTCCCATCATGGATTGTAGCTCAGCCGGACTAAATGTGTTGTCGCGTTCGAGTGCGCTTGGCGCATTCTTGATAAAAGAATTGATCCAGGTAATGGAACGGTAAACAGACGCCCAGGAAAGAAGGGCATTGTCGGGATAGATATCGTGCCTCATAAACTGGCCGTAGGCACTCGTAAACGAATCGCCCGATCCCGGAGCGTAAAAACTTGATCGGATATCGCCCCAAACGTGGTAGCTGTTTACGTTATTATGCAAAGAAGTGTACAGCCCGATCAGCGACGAATACACCTGATCCCGGTTCTGCCAGAATTCATCATGAACCAGGTTATCCGGTACGTCCACCTCCAGAATACGGTCGCAGGAGACGGTGGTCAGTAGGCACAGACCAAGGATCCCATATTTGATAGTTGCAGTCATCGTTATACTATTATCTTGTTTAAAAAGTTGCCCTCAATCCCAGCGTATACTGCCTGGCGGGTGCCGTGGTCGCCATATCGATCCCGAACAGCAGTACGCCGCCGGTAATTGGCACTTCCGGATCTACCCCCAGATAATTCGTCCACGTGTAGAGATTATATCCCGTTGCAAATACGCTCAATTGCCGTATTCCCAATCCCAGCCGGTTGGTAAACTCGCGACCGGCATTATAGGTCAATGATACGGTCTTCAACCTCAGGTACGATGCATCTTCCACCCACCGCGAAGAAGCCACCCGATTCCACTCACCGTCCGGCTGGGCGCGCGGTATGTCGGTAATATCACCCTGCCGCCGCCAACGGGCCAGTATGGATCGCGATTGGTTATGCGAGTACCGCATCTGCTCCATCTGAATGCGCGTTCCGTTAATCACGTCGTTACCATACTGGTACTGAAAATTGACGGCAAGCGACCAATTCCGATAATTTAGGGTATTGTTCCATCCGCCGAAAAAGAGTGGATTGGCGTCGCCGACCTGTACCCGGTCCAGCTGATTAATGATGCCGTCACCGTTGATGTCTTCATAAATCATGTCGCCCCCCTGGAACTGGTGCCCCGTGTTGGAGCCGTACCGCATGTATTTCGGCGTAACGCCATCTGCTTCGTAAATAATGTTTCCGGCCGGATCCCGCAATATAGCGTCCGCATCGGTCGGATAAACGCCCAAAGCCCGATAGGCATAAAAGCCGCCAATCACGTCCCCAGGTTGTAGCTTGGACGAAAATCCGCTGACTGTCGCAGAAAATGCGTCTTCATCAAACTGGTCGGGAAGGCTGACCAGCTTATTACGGTTGGTCGCAATGTTGAAGAATGATTTCCACCGAACGCGGGTCTCACTGCCTTTCAGAATCACCGCCGTCACCCCAAACTCTAAACCGCTGTTCTGCACCTGCCCGAAATTGGTGTACTGGTTGGCGTATCCCAGGGTAGACGATAGGCGCTCCTGAAGCAGAAGGTCGTTGGTTGTCCGTGTATAGTAGTCAAATTGGCCGGTAAGGCGATTGTCAAACAGGCTCCAATCGATACCGAGGTTATATTCCGTGGTACGCTCTTCGCGAATATTATCATTGGCAAACTTGGAGGGATAAATATAGGTTTCGCCCATGTATCCTACGCCGGTTCCATATGCAATGTCGTACAGGTTCAGCACATTCGGCAGATTGCCGGTGATGCCGAATGCAAAGCGCGGTTTGATCGAATTGATCCACTTCGCGTCTGCCAGAAACGGTTCTTTCGCCAGCTCCCAAGCACCGCCGATCGCAGGAAAAACGGAATAAGGGTTGTCACTTCCGTAACGTGAATCGCCCTCTGTCTTACCCGTTACCGTTAGAAAATACCGGTCATACAGGGCGTAATGCCCCTGAAGGAACATCCCTAGGTATTTCCGTGTTCCAAACTTGCCACTGGCTGCATCAATTACGGCCGAAGCATCGGCTGCCCGCAGGTGCGGCGAACCTCCGTTGTAGTAAGAAACCCGCATCGAATTATCCCGGTCGATATTCAGGTTCACCACACCGGTGAACGTAAGCCGGTGATGCTCATGTTGAACGGCTGACCATACCAGACGGTTGTTACTGTTGATCATCAGTTGATACCCCTCCGTTTGCTCCCCCGCATTGTAAAGCACCTCTCCCGGGCGTGCATCGGTCGCATATCCCGGCAGGAAATACTCGTCCGCCGATTCGCGAAAATCCGCGGACAATTGCGTACGGAATTCCAGGTTGTCGAGGATCCGATAGTCCACCGACGTGGACGCCATAAAACGGTTGGCCCGGCTCAGGTACGAAGAGTAATCAATCAATGCAAGCGGATTATAGCGTGAGTGATCGGATACCGCCACATTTTGATCCACAAAATAATTTAACCCGTTTCTGGAATAGATCGGAAAATAGGCGGGCGTTTCCCGGGCAAACAGAATCGGGTTGATCGCCTGGCTTCCTACGCTTACCGGATGGTTCTGCCCCCGCTTGTCGGTAAGCGAATTGGTGTACGTAAGGTCGGCCGCCACCTTTAACTTATCAGAAACTGTATAATTCAGGTTGAACCGCGTGTTGAAACGGTCATATCCCGTTCCTTTGGTCGTACCATACTGGTTGGTATAACCCAACCCCCAGTAATAATTGATCCGTTCACCACCGCCGCTCAACGCGGTATTGTACTGCTGGTAAAAACCGGTGCGCGTAATGGCATCCATCCAATCAGTATTGTTGTTGAATATCCACGCATCGTCGCGCCTCAGATCGCCACGCAACTGCGGTAGCGCTGTGCCATCGTCTGCACCTCCAGTAAATTTCTCAAGGTAATAAATACGTTGCTCATCACCGGAAAGCATCGGAATGGTTCTGGGGACTTCAGTCAACGTGAAGCGTGAGTTAAAGGTCAGCTGCGGTTTCCCCCGTTTACCCCGCTTGGTTTTAATGACGATTACCCCATTGGCGCCACGTGAACCATACAGAGCGGTAGCCGATGCATCTTTCAGGATGTCTATCGACTCGATGTCGGACGGGTCCAGGTCCCCAATGGGACTGAAGCCGAAGTCCGAAATACTTTCTACCTGGTAATTGCTCCCGATGACTTCCGACCCGTCCACGATCCAAAGCGGGTCATTTATTCCCGAGATACTCGAAATCCCCCTGATGCGGATCGAAGCGGATGCCCCGGGATCACCACTGGCAGCTACCACCTGCAGACCGGGTGCCATCCCCTGGATCAGCTGATCCACCGATGCCACCGGCATATTTTCAACACCGGTAAGGTCGACAGAGGCGATGGCGCTCGACAGTTCGCGCCGGTCGATGGATAAAAATCCCAGGTCAGCCTTCGCTTCCCGCTGTGCAGTGATTTCCACGGTCTCCAGCTCCCGGCGGTCTGAAAGCAAGATGACTTCAAAAGTCCGGTTCTCCCCTGCTTGCAACCGGAATTCCTGACTTTGGTATCCCACGTTGGAAAACCGGATCCGAACGGCATCCGGATGCCGCGAAATTTCGAAAATACCATCGTCGTTGGTCTTCCCACCCCGCAGTATGAGGTTGTTCGCATTGACCAGCGTAACCGAAACATCGGAAAGCGGATTTCCGGCCACTTCAGCATACACCTTGCCGCGAAGCACCTCCTGTGCCCACGCATTGCCCAGCACACTGAAAAACAGTACCACCGATACCGTCAATTTGATACGTATCTTATTCATATCTTGGTAAAAGGTTATTAGAATAGTTGGTTAATCTTGTGAACCACCCCGTTATTTCCCTGTACGTTTCCCGCCGTAACGGAAACCGCTTTGCCGCTGGCATCGCTCACACGGAATGAATCCCACGCACCGTCAATCCGCAGTCGGTCACCGTTCTTATTGGCAATCTGTCCATTAAAGACACCGTCGGTAAAGATGATACGGTTTTGTACAATGTAAGCATTGACAAAACGGGTCAGCTCCTCGGCGTCCATCGCCGCCAGGTCAACACCCGAAGCTTCGATGGCAGCATTGGAAGGCGCAAAAACCGTAAAGGTGAAAAAACCGGTGAGCTGTAGCTGCGCGGCCAATCCGGTACGATCGATGGCTTCCCTAAACCGGGATAACTCCGGATCAGCGACCATCTTGGCATACGTCGTCTCAGCCACATCCAGTGGATCAATCGGCGTCAGGAATCCGTCGATCTCGAAGATGGCACCGTTGACACGCTCCCACACGGGATCAGCAGTAAGCAATTGTACCGAATGACCGGTATGGTCGTAAAACCGCCCGTCGTCGTAAAGCACATAGCCGAAATCTGTTGCATAAAACCGCTTTCGAAACCCGCCGTCCGCCCGCACATCCAGATTCAGTATACCGGACCGGCACTCTTGGTAACGGTATTCACGCTCATCCGGAAGCATGTCGCTGGCCAAGGGAAATCCCCATACATCATCCGGTTGGACCAATAACGTTCTTTTAGGGTGTTGAAAAGATAGCCCATCGGTCAGTCCGGCCTTCAACGTCGTCCGTTCAAACATCCAGTACCATTGACTGTACGTCTTGTGCTTCATATAAATACCACCTTCCACACTGTTCAACTCTGCCGATTCAATGAGGGTATTGGTCTTGTATATAACGCTGTTACTTGCCAGGACCGAGCCGGATATTACCCGTCCGATATCCGGGGCAAGGTATACATAGGGCCGGGCTTCACGGAGCCCACCGTCTTCCTTGCTGATCAGATCACTTTTGAAATAAAGATTTGGAATCTGGGAAGCACGGATCAACGATGCCATCACGCGCTGCGGAACGGAGTCAATGGTGTTGTCCAGTTCAGGTAAGTAGGGTTCAAAATAAGCTCTTATCGCATCGTCCGTCGGCACCAGTAGCGTAGACTGTACGTTCTCATCAGCCAGGTTTCTGCCTGTACTGTACGTTTTGTATAATGTGGTGTCCACCCAACCGAACTCATCCTTTTCACCCAAAACATAGGCAACATGCCTCTCCTGCCAACTGCTGAACAAAGAAGTCTCCGGATCCGCTGCCAGCGCCTCATCACTTCTCGGTAATACCTTTAACGGAGTTTCCAAGACATGGATAACCCCATTACTGGCACCGATGTCGCGGTCTGCTTCCGATATCCGCGCCCCTTCTACCATAAAGGGAGTCGCCCCCTCTGACTCGCCGAACAGGTCGACATAGTCGGAAGACTGCATGGAAAAAAAAGGCGGGGTAAAAAACCGTACCGGCTTACCGGGGAGCTTGCCTTCCGCGCGGGAGCGGTACTGTGTGGAACGGCTCCTTCCAATAGCCGTACTGGCGGCTCTGTAGCGTTGCTCAATATCATATTGATAATACATGCCATTGATGAAATGGTAGTTGACGAACTTACGCAGCTCCTCCTCCGGAACTTCGTCCAAAGCCCCGTACCCTTTTTCGGAAAAGTAGGCATTCACGTGTTCATCCAACGGCGCCAGACAGGTATAAATAGCTGCCTCTCCCAGCACACTCCGGAGTTCCAGCCGATCAATAATGTCCACGAATGCTGAAAACCGGCCGTCCGATTCCAGTACCTGAATGATATTTTTATCCAGCGTACTTTGGGGATTGTAGTAGTCAGCTATGTTTTTTGCGCATCCTCCCAGTAACATGCAAAATAACATCGCATAAAACAATCGGAATAAATGTTGATGTGTAATCATAATCGGTATGATCTATGGTTCTATAATAAGGTTGTTTTAATCCAGAAAGTCGCTGACGTCAATCCGTTGAAAGACCAGATCGGCCTGGCTGCTTTCATACAGAATGCCAATGCGGTGGTCATCCACGCTCGTTATACACGAATATCCCCGGCTACGCCCCTCGTCCAGTAAAAGCTGGTCAGGGGTTGCCCACGAATCGCCGTCATCGCGGCTGATCTTAATGGTCATATCCTCCCGGAATTCCTTTGAGTTCGGATTGGAAAAAAACAAGAGGGACTTGTCGTCGCCATACGTATGCCTAAAGAGGCTTGCCATACAGACAGGCTCAGGAAGTTTGTTAAACGACGAAGGATGTTCTGTCCAGGAATGGCCCAGATCTCCCGTTACCGCCACAGCGCGGCCATTGTCGTCGCCCAGCCGGCCCTTATTGCGGCCGGACCGCATGTTGAGCATGAGGCGTCCGTCCGATAACTGTACCACAGCACATTCCGTCGTTCCCGAATAGGCTGGGTTACTTGTTTTCCACGTGTTCCCCCCGTCCTTGCTGTAGGTGATGTTCGAAAATGACCTCCCTTTTTCGTCCCTTCCCTGGGTAGGGAACACGAGGGTGCCGTCGGCCAACGTGATGCCGTTGCCGGGGGCGGGGGCCAGAAGCCACCATTCTTTCCTTTTACACATGCGGGTCAGATTAATAGGTGCACTCCAACTTTTCCCGTCGTCCGTACTTTTCACCATCAGAAACTGCGACGTTTCACGCACGCCAAAGCCCGGTTGGGAGGCCTTATTACGCCACTGATGGTTCCATGCATCACTGTGTTCATTTAATCCTTCGAGCCAGCGCCCGTCCTCGTTGATAATTCCATGCATCCATAACCCGGCAATGTAAATGGTATTCGATCGGTCATCCACAAGAATACACGCGTCCGACACGCCGTTGAATTTTTGCGGCAAATCACCCCACTCTCCCATGTCTAATGTAATCCGCAAAGGTTCCCACGTTTGCCCCTGGTCCGTACTCCGGTGCAATCCGATATCAATGTGGCCCTGCAAATCGCGCCCGCTTTCGTATCGGGCATCAAATATTGCCAACAGAGTCCCCTTCGACGTCCGGGCCAGCCCCGGAATCCGCGAGGTATGCACCCCGTCCTGTTGGTGCTGTCTGACAGCTATCCCGACGCGTTGGCGGACGGGTTGATGGATGGCACCGGCCTCCACCGTATTGCCATCAATCGTCAGGGAAACACAGCGTGTGGATACAAAGTGATCCAGATCGGTCTTCTCATCCAGTTCAAGGGATACCCACAAAAAGTTGTCGCCGGAATGCAACCGTTGCGTACCCTTCAGGTGGATTTCCTTATCCACCTCGGTCGACTGGCCAAAAAGGGGCCTTTTTACATCGTTCATGGCCCTGACCGTGGAATCATTGTCATAATAATAGACCCGGACTGCCCGGATATCTCCTGTCGATATGGTTCCCTCCGTTGACAACCGGATCGCTTCGAGACGGGCGGATGCCACCGACGCCGGTACGGTCACCCGGACCCTCAGCACCGGATTGTCACGCTTGTTAATGAGCACCGGAACCTGAAATGGCGACTGCGAAACCGTTATGGCCGGCCGCTCCGCTCCGGAAACGGTCTGACCAAACGCCACGCACAGTAAAATAAAAAAGATGGATATTCGATTCATGGTTATT
>Ga0164243_10008992_pt1 | contig 14618 bp, 22 predicted proteins | sample OricompcompostOP_FD_108781 | JGI IMG/M metagenome (GOLD analysis project Ga0164243, IMG submission 108781) | Organic Plus compost microbial communities from Emeryville, California, USA - Original compost - Organic plus compost (OP) | ecosystem: Engineered > Solid waste > Mixed feedstock >... | reverse complement strand
TTCTACAACCCGACCCGGCGTCACTCGACCCTGGGTTACCTCAGTCCTATCGACTTCGAACGCGAAGCTGGGGTAGCCTGAATGAACTTATCTCGGTGTCCATCAAACCGGCAGCAGGCCAGGCAGCTATGACCGCACTGCCACTCGCGAGATCATCGAAGCAGTGGCGCGCGGGGTAGCTTATAAGATCGAACGCGGCATCATCACCTGACCTCCACCGCGCGCATTTGTTGTGCGCGCCACCACAAATGCGCGCGGTGGCGGTGGATGTCACCGGCAGCGATGCTGCCGCCCCATGGAAGACGAAGACGACACCCACGGCAAGATTGGTGACCTCCTGCGCCTCGGCCTAGTGTCATCGGTCGATCTGTCCTCTGGCACAGCGGAAGTGCAATGTGGCGAGATCACCTCGCCCGCCTGCCCCTGGGTAGAGTTGGCGGGCAATTTCCGCACCTGGCGCCCGCCCACTGTCGGGGAGCAGGTGCTCCTGCTCTGCCCAGAGGGCGACATTGCCGGCGGAATCATTCTGCGCGGCCTGCTCTCCACCAGCTTCCCCGCGCCCGCATCCGATGAAAATCATCACCTGATCGGCGCGGACGGGCTAACCATCAAGCTCACGAGCGAGGGGATCGTGATTGAAGCCCCCGGCGATGTCGAAATCACCGGAGACGTAAAGATCACCGGCAACCTCTCGGTTGATGGCGACGCGGACATCACCGGCACCGCCACTGCCGATCAGGACGTGGTGGGCGGCGGCATCAGTCTGAAATCCCACAAGCACACCGGGGTGCAACCCGGCAGCGGAATGACTGGTGCCCCCCAATGAGCGGGATGAACAAAATCACCGGCAAGCGGATCGAAGGTGACGCGCATATCGCGCAGAGCATCGTTGATATCCTCACCACGCCACTCGGCAGCAGGGTGATGTTGCGCGATTACGGCAGTCGCCTGTTCGAACTGGTGGATGCGCCCGTCTCGCGTCGATTTCCGGGCCTCTTGGTAGCCGCCACCGCCACGCCTCTCCGCAAGTGGGAGCCGCGCATCAATCTCACCAAGGTGGAATTCTCGCTGCCCGAGGAAGCCCGGCGACCTAGCATCACCATCATCGGCACCCGCACCGATCTTCCGGGCGATCCGCCCTTTTCCCTCTCCATCCCGCTCTAGCCCCGAAAGGCCATCCCATGTCCTACTATCACGGCATTCGCGTTACCGAGATCAACGACGCGGCCCGCGCCATCGCCACGGTTGCCACCTCCGTTATCGGCCTGGTTTCCATCGCCCCCGACGCGGACGCCACGGCGTTCCCGCTCAACCAGGCGGTGCTGGTGGACGATCTCACCACTGCCATCGGCAAGGCGGGCGATGATGGCAAGCTGGCCGCCTCGCTTGAGGCGATCGGCGATCAGGCCACTGCTCCGGTGGTGGTGGTGCGTGTCGCGGAGGGTGAGAACGCCGCCGAAACCACTGCGAACATCGTCGGCACCACCACTGCCACCGGCCAGCTTACTGGCATGCAAGCCTTGCTAGGCGCGGAATCGCAACTCGGGATCAAGCCGCGCATCCTGGGCGTGCCTGGCTACGACACCCAGGCCGTCACCACCGGCCTTGCCACGGTGGCCCAGAAACTGCGCGGCATGGCCTATGCGGCAGCCGAAGGCGACACCGTGGCGGAAGTGGCCGATTACCGCCAGAATTTCGGCGCGCGCGAATTGATGCTGATCTGGCCGGAATTCACGGACTTCGAAGGTAGCGCGATCGCCCGCGCACTAGGCTTGCGGAGCAAGATCGATCAGCAGACGGGGTGGAACAAGACCCTGTCGAACGTCGCGATCAATGGCGTGACCGGCCTTTCCCGCCCCGTACCGTTCTCCATCCTTGCCAGCGACACCACCACCGCCAGCCTGGTCAACGATGCCGATGTCACCACCCTTGCCCGCATCGACGGCTACCGCTTCTGGGGCAATCGCACCTGCTCGGACGATCCCTTGTTTGCCTTCGAAAGCGCCGTGCGCACTGCCCAGGTGCTGCAAGATACGATCGCGGAAGGGCTGGTGTGGGCGATCGACAAGCCGATCCTCCCCGGCCTGATCCGCGACATCACGGAAAGCATCAACGCATCGTTCCGCGACATGAAGGCGCAGGGCCTCCTGATCGGGGCCGAGTGTGAGTTCCGCAGCGACAGCAATAGCGCGGCCAACATGGCGGCCGGCAAGCTGGTGTTCGACTACAGCTACACGCCGACGGCACCGGCTGAGGCAATCGGGCTGAACCAGCGCATCACGGATAAATTCTACGCCGAGCTGCTGGCCGCCTGATCCCGTTCCTCCCCCCTTCCCCCTCTCTTATCGGAGAACCGCCATGGCCCTCCCCACGGTCCTTAAATATTTCAACGTCTACAATGACGGCATCGATTATCTCGGCCAGTCGAGCGAAGTCACCGTTCCTAAGCTCGCCCGCACACTCGAAGATTGGCGCGGTGGCGGAAATGATGCCGCTCTCGGCCTCGATCTGGGCGGCGAACCGATCGAATTCGAATGGAAGGCGGGTGGCCTCCTCGAGCAGGTCTATCGCCAGTTCGGTTCCACCACCGTCAACGGTCTGCAGCTTCGCTTCGTCGGCTCCTACCAGGATGACGGAACCGGCCTGACCAAGACGGTCGATATCACCGTGCGCGGCCGCCACCAGGAGATCGATCCCGGCGGCGCGAAGGGCGGCGAACCCGGCGAAACCACAGTCAAGACCCGCTGCGCCTATTACAAGCTCATGATCGACGGCAGCGCCGTAATCGAAAAGGACGATCTGAACATGGTGTTCATCGTCAACGGCGTCGACTTGCTGGCCCAGCACCGCGCAAATCTCGGCGTCTAGTGCACAACCCGCTTCGCCCCGGCGTGCATCGAGCGGACGCGCCGGGGCGGGGACCAATCCGCTCGCTCCCTCGACCCGAAAGGCATCCCATGTCCGACGAATCCGCTCCGCTCGCCGCTTCGAAAGCACGCAAGCTTTCCGATCCAATCACGCTCGCTGAACCGATCGTGCGTGGCGAACAAAAAATCGCCAGCATCCAGTTGCGCAAGCCGAAAGCGGGCGAACTGCGCGGCCTCTCCATCCAGGAACTGATGAATGCCCGCGCCAGCGCTACGCTGGACCTGCTGCCCCGCATCTCCATGCCGCCGATCACCCAGGCCGAAGCCGACGCGATGGAGCCCGAAGACCTCGCCAGCTGTTCCGGGGCGATCATTGATTTTTTTCTTACCCCGGCAGACCGGGCGGCGGTGGAGAAGGTGTTGAAGGCCTGATCGCGGATATCGCGATCATCTTCCACTGGCCGCTGTCCGATCTGCTGGAAATGGACCTGGCCGAACTACGGCTTTGGCGCGAGCTGGCCGTGAAACGCTGGAACCACATTCATGAAGTGAAGACGTGAACAAGAACCTTCGCCTCCTCGTCAGCTTCGCCGCTACCGACCGGCTTTCCGGCCCGATGAAGAACATCGTCGGGCTGGGCCAGTCGGGCAGCCAGAAGCTGGCCGCGATGAAGCGGGAGGCGCGCGATCTCAGCAAGCAGTTGAAAGCCCAGCGCGAGGACATCGTCCGCGCAGTCGCCGCCGGCGAAAAGCTGAGCCATCTAGTCGATAAGGAGAAGGAACTCGCAACTGCCGTCGATCAAACCAACGCGCGCCTGAAGGAGCAGGAGCGCCGGAATCGCGTGCGTGCGCAGGCCGATCAGATGCGCGAGCGCGGCGCGGACCTGCGCGCGTCCGGCACGGGCAATATCATGACCGGCGTCGCCATGGCTGCTCCGATGGTGCTGGCCTCCAAGCAGGCCATGACCTTCGAAAGCTCCATGGCGGATGTGCGCAAGGTGGTGAATTTCGACACCCCCCAGCAGTTCCGCCAGATGGGCGAGGACATCACCGACATGTCGCTGCGGATCCCGATGGCGGCCGAAGGTCTTGCCCAGATCGTGGCGGCCGCCGGCCGGGCCGGCGTGGCGCGCAAGGAACTGCTCACCTTCGCAGAAGATGCCGCGCAGATGGGCATCGCGTTCGACACCACGGCGGAGGATGCTGGGCAGATGATGGCGAAATGGCGTACCGCCTTCGGCCTCGGCCAGGGTGAGGTGCGCACGCTGGCCGACCAGATCAACGCGCTCACCAACACCTATGGCGGCAATGTAGGCGCGGTGGCGGGCATCACCACACGGATCGGCGCGCTGGGCAAGGTCGCCGGCCTTGCCGCGCCGCAGATCGCCGCCATGGGCCAGCTCATGAATTCGGTGGGCGTGGAAGAGGAGATCGCCGCCACCGGGATCAAGAACATGATGCTGGCCATGACGAAGGGCACGGCGGCGACGAAGTCGCAGCAGAAGGCGTTTGCTGCGCTGGGACTGGATGCAGCGAAGGTGGCCCAGGCCATGCAGGATGATGCCGGCGGCGCAATCACCGACCTACTCGCCCGTATCCGCAAGCTGCCGGAGGCTCAGCAAGCTGCGACCCTCACCCAGTTGTTCGGCTCCGAAAGCGTAGCGGCCATCGCGCCGATGCTGACCAATCTCGATCGGCTGCAGCAGAACTTCGCACTTGTTGGCGACAAGGCCGCTTACGCCGGCAGCATGAACAAGGAGTATCTCACCCGCATCGCCACTACCGAAGGCGCGGTGGGGCTGGCCAGCAATGCGTTCAAGGCGATCAACATCCAGCTGGGCACCATGCTGCTGCCTACGATCACGGCCGGTGCACACAAATTCGTGGAGATCGCCAAAGCCGTGCGGGAGTGGACAAAGGAACATCCGGGCCTCGCGAAGGGCCTGCTAATGGTTTATGGCGGAGCCACCGCGCTGGTGACGGGCATCGGCGCGCTCAAGTTCGGCTTCGGACTGCTTCTCGGCCCATTCAGCCGTCTCTACCAAATGGTTGGTGTCGGCGGGCCCGCGCTTATCCGCCTCTTCACCGGGATCCGCACCGCCGCCATGTTCCTCGGCAGCGGGCTGTTGAAGGCCGGCGCGATGATGCTGGCCAATCCCATCGTGCTGGTGATCGCGGCGATCGTGGCGGCCGTCGCCCTGGCCGGCTACCTGATCTACAAGCATTGGGACAAGATTTCCGCCGCGTTTAAAGCCGGGGCCGAATGGGTGAAAAGCGCTATCGGTGCGTTGCCCGACTGGCTGAAAAATCTCGGCGCGCGGATGATGGATGGGCTGCTGATGATGCTCAACCCGCTGGCGCTGGCCAATCGTCTGGTGGCCATCGCCAAGGCGGGAGTTACCGCGTTCAAGGATTATTTCGGGATCAAGTCGCCATCCCGCCTGATGATGGGCATGGGCGGCTATATCACCGATGGCCTGGCGCGCGGCATCGACCGGGGCAAGGGAACCGCTATTGGCGCGGCGAAGGCCATGGCCACGGGAGTTGCCGGCGCGAGCATGGCCAGCGCTACGTTCGCCGGCAGCGCCGCGGGACCGGGCACAAGTGCCCCTAGCTTCCAGATCGGCCAGATCAGCATCACCGTGCAGGCCGCGCCTGGCCAATCGGCACAGGAAATCGCCCAGGCGGTGGCGGCGGAATTCCAGCGCCAGGCGGGGAACGCCGCCGCCTCGAAACGCTCCGCATTCGCGGACGGTTAGGAGCCTTCCCTTGCCAATGCTCTGCCTCGATATGTTCGCCTTCCAGATCGGCACCCTGCCCTATCAGGAGTTGCGCCGCCGCTTCGAATGGCGCTTTGCGGAGGGCGAGCGCTTCGGTGTGAGGCCCGCCACGCAGTTCCTAGGACCCGGCGCGGAATCGGTGGAGCTGGCCGGGGCGCTTTATCCGGGCGAGGGCATCGGCGCTTATTCCTCGATCGACACCATCCGCGAGATGGCCGACAAGGGTGATGGCTACACCCTGACTTCCGGCACCGGCGAGGTATGGGGCGTCTTTACCATCCGATCGCTCGACCTCTCTCAATCGCTGTTCTTCGTGGACGGCGCCGCCCGCAAGAGCGATTTCACCCTGTCGCTGGCACGCGCCGATGGGTGAGGGTTTCATTCTCCCCTTCGCCACCTGGCGCGTCTCGCTGGATGGGCGGGATTTGACGGACACGATCAATCCCCGCCTGATCTCCGCCGGCATCTCTCAGAAGCGGGAGGATGAGGCGGACCAGCTAGACGTGGTGATTTCCGATCACGACGGGCTGATGGACCTCCCTAAGGCGGGAGCCGTGCTAGCCGTATCAATGGGCTGGGCGCAGGGCAGCGATCTTCCCACCGGGCTGATCGAGCTGGGCAAGTTCAAGGTGGACGAAGCGCGGTGGAACGGCACGCTGGACACGATCACCATCCGCGCCCGCAGCGCCGATTTCACCGATGCCTTTCGCGTGCGGAAAGAGCGGAGCTTCGTGGGCAAGACGGTGTCCGCCGTGCTGGGCGAGATCGCCGGCGATAACGGCCTCTCTCCCGCGATCGACGGCACGCTTGGCGGCAAGACGATTCCCGCTCTGGGCCCCGGCGCGAAAAGCGATGCCGCGCTGCTGCGCATGCTGGGCAAACGGTTCGATGCGGTTGCGACCGTCAAGAACGGCAAGTTGATCTTCGCCCCGATCGGCTCCGGCAAGGCACCTGGTGGCGGCACGCTGCCCAGCGAGACCATTGATCGCTCCGCCACCTCAGGCGCCGAATATCAGCGGATCGAACGCGAAAGCTACGGCGGCGTCGTGGCCGTGTGGCATGACAAGGCCACCGGCCAGCGAAAGGAAGTGCAGGCCGGCGGAGGCGGCAGCGGCAAGCCGAAGCGCATCCGGAAAGTGTTCGCGACTGAAGCCGACGCCCGACATTATGCGCAGGCCCAGCACGCGCGCATTTCTCGCGCAAAGGCAAAGATCAGCTTCACCCTGCCCCTCGGGCGGCCGGACATCTACCCTGAACGACCGATCATCCTTACCGGCTTCAAGCCCGAGATAAACGGGCGCAGCTGGATCGTGGCGGACACCAGCCACACGATGGACGGCACCGGCGGGCTGCAAAGCAAGCTCACGCTGGAAGCGAAGAGCTGATCAGCCCATCGCCGCCCTGCGCAGCGCCTCATTCATACGCGATTGCCAGCCCTTGCCGCCGGCCTTGAACTTAGCCAGTACGTCCGCATCGACGCGGAGGGAAATCTGTTCCTTCCGCGTCGCGTTGGTGGAGCCGAGCGGCCGTCCGGGCTTGCGTACCATTGCTGCCGCAACTTCCTTGCCATGCACTTCACTGGCTGGGCGTGCCTGGGCATGCATCTCGCGAGTCCACACGGGGTTTTCATCGAAATCTTCGGGCGGGGGGCGCTTATTCATGGGGAGCTATCTCCTGTTCATGGGCGCGGCGAAAGCTGATCAGGCGCATCGTCATGCCGCGCAGGGTATAGACGATGGCATGGGGAACACCGCCGATCCGGCCGAGCGCGATGAACCTATCTTCGCCATAATCGAAGCGATCGTCCAACAGCACGGCGGGCTCTGAATCCCAACCCGCGAAATCCGCGAAGTCGAGGCCATGCTTGGCCTTGTTCGCTTCGTTCTTGGCAGGATGCCATTCGGTGTTCATGTATTTTTTGTATATTCAACTTTTCCTGCACGCAAGCATAAATTGCATATGCAGAAAACTTCGTCCATCAATCGGCGACGCGCTCGTTAATGGAGTTGGATCAGCCTTGCTCGCCCTTGCCGCCACCGCCGCCGTCCTTCTTTCATGCACTGTAGTCGATGGGGATACTCTGCGCTGCGGGGAGGAGCGCGTACGCCTGCTGGGCATCGACGCGCCAGAGATGCCAGGCCATTGCCGGCAGGGCCGCACTTGTGCACCGGGCGATCCGAGAGCCAGCAAGGATGCGCTGAAACGTCTGATCGGCCGGGCGAAGGTGCGTTTGGTGCGGGTAGGCAAGGATCGCTACGGCCGTACCCTCGCCGTGGCCTATGTTGGCAAGGTTAATCTCTCTTGCGCGCAGCTTCGCTCAGGGCAGGCGATCTATAAGCCGCAATGGGACAATGGGACCCGAATCAAGCGCGCCTGTGGCGAGTCGAAATAGGACACATTGACGTCAAAGCGTCCTCTATTCGTTCCACACGATGAACATCCGGATAGGAATTTCATGATGCAACTGCGAACGAGTGCCCAATGAGGGGCCTTTAAGCGCTGGTTATTTCACGAGTCGGTCGCGGAAAGTGAAAAAATGTATCATTTACAATTAATTAAACGCACCCCTGCGCACCGACAACGAGTCAAGCCGGTTTATTTCAATTTTTTTGCAAATCCGGCCTTGCCCGGAAAATCAGACCGACTCACAATGCGGGCATGACAAAGGGCGAGGCGAGCTCGTAACTCACCCCGCCCCTACACTGGAGCCAGAGGCCGTCCAGTGCGGTGCTTCTTTCAAGCCTCTCGACAATGCGAGGGGATAAGGGATCGGTCAAGGCCTCGTCTTAAAGACGAAGGTATATAATTATGGTTAACGATAAGGCTCCCACTCAGGTGACGTATCGCCGTTCCGACAAGGGAACTTTTACCACCCCGGAATATGCCAAACGGCATCCCAACACGACGGAACGGGAACGCATTAAGCACCCTGAGCGGAGTAAGTAACCGATCTGAGGGGCTCGATTTTCGAGCCCCTCAACCTTCTGAGATCGGCTCACCGAGCGCACGATCCAAGAATAGGATAGGCGGGCGACCCGAAGGCCGCCCGCCTATCAATCAGAAGCTGAACAGCGCGCCAGCGACCACCTGGTGACGCGAGGCGTCGATCCCGGTGTTGAGGCCGGCAATGTTCACGTCGCCATAGTCGGAATAGCGGTATTCCAGACGCAGCACGACCGGGCTCAGCTTGGCTTCGGCGCCGACGCCCACCAGCCAGCCATCAAGGTCCTCATGGCCCTTGTAGACGTCCACGGTGTCGTCATACTCGGCGTTGATCCGGGCGTTGATGTAGCCGCCCTTCACGTAGAACTTGGCGCCACCGATCTGGGTGCCTGCGCGCGCGCCGATGTAGAGCGAGCGGCCGGCTTCGACGCGGGCTTCATCGCCGGCATAGACGATGTTCGAGACGGACTCGCCCACCTCGGAATCGGCGAACTCGCCTTCCACGCCGAGGAAGAAGGAATTGTTGACCTGGTAATCGACACCAGCCACGACGCCGTACATCACGCCGTCGTCGCTCTCACTGTCGGTGCCATCGCTCAGCTTGATGTTGTCGTAGCCCACCACCGGGCCGACATAGAAGGTCGTCGGCTTGGCTTCGTCCTGGGCGAAGGCCGGGGTCGCGGAAAGGGCTGCGACAGCAGCGGCGAATGCAATCTTTTTCATTTTTTGTTCACTCCATATGCTCTCGCCATCGGCGAGGGCCGCGCACATGGTGAGTCCGGAGGCTTTGGGCAACAGCACCGCACGAACTGCGCCCCATTAAGTCAACAGCTGTTGCATTGACGCAACGCACTGAAATGGCGTCGGTTCAAGCTAGCCGTCGCAGGCGCAGCCCTTGCCCTTCGTGCATTTCTTGTCCTTCGCGATACAACTGTCGCCGCAGGCCTTGCCGGCCTTGCACACCTTGCAGCAGGCCGCCGCATAGGCCGCACCGCATACTGGCACCGCTCCCGCCAGTGGGAATGTCGCCAGCAATACCAGCGCCGTGATCAATAATTTCATGCCCCGTCCCCCAACGAACTTTAAGTCTTCCTGAAAATCCCCACAATTCGGCCGATTACCTGCATTTCGTTGTCGTATGCGATATCGTCCGGCAAGCCGCTATCCGAGCAAATGCGGATGCCGTTGCCATCGTTTGTCGGGCGCAAGCGTTTGATCATGCCCATCCCGCCCATTTCCAGCGCCCAATAATTGTCCGCCAGGCGCGGCGTCTTGTCGAACGTGTCGATCAGCACGATGTCATTATCGAGGATTGTCGGCATCATGGATGTGCCGTTGCCCTTCGCGAAGAACAGATATTCGAAAGGGGAATCTGTAAAGTGCCGGATAAAGGCACGGCTGAATTTTCGAAGGCGCCCAGTCACCGGCACATCGTGAATAAACGCCGCCCCCAGCCCATAGGCCAGGTCGAATTCGTTCAACGTCACAATGTCGCTGTCGCGCTCGCCATTTTCCGCAGTTTCATCGCGATAGGTTATCCTGCGATCTCCAAGGCGTTTCTCGCCGTCTACGGTTTTTCCCGTTACTCCACCATCTTCGGGTGCATCCGCGCTGTTCACCTCATGCCCCATGATCCAGGGGAGGCTGGATCCCAAAGCGTGTGCAATCGCGGGAAAGTGGCGAGAGTCCTTCGTCTTCCCGGTCAGAATTAGGCTGATCGTGCCTTGAGTGACACCCACCGCTTGGGCCAAATCCTCCTGATCCATGCCTTTCTCCGCCATCCGTTCGCGGATGCGGGCGGCCCGGATTTTTCGCACGTCGCTCACACTCATATGCATAGACGAATAAACTTGGCCGCTCATATGAGATTGCTCTTGCACTAATATCAGTCCTCTCATATACGCTCATGAATATGAGCAATCTCAATAGCACTCAGAGCCGATACGAGGCCTTGATGGGGGTTCGCGGCTACTATCGAACCGATGCAGAAATGGCGGTTGCCTTCGGAGTGTCGCAACCGACAGTCTGGCGTTGGATCAACCAATCGAAGCAACTTCCCGCTGAAAAGGTGATACTCGCGGAGAAGTTGACGGGGGTTTCCCGTCACCTTCTCCGCCCAGATATCTACCCCGTCGAGACCACCGCACTGACGCCCTCCGCGATTGGCGAGGAACCTTCGCTCTGCGGTCCAATCCTAACGGCCCGCGCCCTCGCTCAACACGGCAATCGCTCCTCGATTTTGGACGTGGAGAAGGTAGCATGAGCGCGCGCCGCAACATGATGCGGCATACCACCCTGCCGATCTCCCGCCCTAAGCCGGAATGGCGCTTCGACGAAGCGGCAATGGAACACCGAATCGCGGAACGCAGCCGGCGGGTGCAGCAGGCCGCGCTGCGGGTGCAGGTGGCCATCGCACTCGCCTTCCTGGTCGGCATCGTCATTGGCCTGCCGATCATGGGCAAGAACATCGCGGCTGGGTTCTCTCCTGCCCAAGCGGAAGAGCGGCCTTGATCCCTATGTCTCCAACCAATGGCCGCGCCGAACTGATCGGCTTTGCGCTTTCCTGCCTGCTTGGCGGTGCCATGGCCTGCGCCTTCGTGCTGGCAATCGGATGGAGTGCCGGCGCATGACCAAGCGCGATTCCTACATCGCGGCGGCACTGGAAGCTGCGGATGTGCTGGATAGGCTGGGCGAACCACGCCACGCCGCTTCCATCCGTGCCATGTGCCTGCGGCATCAGCGCAAGGCCAGCGGCCTGACCAGCATGGCGATGGAGAACGCGCGGCTGCGCTTCATCGCCACACGCCCCGAAAACACGCGAGGTGGCCGATGATCCCCGTCACCTATCCGCCCACAGCAACGCAGCAGCACCTGCTACGTTTCATTCTCGGCTACCAGCTTGCCTTCGGGCGGACGCCCAAGATGGAGCAGATCGCCCAAGCGCTGGGTTATGAGACGCGCAGCAATGTGCATCGCCTGATCGAAGGCCTGGAAGAGCGCGGCCATATCCGCCGGCCGGTGCGGCAGGGCAGCGCCGTGCGCGAGATCGAGGTGCTGACCCATCTGGGTGTGCCTCGCTGCCCGAATGGTCGGCCGCTGTTCTTCGTGCCTGTCGAACATGGAGGGGAGGCATGACGATTCCCCGCAAGCCCGCCACCTTCGCGCGCGCCCTGTCCGACATCGCCAGCCTGCTGGGCTGGGACGGCTGCGCAGACGTTCTGGGCAAATCCGAAAGCCATGTCCGCAAGCTGGGCGCCCCCGATACGGAGCGGGAGATCAGCCTGCGCGATGCCGTTCGGCTCGATGCCGCCTATCGCCGAGCCGGCGGCGAGGGCGCGCCACTGCTGGAATGCTACGCGATCAAGCTGGACCTGCATGTGCCCGTCCGGCCTGCGAGCCCCGATCTGATGCTTGCCGGCGCCGCCCAGGCCGCGAAGGAAAGCGGCGAAGCGGTGGCCGCCACCATCGATCTTGCCGGCAACGCTTCCGATCCCATCGCCCGCCGCCGTGCGGCGCGGGAGATCGAGGAGGCGATAACCGAACTGACCCGCCTTCTCACCCGCATTGCTGCAACCCCGGAAGAGGATCGCCGCCCGTGATGCATTCGCCCTGCCTGAAAATCCCGCCGGCCGATGCGAAGCCGGTCCACCGCATCCATCAGGGCAAGGCCCCGGTGGTGAACTGCCCGGCTTGCGACGCCAAGGCGATGACGCGCAGCAGCCTGGAAATCGATCCGACCTACCGCCAACTCTATTACCGCTGCTCGAATATCGAGTGCGGGATGACCTGGGTGGCCAGCTTGATCTTCGAACGTGTTCTCTCCCCCAGCGGGGTGAGCGCCGAATTCCGCCCAGCCAGGGCCGACAAGGGCAAACCCCCCGGCCATGATTTCGGGCAGATGACCATCTTCGAGCTGTTGCCCCAGCGCCCCCCGGACTGAGCCGGCTCCGCCCTTTCCGCTCGCAATCCCCGCATTTCCTATCCGCCGGCCGCGCCGGCGGGCGAACCCTTGCGCCCTTTTTGAGATTGATCCGCCCCGATGGACGACACACTGCGCCAGAACATCCTTTCCCGGCTGAAGGCGGACTACAAGTTCACCTCGACCGGAAAAGTCATGCGCGGCGGCCGGTGCCCCGACTGCAAGGGCAAGGAACTCTACGTCTACACCGAACACCCTTGGGTGATGCGCTGCGGACGGGAAAGCAAATGCGGGCATGAATGGTCCACCCGCGACCTCTACAGCGACCTGTTCGACAATTGGTCGGAACGGCATCCCCAGACACAGACTGATCCGCATGCCGCCGCCAAGGCCTATCTGCGCGACGAACGCGGGCTGAATTACGTCAAGCTCACGGGCTGTTACACCCAGGAATCCTATTTCGACCGGAAATTGAACGCGGGATCCGCAACGGTGCGATTCCCGCTGCCTGGCGATGGGTGGTGGGAACGGCTGATCGACCGGGTTTATCGGTTCGGCAAGAAGAAGGCCAATTTCAAATACGGCTACAGCTACAAGGGCCACGCCTGGCACCATCCAAGCCTAACCTTCGACGACATCTCCCAGGCAGAGGAAGTCTGGTTTGAAGAAGGCATCTTCGACGCTGTCGCGATGGGCGAGGCGTTCGAGACGGAACGTCCGCGGGCGATCGCCGCTGCCACGCTTTCGACCAACAATTATCCGGAAAACTGGCTCAAGCAATTGGCGGAGGCGGTTGCCCTGCGCGGGGTGGAGGCGCGGCGGCCGACGCTCGTATTCGCGTTCGATGTCGGAGCCGCCGGCGTCAACGCCACCCGTAAATATGTCGAGCGGGCGAAGGATGAAGGCTGGCAGGCACGTGCCGCGCAGGTCCGCCCGGATGGCGAAGGCCACAAGCTCGACTGGAACGACCTTCATAAGCGCAAAGAGTTAGGCGCTGAAAAGCTCGAAACCTACCTCGCGAACGGTGACATCACGATCGCGGAGAGCGCGGCGGATAAGGCCTTCCTGCTCTACCGCCGATCACGGCGCAGCGAATTCCCGCTCACCTTCAAGACCCGCCAGCTCTGGGCCAAGTTCTCGGTCGAACGCATCAACGAGCTGATCCAGTCCTATGGCGAGGACAAGACGCTCGCCACCCTGTCCAACGAACAGAAATGGGACATGGCCGCGCGCGAGGCCGTCGAGGTACAGGAGATCGCCAATTGCGTCTTCCGCACGCTCTATTTCCAGAGCGATGCCACGCAGCCCAACGAGAACAGCTATTACGTTCGCGTCGATTTTCCCGGCAAACAGGACACGGTGAAGGCACCCTTCCCCGGCCCGGCGGTAGCGGGCGCCGGCGAATTCAAGAAGCGGCTGATCTCCGTCGCGCCCGGGGCGATGTTCACCGGGACGAACTACCAGCTCGACAAGCTGATGGAACGGCAGCTGGACAACATCCGCACCGTCGATACGCTCTATTTCTCCGGCTATTCGATCGAACACGGCGCCTGGATGTTCGACGACATGGCAGTGACGGACGGCCGCGTCATCCCGCTGAACGAAGAAGATTTCTTCGAGATCGGCAAGGTGGGACTGAAGCCGAAGGCGGCCACACGCGAATTCTCCATCGAATACGATCCCCACGCGCTGAACTATTCGTGGTGGGATGATTTCTACGTCGCCTTCGGCCCGCTTGGCCTCGTGGCGCTGGCATTCTGGCTCCTCTCCATGTTCGCGGAACAAGTCCGCCGCGACCAGCAAAGCCTGGGCTTCCTCGAAATCGCCGGGCCGCCGGGATCCGGCAAATCCACCCTGCTCATCTTCCTGTGGAAGCTGGTGGGCCGCCGCCACAATTACGAAGGGTTCGACCCTGCCAGTTCGACGGCCGCCGGCATCGCGCGCGAGCTGGTGAAATACGGCAATCTGCCGGTGGTTTTCCTCGAAGGCTGGCCTGCTGCCGGTTTGGTGGACACCGAGATAGGGTGTTTCCACCTATCGGAGGTCCACAATGCAAAGAAGGAAGTTCAGCCGCGAGTTCAAGCTTGAGGCGGTGAGGATGGTCCGCGAA
>Ga0164243_10008991_pt1 | contig 14619 bp, 12 predicted proteins | sample OricompcompostOP_FD_108781 | JGI IMG/M metagenome (GOLD analysis project Ga0164243, IMG submission 108781) | Organic Plus compost microbial communities from Emeryville, California, USA - Original compost - Organic plus compost (OP) | ecosystem: Engineered > Solid waste > Mixed feedstock >... | reverse complement strand
TTGCCGCCGCGCTGGTCGATGAGGGCATTCCCGTCTTCGCGATCAAGGGTGAGGACGACAAGACCTATCACGGCCATATCCACAGCGCGATCAAGCACAACCCGCACATCCTGATCGACGATGGGGCCGACGTGGTGACGATGTTCCATCAGCAGTACCCCGAACTGCTCGGGGACATCATCGGTGGTACGGAGGAAACCACCACCGGCGTCATCCGCGAGCAGGCGATGGCGGCAGCTGGCTACCTGAAGTTCCCGATCATCGCGGTGAACGACGCCGACACGAAGCACTTCTTCGACAACCGCTATGGCACCGGCCAGAGCACGATCGATGGCATCCTCCGCGCCACGAACATCCTGCTCGCAGGCAAGCACGTTGTCGTTGCCGGCTACGGGTGGTGCGGCAAGGGCGTCGCGATGCGCGTGCGCGGTCATGGCGCCGTGGTGACCGTCACGGAGGTCGATCCGATTCGCGCCCTGGAGGCGGCGATGGACGGCTTCATCGTTTCGACGATGGAGGAGGCCATCGAGAAGGCCGATCTCGTGATCACCGTGACCGGTGATATCAATGTGGTCGACAAGCATCACTTCGAGAAGGCCAAGAACGGGGTCATCTTCGCCAACTCCGGGCACTTCAACTCCGAGATCAACCTGAAGGCGCTGGCCGAGATGTCGGGCGAGGGCCGCCGTACCCTCCGCCCGTTCGTCGAGGAGTTCACCTTCGGCGACAAGCAGGTGATCGTGCTGGGCGAGGGCCGGCTGATCAATCTTGCGGCGGCCGAGGGTCACCCGGCGAGCGTGATGGACATGAGCTTCGCAAACCAGGCGCTCTCCGCCGAATACATCGCGAAGGAGGGCAGGAACCTCGAACCCCGCGTCTACCGGGTGCCAGAGGAGATCGATCGCGAGATCGCGGCGTTGAAGCTGAAGGCGATGGGCATCACCATCGACGAGCTGACGCCCGAGCAGCAGCACTACCTCACGTCCTGGGAGGCTGGTACCTAGGCCGTTTCGCACCCCGGCGGATCGCGGGCATCGCGCTGCCGGGGCGACTCGTTCCCGCGATCCATTCCCGAGGGAAAGGACTCTCCTCATGGCCACAACGTTCAGTACCGCCAAGAAACTGCTCTTCACGTCCGAATCGGTGACGGAGGGGCACCCGGACAAGATTTGCGACCAGATCTCCGATGCCGTGCTCGATGCCGTGCTGACCGCCGACCCGGAAGGCCGCGTTGCCTGCGAGACGAGCGCGACGACCGGACTCGTGCTGGTCTTCGGCGAGATCACTACTGATGCCTATGTCGATATCCAGGCGTTGGTGCGCGAGGTCGTGGCGGATATCGGATACACCCATACGTCGCACGGCTTCGACGCCAACACGACCGGCGTGATCGTGGCGATCAAGGAGCAGAGCCGGGAGATTTCCGAAGGCGTCTCCAAGGCGCTGGAGGTTCGCGATTCTGCCACCGAGGGGGATAAGTACGACACCACCGGCGCGGGCGACCAGGGCATGGTGATCGGGTTCGCCGCAAACGAGACCGAGGAACTGCTGCCGCTGCCGATCTCGCTCGCCCACAAGATCGCCCGGCGCCTCACCGAAGCGCGGAAATCGGGCGAGATCGATTACCTGCTGCCAGATGGCAAGAGCCAGGTGACGGTCGAATACTCGAACGGCAAGCCGGTGCGCGTGGACACCATCGTCGTCTCGACGCAACATCTCGACTCGGTATCCAACGAGCAGATCCAGAAGGATGTCGAGGAGAAGGTGGTTCGTCAGGTGGTGCCGCCGGAGCTGATCGACGAGAACACCAAGTTCTGGATCAATCCGAGCGGGCGATTCGTGCTTGGCGGCCCGGCTGCGGACGCTGGCCTGACGGGCCGGAAGATCATCGTCGACACCTACGGCGGCATGGCCCGCCATGGCGGGGGCGCGTTCTCCGGCAAGGACGCGACGAAGGTCGATCGCTCTGGGGCCTACGCGGCGCGCTACGTGGCGAAGAACGTCGTGGCGGCCGGTCTCGCGGATCGCTTCGAGATCCAGATCTCCTACGCGATCGGCAAGGCCCATCCCGTTTCGATCATGTGCGAGACCTTCGGCACCGGGCGCATTCCGGACGACGAGATCTCGAAGCTGGTGATGCAACACTTCGATCTGCGCCCGGCAGCGGTGATCGAGCACCTCGATCTGAAGCGCCCGATCTACCGGCAGACGGCCGCCTACGGGCACTTCGGCCGCCCCGATCTCGACCTGCCATGGGAGCGGACGGACAAGGCCGAGGCGCTGGCCGAAGCGGCGGGCATCGCCTCGGGCGCGCTGGCAGACTAGGCTCGCATGCTACCTGCTCATATGACGATGAACCCCGGCACAAGGCCGGGGTTCATCGTTTCCACGGGAATCGCGGAGCGGGCCAGGGCAATCGCATTATGCGGTGGTGAGATTGGCGAGGCTCCATGATACTGGCCGGACACCGAGGATGGCGGTGGCGTCTCGTGCCGCCCGTCCCCTGGAGTCCCCCCGCCATGCCTCCACCCCCGACCGCCCGTCTCGCTGAGTGCTTCGTTGATCTGGTCGATCCCCGCATCGACCGGTGCCGCCGCCACACCCTGCTCGACATCCTGACCATCGCCATCTGTGCCATCCTCAGTGGGGCTGACACCATGGTCGACATCGAACACTGGGGACGCGCCAAGCAGGACTGGCTGGAGGACTGGCTCACCCTGCCCAACGGCATTCCCTCCCACGACACCTTTGGCCGCGTCTTCGCCCGGCTCGACCCGGCCCAGCTGCAGACCGGCCTCTTCGTCCTGGCGCGGCAGCTGGTGACCACGGCCCCACCAGAAGACGAGACCCCGGTGATCGCCCTGGATGGCAAGACGGTGCGCCGGTCCGGGGATCGCGCCGCTGGCCAGTCCCCGCTGCATGTCATCTCCGCCTGGGCAACGGAGCATCGGCTGGTCCTGGCCCAGCGGGTGGTCGACACCCACGACAACGAGATCAGCACCCTGCCCGACCTGGTGCGGCAGTTCTCCCTGACGGGCCAGATCGTCACGATCGACGCCATGGGCTGCCAGACCGAGCTGGCGAACCAGATCGTGGACGGAGGTGGGGACTACGTGCTGGCGCTGAAAGCCAATCAGGAGGAGACGTTCGAGCTGGTCCAAGACAGCTTCGCGGTGATGGTGGTGCCCGACGACCAGGTGCGGGCCGTGGAGAAGAACCATGGCCGCATGGAGTGGCGGGTCTGCGAGGTCATCAGCGATCCGGCGGTGATGGCCTGGCTCGATCCCGATCACCGGTGGGCGGACCTGCGCAGCATTGCCCGGGTGACGGCCATCCGGCAGGTGACCGGGCAGGCGCCGACCATGGCGGTGCGGTACTACCTCAGCAGCCTGCCGGGGGATGCCGGGGAGATCGCGCGGGCGGTGCGGAGTCACTGGGGGATTGAGAACCGCCTGCACTGGGTGCTGGACCTGGGCTTTCGGGAGGACGAGAGCCGGGTGCGGATGGGGTATGCCCAGGAGAACCTGACGGTGATCCGGAAGCTGGGGCTGGCGCTGATCCAGCACGACCCGCAGCGGAAGATCGGCGTGGCAGCGTCCCGGAAGCGAGCCGGCTGGGATACCGCCTACCTGCAGTACTTGTTCAGCCTCCTCCCATAATGCGATTGCCCTGCGGAGCGGGCTGGCTGTGCAGGCTCCCCCGATTGGATGGTCTATGCTATAAGCGGGGATGCAGATCTCGCGTCACCTAGTGGATTGTGCTCCTCATGAAGTTCATCATCGCGATTGTTCAGGATTATGACTGCGACCGGCTCCTCCGCGCGGTCACCGAGGCCGGGCTCCGGGCGACGCGCATCGCGAGCACAGGTGGGTTTCTTCGCGCCGGCAATACGACGGTGTTGATGGGGGTCGACAATCACCGGGTGAGCGAATGCCTGAACCTGATCCAACGCGCATGCCGATCTCGGGTCGAGGTGAAGATCGATCCGGAATCGCCTGATCTGGCGGAGTGGTTCGCGGCGGGAGTGCATGAGGTAACGGTCGGGGGGGCCGTGGTCTTCATTACCTCGGTGAGGCGATTCGAGCGCATCATGCCGGCCGACTCATGATTGCCACACACCACCGGGCCGGCCTGGAGCGGACCGTGGTCTCCCGGATCAAGGTGCTGATTGGCCGGACGAAAGCCTATGGCCGGACCTACCGTCGAGCCGTTGAGCTGGGCGCGGCAATTCTCATCGGCCAGATTGGAGAAGCCGGGGATGACGCGCCGCTGCGTGAGCCGTACCCCATCGTCCGGGTCGCAGAGCGTGATTCCGCATCGTTTGCGCGTGGCGAACGGATCGCGGGGATCATCCTGACCCAGCCGCTCGAGGTGTCGGACAAGGAGCAAAGTGGGGTGCCAGGCGGCGCTCCGAACTGATCGAGGCGCCGCCTGGCGCGGCGTTCAGTCGGCCGGTGTGGCCTCCAGATGGCCGTAGCGGCTCTCCGAGGTCAGCATGGAGCTCAGGATCTCCTGCATCGCCATGATATGACTGCATGTTCCGAGGCTTTCAAAAGAATGGCACGAACAGGTCCAGTCCTCGCCGGCGAGAGAGACGTCGTAGTCGTCGTGACCACCATGGAAGTGAGCCTTGAGGGCGGAGATCGACACACGCTCCGGCTCTTGTGCGTACCGGTGCGCCTTCTCGATCTTGCTGATCATGCTGGAATTCATCGGTCCTGCACTCCATTTCCTGCGGGCTCGGCCGCATGAGTCTTGGGCGATCCGGGCGGGACAGGAGCCGGGCGAACGATGGATCGCTCAGTGGGGATACAAAAAAGCCCCGGCAGGCTGAGCCTGGCGGCGCTTGAGAGCTCCCCGACTGACTGTTCGCGTGTGATCCATCGCAGTCTACTCCTGCATGCGTATCGTGGGCGCTTGCCTTCGATACCTTCCGGATCGTCTTGTGGCGGAGTATAGCAGCGAGGCTCTCCAATTGCTATCGCCGTATGAAACCCGATCAGGCCATTCCGGTCGTTCCGCGATCCCTTTCCATGCGGGGATGCACGGTCTGGCTGCCTGCGGTATCTTGTAGTGTCCCTTCACGCTCGTCCGTGGCGGGACGTGCCATGCGACGTCATGATGCGTGCCGATCGGTGCGCAGAACCCCCTGGCTGAGAGAGAGCACATGCCGCAACCGCATCAGAAGCGCCGGCCGCAGAAGCAGCGACAGGCCCAGCCGAACAAGGCGCAGCAACGCGAAGCACGGATCCGCGCCGAACAGATGGCCGCCGAGCCCGACCCCGATCTGCTGCCGGAGACGAACGACCCGGTGGCCGGCCTCGTGGACGAACCCGAGCTGGTTGTCCCCGTTCGCGCCCCCGAGCGTTCCGCACCCGCTCCGGCGACGCCATCCCGGCGCCGGGGAGCGGGTGAGCGAACGCGGCGCGCGGTCATCAATCCTGCCGCTCCGGCCGTCACCAGGGAGCAGGAATATGCGTTCATCCGTGCCGACATGCGGCGGCTCCTGATTACCGCCGGCGCCGTGGTGGTGGTGATGGTGGCGCTGCTGTTCGTCGTCGAGGGCTAAGGCCGGCAGATTCCTGGATCCAGAAGACACGGAAAGCGGGGGTGATGCACGTATCACCCCCGCTTTCCGTGTCTTCTAGGCTGTGGTGCGCGGCAGAGCCGGGCCGCTACATGGCATCCTCATCGCGGTCCGCCAGCGACTCGTCGATGTAGATCGAGGCATCGCCACTATCGTCGCCGTGGTCATCGTCCCGGTCGTCATCGGTGGTGTCGTCGTCCGTCTCCTCCAGCAGCTCGTCGTCGTCGCCGAAGAGAAAGTCGCTCTCGTCGCGCTGGAACAGGAGCTCACGCTCGCGCATGAGATCCTGGGTGGCGCGAACCTGGCGCGGGAAGGCGATCTTGTCGGCCTGCGACGGATCGCGGAACGTCTCGCGGAGGATGAACCGCAGGCTCTGTCCGGAGATGCCGAGCGCATAGGCCTCGAAGCGGTTTCCGCCCTCGATCAGATCGATTACGCGGCTGCCAGTGCGGGCTTCGACCTCACCGAGGTGTCGCCCGTCCTCGCTGTGGACGACCAGGCGTCCATCGTTCACCGTCAGCTCGAGCTTCTCGCCCGGGGACACCTCGGCAAGGATGCCGAGCTCGGCGGGGTTGGCGAGCTCGTCGACCCAGGTGCGGCCGACTTCCTCGACGAACACCGCGCTGTTCGGGATGGTCGAGACGACGATATGCTCGCCTTCCGGGGCGCCGTCGGTGCGGTTGTAGAGCATCTCCAGACGCTGAAGGTTGCGGCGGGCGATCATGTTCGCCGGGTCGGCCTTCAGCGCCTCGGAGTAGGCGTCACGGGCGGCGGCGAGCTGGCGCATCTCGATCAGTGCGCGGCCCTTGCGGTTGAGCGCTTCGGCATCCCGCGGGAAGCGTTCCAGCATCTGGTCGTTGAGGGTCAGCGCGAGTTCCCAGTTTCCGTCGAGCGCCGCGTCCTGGGCCTCGGCGGTCAGCTGACGCTTTGTCTTTGGTTTCTCCAGCTTGGCCAAACGTTCGTATCCTTTCGAAGAGCCTCGATCTCGGTGATCGACGGTAGAAGCGGGAAGTGACGGTCAGCGTATGGATCAGCGGGGAGTGCCGACAGGCTCGCCCATCAGGTACCACGGGCTGGTGCGCGTGATCCGGACATCGACCAGTTTTCCGAACAGGTCGCGATCGTCGTCGAAATGGACGAGCGTATTGCCGCGGGTGCGTCCGGACCAGCGGCCCCGGGACTTGCCCTCGACAAGGATCTCGTACGTCTCGCCCAGGCGGCGGGCGTTGAGCTCGGTGCATATCTCCTTCTGGAGGTCTTCCAGCGCCTGGTGGCGGCGGAACTTCTCCTCGTGGGGAATATCGTCCTCCCAACGGGCGGAAAGCGTGCCGGGACGCGGAGAGTACATCGCGAGGTGGACCTTGTCGCAACGGGCCTCGGCCAGCATGTCGTAGGTTTGCTGGAACTGCTCGTCGGTCTCACCGGGAAAGCCGACGATGATGTCGGTCGCCACGGTGACATCCGGCATCTGCTGGCGCGTGTAGGCGATGCGTTCGAGCCAGAGGTCGCGGGTATAGGTCCGGCGCATGCGGCGAAGGACCTCGTTGTCCCCGGCCTGGACCGGCAAGTTCATATGCTCGCAGGCCGTCCGGAGTTGTGCCATCGTGTCGATGATCTCGTCGCTCATGTACTTCGGATGCGACGTGAGGAAGCGTAGCCGCTCGAGGCCGGGGATCGCGTCCACAGCACGCAGAAGATCGGCGAGCGACGGCGTGCCTGGCAGATCGTGCCCGTAGGCATTGACGGTCTGGCCGAGCAGGGTGACCTCGCGGACGCCATTGGCAGCAAGCTGCTCGACCTCGGCGATGATCTCGTCGAAGGGCCGGCTGGTTTCCTTGCCGCGCCGGTAGGGCACGATGCAATAGGAGCAAAGGAAGTTGCAGCCGTAGATGATTGGAACGTAGGCGGTGATCCCGGCACGTCCGGCGTCCGTCTCCGGCTGGTAGTAGTGTGGAAGCTGGGTGAGGTCGTCGTCGAGCTGGGTCATCTCCGGCACGAACTGGCGGAGCTTCTCGAAGTCGGACGGGTCGAAGAAGAGATCGACGTGCGGGAACTGCTCGCGCAGCTTCTCCTGCTGCTTGGTGACCATGCAGCCGGTGAGCACGACCGACATATCGGGATTGGCGCGCTTCTGCCGGATCAGGGAGTTCAGCTTGCCCGCGACCTTGTCCTCCGCAGCCTGGCGCACCACGCAGGAATTGAGGACGACGATATCGGCATGTTCGTCCGAGTCCGTCCGCTCGTATCCGGCTTCCTGGAGCATGGACGCGATCTTCGCCGTGTCTGCCTCGTTCATCTGGCAGCCGATGGTCCAGGTGAAGAAGGTCTTGCCGTTGGGCGGCAAGCGACGCAACACGGGAAGCTCGGGCTCCGCTACGGGCGTGAGCGGAATGATGGGTTTGGTGGGTGATGCGGGCATGCGTGGGTTCTCCTGGCGGCATCGGACACACAACAATGCCCCAGGAAGCGAGTCCGGGAGCATGATTCAATGCCACAACGTAAGAGTATACCTTCATAAGGCGAACATTGGCAGCACGATATCCGATTCGGCGTTGCGACGCGGGAAATGGCCGATCGGTCATCGTTCCAGTGAGTCACAGAATGAGGTACAGTACGGGAGAAAAGGGGTGGGGCGTCTCCGGATGGAAGGCTGGAATGGCCTGGAGCGCGGATCTCTCGTCCAGCACAGCGTTCGGGTCGATGCGCGAGTTGTCGTGGGGTCAGGGGAAGAGAGCAGCACCATGATCGAGAGAGGCGTGATTCGCCGGAGAATCGTGGCAGTCGGGGCAGGGGCGGTGCTGCTGGGTTCCGCCATTGCGATCCCGGCGCTTTCCGTGACCGCCGGTCCGGCCGAGCCGCATGCGGCCGCCGTGGCTGCCCAGAATGTCGACTGGCTGGGTGCCGATTCCGCACAGTCGTTGAACCTGGGCTTCCCGGTTCTCGTGCCATCCTGGATTCCATCGCCGTTCGGCGGGGCGCCGTCGATCAGTACGTCCGATGGTTACTACAGCCTGTACTGGATGAACGGCGGCGGCGATCCGACGTTCTTGCAGATCACCGGCCAGGTTGGCGGGGGGCTTCCCGGCGGCTCGCCGTACGACCTGAATAACCAGCTCTTCATCAACGCCAGCGTCAATGGATACGATGCCATCCACGATGTCACGCCGATCTACGATCAAGTCTGGTGGATCCAGGATGGCGTGCTCTACAACGTCAACAGCAAGAATCTGGCAGATACAGACAGCCTGAGCCTTGCGAACTCCCTGATCCCCCTCGATCCGGGCACGAGCGTCCCTGATACGCCGACCACCGAGCCCGAGAACGACAATTCGTCGGCGTGGCTCTCTGCACCAGAGTCCGTGACATCCGGCGACGGGGTGACGGTTTCGGTCGGTGGCGCGTCCCAGGTCAACCTGTTGGTGGACGGCGGCGTGTTCGCCGAAACGGGCGACACCGGCGTGTATGGCATCGCCGAGGGCAGCTATACCTGGCACGCTCCGGCTGTCGACGCCCCCACCACGTTCACATTCTCGTTGGTAGATCCCGACACCGGCGAGACGCTGGGCACATCTGCGATCACGGTGAGCCCGAAGGCCGCGCCGACCGATGTTCCCGCAACGGAGGTCCCCCCGACGGAGGTTCCGGCTACCGAGCCGTCTGCTCCGTCGAGCACCGAAGCCCCCGTGGCGACGGATGTTCCGGAAACGGTCGAGGCTGCCTCCACGGACGCGGTGAGGCAGACGTCGAACCCCGTCACCGGCGACGGAACCGGCCTGGTGGCTCGAACCACACCCGTGTCGTCCGACGGGACAGACGGCCCCGCACGGCCGATTGTCGGCGGCGATGGCACCGGTGGTATCCAGAGCATCGAGATTCCCGCAACCCCTCCGAGCCCCTACCGGCCGTAAGGGTGGCAAGAAGCATATCGAAGGACATCAGGAGGGGGCGTCTCACCCGCGAGACGCCCCCTCCCGATGTCCTTCCCGGACGGGGCAATTCGGGCGGTCTCAATCGGTGCGCCGGCATCAGGCTGGGGCGGCGGTCTCCGATGACCGGCGTGAATTCCCACTATGTACGGATCGGAAGCACGATGGTGAAACGCGATCCGCCTGAGTCGGCGGCATCGACGCCGATCGTGCCGCCGTGGGCCTCGATCAGCTCGCGGCAGATGTAGAGTCCCAGACCAAGCCCGGGCACAGCGCTCTCGGCCGCGCTCCGTGCCCGGAAGAACGGGGTGAACAGGGCGTCCCGCTCGGCTTCCGGGATTCCGGCGCCTTCATCCGTGACCACGATCGTCGCCCGGTGGATGAATGGCTGCTCGGTGAGCGCGACGGTGATGGTGCCGCCATCCGTGTACTTGATGGCGTTGCCGACCAGGTTATCGATCACCTGGAAGATGCGATCGCCGTCGAGGGACGCTGGCAGCGATTCGACGTCGGACTGGAATACGACGGCGTGATTGGTCGTGCTCGCCTGCCGCGATTCGACGACCGAGCGGCAGATCGAAACCAGATCAGCCGCAGACGGCCGGATCATCAGGCGCCCGGATCGCAGCCGGGAGACGTCCAGAAGGTCGTCCACAAGTCGCGTCATGCGGTCGGCCTGCGCCTGCATCGTGGCCAGCCAGGCGACATGGTGCTCGTGCCCCTCCTTGTTTGCCAGGTCGCGCCCGATGATCTGCGCGAATCCCCGGATGGGTGTCAACGGCGACCGGAGCTCGTGCGAGACGATCGAGAGGAACTCATCGCGGAGGCGTTCGGCTTCCTTCAGCGGGCGAACATCCTGGAAGACGCCGACAACGACATCGATCTCTCCCTCGTCATCGTAGAGCGGCGCCGCGCTGGCGATCACTGGAATGCGGTTGCCATCGGGAAGGGTGACGGTCAGTTCCACGCCGGTCACGACGCGCGACTCCGCGATGGCCTTGACGATGGGGATCTCGCTCTCCGGAATCCCCGAGAGCCGGAGTTTCGTGACCCGCGTGGAGCGTTGCTGGCGCTCGGAACGAAGTCCAAACATGCGCTGGGCGGCGGCATTGGAGGTCTCCAGCATCATGGTCGAGGCGCGAACCACCATCACCGCCTCGGGCATGGTCTGGATCACGGACTGAAGGCGGCGCTCGCTGTCCTCCGCGCGGTCGAGTTTCAGCTCCTGCGCGTCGGCCAGCCGGGCAGACTCCATGAACGCCACCGTCCGCAGGCCAAGGGCCTGCAGGCGAGCCAGGGCGGTCTGTGTGAACCGGTGGGGAAGGTAGAGGCCGATCCAGGCGACCCCGACCAGCCGGTCGTTCGGCCCGAGCAATGGGACACCGGCGACCGCACGAACGTGGGGATTGGTATCGATGACATCGAACGCCTCGGACTCGAGGGCGATATCCGCGATCACGACCGGGCGGCGCTCGAGGGCGATCCGGCCGACAAAGCCTTCCCCGATCTGAAGGGATGTCGAGACGCCGGGCGCCCCCGGTGTGGGAGGATCGTCTGCCTGCTCCTGTTCACCGTAGGTCGCGGCCCGGATCAACGTCTGGTCCTGGTCGTCGACGAGATAGAGGGCGCCGGCCGATGCCCGGTTGACCCGGACCATCGCCGCGAGCAGCGAGTCGAGGACCCCGAAATAGGCTTCGAGATCACCGGCGTGTCGCCCCGCCGCGACGATCTCGACCGTGTTGAGGGCCGTATTTGCCGCCCGCATGGCTGCCGCTTCCAGCCGCGCAGCGGCGCGTTCCCGTTTGAGGTGCTCGACCATTACGAGCAAGAGACCTGAGCCGACCGTGAAGGCGACCAGGCTGGATACGACGTCCGCCTCCCAATGGTCGGGAAGATGCCAGGGTCGATCGAGGTAGAGCAGCGGAATGAGCACGAGCACCGCGAGGATCGAGGCGAGCCCGCCGACCCAATCCGAGACATAACATGAGACGCTCACCCCGACGAGCAAAAAGATCATAGGTATGGCGAGCGAGTCGAAGTCCACCAGCGCGAGGAGCAGCGCCGGGATGGCGACACAGGCGAGCCCGGCGAGCACACGCCAGGCATCGACTCGACGCCGGGAAGCGGGTGGGAAGCGCTCGTCCCATCGCTCGGCCACCGAGGTGGCGACCTGGCCGGTCCGACGCCCAACGCGATCCAGGCGCTCCCAGGTCGAGGGCGCCATCCGCGCACGAGCCCATTGTTTCGTCGATTCCAGCACAGGCTACGGGACCTTTGTCGGGAGGCGGGTTCGGCAATTCGGAGCGTCGTCCGTGTCCGTACGGGAACGATACGGAGTAGCGGCGAGGGGTGTCAAACCGGAGCGTCCATTGGAGTTATGCCGTGGGACCATGTCGCCGCCTGTACCCGGGTGACAATCCGGCGCCCGTACGGCTTGGCAGACGCAGGCGTTTGCCGTGCCGTGCGCTCAATCCCGACTGGACGACTCTGTGATCGTGGGCGTGGCGCAGTGTATGCTCCCACCAGTATCGGAATGTCCGTGCTGCAGTCGTCGGGGGAACCGTTTCTGTGAGTGCCGAACCAGAACTGAACAATGTGGCTGGCGATACCAATGCGATGACCGACGTGGCGATCATCGGCGCGGGGCCGACGGGCCTGTTCACGGCGTTCTACGCCGGGTTGCGCGGGGCCAGCGTCCAGATCATCGACTCGTTGGAGGAAGTTGGGGGTCAATGCGCGGCGATGTACCCGGAGAAGTACATCTACGATGTCATTGGCTATCCGAAGGTCCTGGCGAAGGACTTTGTCGCGGCGTGTCTGGAGCAGGCGCTCCGGTCAGATCCGACGATCCGCCTCTCCGAGCAGGTGCAGGCCCTTGAGCGGAATGAGGACGGCTCGTTCGTCCTGAAGACATCGAAGGGAGAGCGTTTCGCGCGGTCGGTGGTCATCGCGGCGGGCGTTGGCGCGTTCGAGCCGACCCGCCTTGGCGCTGAAGGCGTTACCGAGCTCGAAGGGAAGGGCGTCCACTACTTCGCGAAGCGGATCGAGGATTTCCGTGACAAGCGGGTGGTGATTGTGGGCGGCGGCGATTCCGCCGTCGACTGGGCCCTGACGTTGGAGCCGATCGCGGCGAGCGTCCATCTGATCCACCGGTCGAAGTTCCGTGCCCACGAATCGACCGTGGCGGACCTGGAGGCCTCAACCGTCGCCCTGCACTATCCGGGATACGAAGTGACCCATGTCCGGCCCGGCGATCACGGCCGGATCGGATCGCTGACCTTCCGGCACCAGGATGGAACGACGGATGACCTCGAGCTGGACGAGCTGATCTGCGCGATCGGTTTCAAGGCCGATCCGGGCCCGATGCGTTCGTGGGGTTTCGAGCTTCAGCGCAACCAGATCGTCGTCGATACGCAAACGATGCAAACGAGCGTGCCGGGGGTCTTCGCCGCTGGCGACATCGCCGCTTACCCGGACAAGTTCAAGCTGATCGCAACCGGCGCCGCCGAGGCCGTGAGCGCCGTAAATCACGCCATGCAGTACATCGATCCAGCTGCCCGACTCGATGCCGGGCATTCCACCACGATCATGGAGAAGAAGGCGAAGGCCGCCGTCTCCTGATCGGACGCGCACAGCAGGCGAGGGGCCGGGGCACTGTGCAATGCCCCGGCCCCTCGCTCATCGTTCGTCCAGGAGAACTCAGGTGCGGGGTGCGCCGATGCCCATGCGGTCGCGCACGATGTCCATCTTGGCGGCGGCCATGGCCCGGGCCTTCTCGGCGCCCTCGGTGAGGACGCGGGCGGCGATCTCCGGCTGTGCTTCAAGGGCGGCCAGCCGTTCCTGGATCGGGGTGATCGCCTCGACGACGACCTCGCCCAGCTCCGATTTGAACGCGCCGTAGCCCTTGCCGGCGAAGTGGTCCTCCACATCCGGGACGGACGTGTTGGTCAAGAGCGCGTAGATCGAGATGAGGTTGGCCAGCGCCGGCTTCTCCGGGGTGCTGATGATCTCGGATCCGGAATCGGTGACGGCCCGCTTGATCTTGCGGCGAATCGTATCGGCGTCGTCGCTGAGTGCGATATAGCTTCCAGGATTCGGATTGCTCTTGCTCATCTTCTTCGTCGGATCGTCGAGGGACATGATGCGCGCGCCCTCGGCTTTGATGTCCGGCTTCGGGATGACGAAGGTCTCGCCGTAGCGCTGGTTGAACCGGGCCGCCACATCGCGGGCAAGTTCGATGTGCTGCTTCTGATCGTCGCCGACCGGAACGTATTCCGTGTCGTAGAGGATGATGTCGCCGACCATCAGGACCGGGTAGTCGAACAGGGCCGCACTGACCGACTCCTCCTGTGCGCCGGACTTATCCTTGAACTGGGTCATGCGGCGCAGCTCGCCGAAATTCGTGACCGAGTTGAGCAGCCAGCAGAGTTCGGCATGCTCGCGGACATCGGATTGGACGAAGAGGATCGCCTGCTGCGGATCGATACCGGCCGCGAGCAGGACGTTGGCCAGGTTCCGGATGTTCGTGGACATCGACTCGCGCGTGGTGGGCAGGGAGAGGGCGTGGAGATCGACCACGCAGAAGATGCTGTTGGTGGCGTCCTGCTGGATCACCCAGTTCCGAATGGCGCCGAGGTAGTTGCCGAGGTGGAAATTGCCGGAGGGCTGGATGCCCGAGAAAACGCGCGGCTTGCGCGTTTCGGGGAGGGATTGCCGGGTTGCAGGTGCTTCAACGACCATCGTCTCGCGGTGTCCTTTGCTACGCTGATAGGCGAGCGGAGGGTTTTTGCCCCCGCCGCGCGTTCCTGTCGGACAGTATACCGGCAGTGTTCCGGCCACTGTTCGCGTCGTCCGATCGAAAGGGGCGCATCAGCCCGTGATCACCGGCATCATCGTTCATCGGCGCTACGCCGCCCGGTATCGGGAGATCGTCCGGATCATGCTCGGGCACGGGCTTGGTGGGCTTGTGGCGCCGGTTGGCCGGTTTCGCCGTTGGACCGCGGCCGACATGCTGGGCGACGCTCATGAGACCGAGGAGGTGCGGGCCCATCACTTGCGGCTCGCGCTGGAGGAGCTGGGGCCGGCCTTCATCAAGCTCGGGCAGAT
>Ga0164243_10008990_pt1 | contig 14619 bp, 11 predicted proteins | sample OricompcompostOP_FD_108781 | JGI IMG/M metagenome (GOLD analysis project Ga0164243, IMG submission 108781) | Organic Plus compost microbial communities from Emeryville, California, USA - Original compost - Organic plus compost (OP) | ecosystem: Engineered > Solid waste > Mixed feedstock >... | reverse complement strand
TGCGCCCGAGCTTCCGGCGCGAACGGGCCGCCTTCAAGCGCGGCGTCTGGCCGGTGGCCGGCTGCGACGAAGCCGGACGCGGCCCGCTGGCGGGCCCGGTGGTGGCCGCCGCCGTCGTGCTCGATCCCAACCGGATTCCGCGCGGCCTCAACGATTCCAAGAAACTCAACGCCGACGAACGCGAAAAACTCTATGCGCGCATCTGCGCGACCGCCGAAGTCGGCGTCGCCTTTGGCTCGCCGGCCCGTATCGATCGCGACAATATCCTGCGCGCCTCGCTCTGGGCGCTGGCGCAGGCGGTGGCGGCGCTGCCGTGCAAACCGCAGCTCGTTTATGTCGATGGCCGCGACAAGATCGCGGTGCCCTGCGATTGCGAAGCGGTGATTTCCGGCGATGCGCTGGTGCTGTCGATCGCCGCGGCGTCGATCGTCGCCAAGGTCACGCGCGACCGGCTGATGAAGCAGATCGGCGCCGCGCATCCGGGCTACGGCTTCGAACGGCATATGGGTTATTCGGTGCCCGAACATGCCGCCGCGCTGAAGCGCCTTGGCCCGACCATCCATCACCGCCGCAGCTTCTCGCCGGTGGCGCTGGCGGAAAACGCCATGCTGACGGGGGACGACACCGCGCTCGGGTTGCCTCTCTAGCCTTTGGCGGATTATTGCTGACGGCCTTCCGTCGAAAGCATCCTGCTTTCCGGACCAAGCGCAAAGCGGCCCCGATGCCCACCGTCTCGCTGCTGATTGAAATCCTGCGCACCCAGCCGCGGCTGATGTTCTGGCTGGTGACGCTGGGACAAGCCCTGCTGTGGCTCGCCGTGCCGGCCTTGTTTTATGCAGCGCCGCCCGGCGCGCTGGCCGATGTGCTCGCGATCGGCCGCGAGATGAATTTCGCCAGCACCTTCGGCTTTCCGCTCGGCTACTGGCTGCCTGAACTCGCCTTGCGTGCCACCGGCGGGCATATGATCGGCGTCTATTTGCTGGCGCAGATCTGCATCGTCGTCACCTATTGGGCGATCTTCCAGCTTGGCCGCAGGCTGGTCGGTGAGCGCCAGGCCTTGCTGGCGATCATGCTGATGGTCGGCATCTCGGTCTTCACCATCGCCTCGCCGGATTTCAGTCCGGACCTGTTGATGATGCCCCTCTGGGCATTGTCCTTGCTGCTGTTGTGGCGCGCGGTGGGAGAAAACAGACCGTATGATTTTCTGCTGCTGGCTGGCGTCGTTGCACTGATGCTTTTCACGTCGCCGCTCGGCTTGTTGCTGCTGTTGGTGATGACGGTGTTCGTCGCTGGCACCGCGCGCGGCCGTAGAGCCGCGAAACATATCCCCGCATTGGCGGCAGCCATTATCATGATGGCTGCAATCATCCTGTGGGTCTGGCTGATGAAACGCAACGGTCTTGCTCTTACGGAAGGTCTTCCGCGCCTGCCCGAGGCGGCATGGCTGCGGCCGGACATGGTTTCGTGGTTACGGCTTGTTGCGACGGTTCTGGCCGCGCAGGCCGGCGCCGCCATCCTGATCGTGCTGGCCGCCAATCTGACACGCACGCGTAAGACCGATGCTGTCGCGATCACCGGTGCGCCGGCGGATCGGTTCGCGCAGCTGATGATGATTTACGGCGCGGTGACGCCGCTGGTGATCATGCTGGCATTGGCGGCGGTCATCGGCATCACCAGTTTCTCGCGCGTATCGCCGCTGCTTGTCGCGCCGGCGCTGGCGGTGATCGTTGCGGCAGGCTCTGTCATTTATATCCACCACCAGCGCCTGCTCGGCATCGTCTGGTTCAGCTTGTTACTCGCACCGCCGGCCTTGATCGCTCTTGGCGTGTTGCTCGGGCCGCCATTATTCGCGGTGGATCTGAAAGTGGCGCAACCGGCCGACGACATCGGCCGCTACTTCGCCGAGAATTTCGAACGCCGCACCGGACAGGAGCTTGCCGTCGTGGGCGGCGACCGCCGCCTGGCAACGCTGATCGCGCTTGCCGCGCCCAGCCGTCCGCGCGTTCTCGATGACGGCGGCGATGGCCGGCCGCAACTTGCGACGCGCAGCGATGCCAATCAGCAGGGCGCGATCATCGTCTGGCGCGCAACCGATCGCGCCGGCACACCGCCCGATGCGATCAAGGCGCAGTTTCCGGAGATCGTGCCGGAAATTCCGCGCGCCTTTGACCGTCTGGTGCAGGGCCGCGCGCCGCTGCTGCGGATCGGCTGGGGCATGATCCGCCCGGCCGCACCCGCAGCCGAGCCTTCTCGCTGACAGCTCGATTTATCCCCGGCGCCTCAAACGCGCCTATGCTGCCGATTTTTCAGTGGAGCGAATAGCGGCGTTGCAACGTCACAACGCCGGTATCGCTTCCTGCCTTCAGTGATAGGCCTCGCCTTCGCGCACCTTGCCACGGAACAGCCAGTACACGAAGACGATATAGGCAAGAATGATCGGCAGCAGGACCAGCGTGCCCACCAGCATGAAGATCTGGCTCGCCGGTACCGCCGCCGTATCCCAGATCGTCAGGCTCGGCGGCACGAGATAGGGATAACTCGAGATCACAAGCCCGAGATAACCGAGGATGAACAGCCCAACCGTTGTGGCGAAGGGTGCGATGTCGCGCTCCTGCCCCAGCCATCGCCAAAGCCCGAAGGCCAGCAACGCGGTGATCACCGGCACCGGCCACAGGAAATAGAAATTGGGCAGCGAGAACCAGCGCTGGGCGATGCGCTCGAACGCGAATGGCGTGTAGAGACTGACCGCAGCCATGCAGGCGAGCACGATCAGCAGCAGCATCTTCGCCTGCCTTCGCGCCCGCACCGCCACCTCGCCCTCAGTCTTCATGATCAGCCAGGTCGAACCAAGCAGCGCATAGCCCGCAACCAGCGACACGCCGCAGAGCAGCGCGAAGGGCGTCGCCCAATCGAACGCACCGCCGGCAAATTGCCTGTCGGCAACGGTGATGCCCTGGATCAATCCGCCCAGGATAATGCCTTGTGAAAACGCCGCCAGCACCGAGCCGAAACAGAAGGCAAAATTCCACCACGGCTTGTTGTCGGAGACGAGGCGAAATTCAAAGGCGACGCCACGAAACACCAGCGATAGCAGCATCACGATGACCGGCAGATACATCGCCGGCATGATGATCGCGTAGGCGGCGGGAAAGGCCACCCACAGACCACCGCCGCCGAGCACCAGCCAGGTCTCGTTGCCGTCCCAGAACGGCGCGACAGATCGCATCATCTGATCGCGCTGCGCTTCGTTGCGGGCGAACGGAAACAGCACGCCGACGCCAAGATCGAAGCCGTCAAGGATGACGTAAAGGGCCACCGCCGTTCCGATCAGCGCCGCCCAGATGACCGGCAGATACCATTCCATGATCGTCAGCCTCCCCGTCCGATGGCGTCGCGTGCGGCCGGCTCGGCCGCCGACAATGGCCTGTTCGGCAGACCGACCGAATCGTCGAGCACGCGGTCCTGCGGACCCTTATTGATGAGGCGATTGATGTAATAGATGCCCATCGAGAACACGATGCCGTAGCAGACCACGAACAAGGCGAGCGTGCCGAGCAAGCTTGCGGCCGGCACCGGCGAGATCGCATCGGCCGTTCGCAACAGGCCAAAGATCACCCAAGGCTGACGGCCGCTTTCGGTGACCACCCAGCCGGCGATGACGGCGACGAAGCCGCTCCACCATGTCATCGAAAGGATGCGTAAGTACCAGTCGGTGTCGAACAGGCGATCCCGCCACCACAGGAAGACACCGAACAAAGCGGCCGCGATCATGTAGAAGCCGATCGCCAGCATGATGCGGAAGCCGAAAAACACATTTAGCACTGGCGGGCGCTGATCGGGCGGCACGGCCTTCAGTCCCGGCACAGGTCCGTCCCAGCTATGGGTCAGGATCAGCGACGAGCCACGCGGGATCGAAACCTCAAACCAGTTGCGCTCGGCCTTTTCATCGGGCCAGGCGAAGATGTGAAAGTCGGCGGGCTTGCCGTCGTCCCAATGGCCTTCCATTGCAGCGACCTTCATCGGCTGATGCTTCAGCGTGTTGAGGCCATGCTGATCGCCGATGAACAATTGCAGCGGCGCCAGCACCGCCATCAGGCCGATGCCCATGCGCATCATCACCTTGGCGTCTTCGATATGCTTGCCGGCCAGCAAATAGCGCGCTGCCACCGCAATGACGACGAAGCCGGTGGTCAGATAGGCGGCGTTCAGCATATGCGCGAAGCGGTAAGGAAAGCTGGGGTTAAACACGACCGCCAGCCAGTCGACCGGATAGGCGATGCCGTCGCGCACTTCATGGCCGGCCGGCGTCTGCATCCAGCTATTGGCGGACAAGATCCAGAAGGCGGACGTCGCCGTACCGATCGCCACGATTGCCGCCGATAGCACGTAAAGCCAGGGTGGCACCCGGTTGAAGCCGAACAGGAGAATGCCGAGGAAGGTCGCCTCCAGGAAGAACGCGGTCAGCACCTCGTAGCCGATCAAGGGGCCGATGACATTGCCGCTGACCAGCGAGAACCGGCTCCAGTTGGTGCCGAACTGATAGCTCAGCACGATGCCGGAGACGACGCCCATCGCGAAGGAGACCGCGAAGATCGTGGTCCAGAAGCGCATCAACCGGTGATAGCGCTCATCATCCGTCCGCAGCCACATGAAACCGAGCGTGGCAATATAAGCCGACAGCCCGATCGTGAAACTCGGGAAGATGATGTGGAATGTCACCGTGAAAGCGAACTGAATTCGCGCGAGAAGGACTGGATCGATATCCACGAGTTGCTCCTTAGCCTGGCGACCCTGACCGATTGTTCCGAGGCGAATCGTAACGCGTCAAAGTATTGACTGGATCAGTTCCAAAATCCACACGTGTGGCCCGATCGCAACCGGTCATTTTGCCCAAGCCCGCCCGTGACGCTTCATCGGGCTGCGCTGGAGGACACATCAAGCTCTGGCGCAGCCGAATATTCCGGTTGGAAGCAGCCGCCGGCGATTGGCGTCAAACTTGCCTCATGCCATGACAGGGATAGTTCATGACCTGCAGGTGGGTGACTTGCAGGCCATTTTGCGATGACGGGGGACATCATGGCGACAGAAGACGTAGCGGCTGTGACAAAGACAGCGGCGCCCAATGGCTTTCTCGACCGGTATTTTGGATTGACGGCCAACGGCACGAGCGTCGGCACCGAGGCGCTGGCGGCACTCACCACCTTCCTGACGATGGCCTATATCATCTTCGTCAATCCCAGCATTCTCGCCAAAGCCGGCATGGATCACGGCGCAGTGTTCGTCGCCACCTGCGTCGCCGCCGCGGTCTGTTCGATCGTGATGGGGCTTTACGCCAATTATCCCCTGGCGCTGGCGCCTGGCATGGGCCTCAACGCCTTCTTCGCCTTTACCGTGGTGCTGACCTATAAATATTCATGGCAGCAGGGCCTCGCGGCTGTTTTCCTCTCCGGCGTGTTATTCTTCATTCTCTCTGTCACCGGATTGCGCGAATACATCATCACCAGCATTCCCCGAAATCTGAAATATGCAATCGGCGCGGGCGTCGGCCTGTTTCTCGGCATCATCGCGCTTGAGAATGCGCAGATCATCACAGATCACCCGGTGACTTTGGTCACGCTTGGTCATCTGAATGTACCGGCGCCGCTGTTATGCCTCCTGGGCTTCGTGCTGATCGTGGCGCTGCATTCGCGTAAACTTCCCGGCGCAACACTGGCCGGCATCCTTGTTGTCGGCATCATCGGCGTTCCGCTGGGGCTGTCGACCTTCACCGGCATTGTCTCTATGCCGCCGTCCATTGCCCCGACGCTGCTGCAGATGGACTTCTCGCGCGTCTTCGAATTGTCCTTCATCGTCGTGGTGTTCTCGATCCTGATGATCGACGTATTCGACAATGCCGGCACTCTGATCGCCGTCACCGAGAAAGCCGGCTTTGTCGATGAGAACGGCAACCTGCCGCGCATGAAACAGGCGCTGGTCTCCGACAGCTTCGCGGCGATGTTCGGCGCATCGATCGGCACCTCCACTACCACCAGCTATATCGAGAGCGCCGCCGGCGTCGAAGCGGGCGGCCGCACCGGATTGACGGCGGTGTTCGTCGGCATCCTGTTCCTGTTCGCTCTGTTCTTCTCGCCGCTTGCCGGCATGATTCCCGCTTACGCTTCGGCGGCCGCGTTGCTGTTCGTCGCCTGCATGATGGCGAGCATGATGGCGGAGCTGGACTGGAATGACATCACCGAGTCGGCGCCCGCGGTGATTGCCGCCATCTCGATGCCGCTGACCTATTCGATCGCCACCGGCATCGGCCTTGGCTTCATCACCTATGTGCTGATCAAGCTGATAGCCGGCCGCTATAAGGATGTGTCCTGGGCCGTCGCCGCATTGGCTGTGATCTTTGCGGTCAAGCTGATCCTCGTTCCTGCCGGATGACAGCGATGCACACGGCCCTGTCGTCGTGGCAATTCTGGGCTTTGCTGTCGGCGCTGTTCGCGGCGCTGACAGCGATCTTCGCGAAGATCGGCGTGGAGCAAATCAACTCCGATCTCGCGACCTTCATCCGTACCATCGTTGTCATCTGCCTGCTGGCCGGAATTCTCTTTGCGACCGGGGGATTTCAAGATCCAGCTTCAGTGCCGGGCCGGACGTGGGTCTTTCTCATTCTCTCCGGTTTGGCCACCGGCGCGTCCTGGCTCTGCTATTTCCGCGCACTAAAGATCGGCCAGGCGGCCCAGGTTGCTCCGATCGACAAGCTCAGTGTCGTGTTGGTAGCGATCTTCGGTGTTGTCTTCCTCGGCGAGAAGCTCAGCACCGTGAATGCATGCGGGGTCGCGCTCATCGCCGCCGGCGCGATCCTGGTTGCGCTCTAGCATCGCCGCAAATGCAAAAGCAGCGCGGCTTCAGCCACGCTGCTTTCAACTCAGCACTTCGCGCTAGAGCGAGCGCTAAACGTTACTGACGCGGCTGCGGGGCAGCCTGACCAGCAGGCTCCGAACCGGACTTTTGCGAACCCGGGTTGACGTTGCCCTTGATACCGTCGGTGTCAGGGGCGGACATGCCCGTGGTCCCAGCCGGGGCAGCCGGAGTACCGACAGCATTCGGCTTGTTCTGGTCCTGCGTCTGGATCGGCGCGTTATCGCCGGTCGTCGACTTGCCGTGCGGAGGGCCAGCCTGCGCGAAAGCAGCGGTGGCAGCAAACACAAAAGCGGTGGCGAGAATGGTCCGTTTCATAAGTTGCTCCATGTGATGATGGAAGCAACTGCAAACACTTTAAATCGTTCCACCTTTAAGCGAGACAGAACAACGCACGCGCGATTATGGTGTGGGTGACTGCAACGCTTTTTTCACCGCCAGAAAGTCGCGCCAGGCAAATCGCTTTTCGATCGGCGTGCGCAACAGATAGGCAGGATGGAATGTCGCGGTCGCGCGAATTTCGCGCGTGCCGGTGTCGTATTTGAACCAGCGACCGCGCGTGCGGCGAATGCCGTCGGTGACGCCGAGCAGCGTCGCCGTCGATGGCTTGCCGAGGCAGATGATGATGTCGGGATCAACAAGCTCGATCTGCCGCTGAATGAATGGCAAGCAGGTCTGCGATTCATGGATCGATGGATCGCGATTGCCCGGCGGCCGCCATGGCACGATGTTGGCGATATACGCGTCCTGCCGGGCGATGCCGATCGCCGAGAGCATGCGGTCGAGCAGTTGCCCGGAGCGGCCGACAAAGGGCACGCCACGCCGGTCTTCTTCCGAGCCCGGCGCCTCGCCGACCAGCATGAGCCGCGCCTGCGGCGAGCCGTCCCCGAAAACCAATTGCTTGGCGGTTGTGCGCAGGGCGCAGCCCTCGAACTTTTCCATGATCGCCCGCAAGGCTTCGAGCGAGGTCGCCGACTGGGCGGCGGCGCGGGCGGCCATGATCGCTTCGTCCGGCGGCGGCGGCGCGGCGGCTGCCGGAAGCGGCATAGGGGCGGGGCGATTGGGCTGCGGCAGACCCGCCGGCAGCGGCTTGATCGGCTCCGGCCGCGCAGGCCCGGCCGCCGGCAGGACCAGATCGACATCGGCGAAGCGGTCGACCGGCTCCTCGCCCAGCGCCACGTCGACCCCGGCCTCACGATAGAAGGTCAGAAGATCAAACGCCGCCTTGTCGTATCCGGATATCATGGCCGCACTTTAAAGCTTTTCGGCACCTTGGGAAATCGGCCGAGGCGCCATAGGAGTTTGCCCTTTGCGATTGTGGGTTTTCCCGAAACATGGAAGAAAAAAGCCCATTCAGAGGAAGTCTAAGTTAGGAAGTCCCATTCGGGGTGTTCCCGGCCTGTCAAAGTGGTTCGCCGCAAGCGATGTGCCGGAGCCCGCGCGGCCAATATGGATCAGGAAGTGATGTCGGAACTGCCCGCTCGTGAAAGCATGGAATTTGACGTTGTGATCGTCGGCGCCGGCCCGGCCGGCCTTTCGGCTGCGATCCGGCTCAAACAGCTTTCGCCGGATGTGAACGTGGTCGTTGTGGAAAAGGGCTCGGAAGTCGGCGCCCATATCCTGTCTGGCGCGGTGGTCGACCCGTCCGCCCTCGATCGGTTGGTCCCGGACTGGCGCGAGGATCCGGAGCGGCCGCTGAAGACCGAGGTGACCGACGACCGCTTCTACTGGCTGTCCCAGACGTCGGCTTTCAAGGTGCCGTTGTTCATGGCGCCTCCCTTGATGAGCAACCATGGCTGCTTCATCGGCTCCTATGGTCTGGTCAGCAAATGGCTGGCGGCACGGGCGGAAGCGCTGGGTGTCGAAATCTATCCCGGCTTCGCCGCCGCCGAACTGATCTTCGGCGACAATGGCGAAGTGCGAGGCGTCGCCACCGGCGACATGGGCATCGGCAAGGATGGCCAGCCGACCGACGCCTTTACCCGCGGGATGGAATTGCTCGGCAAATACACACTGTTCGCCGAAGGCGCGCGCGGTTCGCTCAGCAAGATCCTGATCGCCAAATATGGTCTCGACAAGAATTCCGAGCCGCCAAAATTTGGCATCGGCCTGAAAGAGCTTTGGCAGGTCGATCCGGCCAAGCACAAGCCAGGGCTCGTGCAGCATTCCTTCGGCTGGCCGCTTGGCAACGACACTGGCGGCGGCTCCTTTCTTTATCACTACGACGACAACCTGGTGTCGGTCGGCTTCGTGATGCACCTGAACTACCAGAATCCGTATCTGTCGCCGTTCGAGGAATTTCAGCGCTTCAAGACCCACCCGTCCGTCCGCGACACGTTCGAAGGCGCAAAGCGACTGGCCTATGGCTCGCGGGCGATCACAGAGGGCGGCTATCAATCCGTTCCGCGTCTGACCTTTCCGGGTGGCGCGCTGATTGGCTGCGCCGCCGGCTTCGTCAACGTGCCTCGCATCAAAGGTACGCATAATGCGATCACCTCCGGCATGCTCGCCGCCGAACATGTCGCCCAGGCCTTGGAGGCCGGCCGGTCCAATGACGAGCTCGTCGCCTACGAGGACGCCTGGCGCGACTCGCCGATCGGCAAGGATCTGAAGCCTGTTCGCAACGTGAAGCCGCTCTGGTCGAAATTCGGCACTCTGGTCGGCGTTGCGCTTGGCGGCCTCGACATGTGGACCAATACCTTCGGCTTTTCGCTGTTTGGGACGCAGAAGCACGGCAAGCCCGATTCTGACTGCCTGCGGCCGGCAAGTGAGTTCAAACCGATCAACTATCCCAAGCCGGACGGCAAGCTCACCTTCGATCGTCTCTCGTCGGTATTCCTGTCCAATACCAACCACGAGGAAAACCAGCCGCCGCATCTCAAGGTCGCTGACATGGCCCTGCAGAAATCGTCGGAACACGACGTTTATGCCGGTCCGTCGACCCGCTATTGTCCGGCCGGCGTTTATGAATGGATTGGTGAGGGCGACGATGCGCAATTTGTCATCAACGCGCAGAATTGCGTCCATTGCAAAACCTGCGACATCAAGGACCCCAACCGAAACATCACCTGGGTTCCACCGGAGGGCGCCGGCGGCCCGAATTATCCGAATATGTAAGGGGCCGGATCAGCCGCGGCCACGATAAAGCCCTATTGGAGCCGTCAGCCTATCCCCAGATGCCCGGAGTGAGTGCGCACCGTGCGCGCTCCTCTGACACCCGAGATGCGATGGCGTGCCACGGCTTTAGCGTGCCATTCCGCGGTGGCTGTCCTTGCGACGGCAGCGCAAAAAGGCCATCCTGATCCGAGCCTGCGGGTGCTGCATCGCGGCCCCGACGATGGAGAATTCAGACGTGATCGTGTCGAGACTGATCAAGCCCGCTTCTGTCGCGGCCACTGCTTTTGGCATCCTCATGCTGCCCGGCATCCTGGCGGCGCAGGCCCCGAGCCGCCATGACACGGCACGGACCTCAGGCTCAGGCAATTACCTGGCGGCGCGCCACGCCGGCGCCCAGCGCGATGCGGCGGCTGCATCGGCTTATTACCGGGCTGCCCTGCGCTCCGATCCCAGAAATCCGGAATTGCTGGAGCGCGCTTTCATCGCCTCGCTGACAGAAGGCGATATCGATGAGGCGGTGCGCCTCGCCGAACGCACGCTCAAGATCAACAAGAACGACAAGACCGCGCGGCTGGTGCTCGGCATCAAGGCTCTCAAGAGCAAGCAATACCCGACCGCACGGCTGAACATCGCCCAATCGGTGCGTGGCCCGGTGACCGACCTGACCGCGGCATTGCTCATCGCCTGGACCCAGTATGGCTCCGACAACACCAAGACCGCGCTTGAGGTGATCGACCGTCTGCAAGGGCCGGACTGGTATGCCACCTTCAAGGATCTGCATGCCGGCCTCATTCTCGACGCCGCCAACAAGCGCCGCGAAGCCGGACGGCGGCTGGAAAAGGTTCTCAAGAACGACGCCACGGCCCTTCGTATCGTCGAAGCCTATGGCAGCCTCCTCTCCCGCGAAGGCAAGAAGGATGAGGCGCTGGCCGTGTTCGACGGCTTCGAAAAGGCGCTGCCGAACCATCCGCTGATCGCCGACGAAGTCGCCAAGGTGAAGGCCGGCGAGAAGCTGCCGCCACTGGTACAGACCCCGCAGGCTGGCGCGGCCGAGGTGCTTTATGGCATCGGCTCGGCGCTCGGCCGCCGCGGCGGCGAGGATCTTGGCCTCGCCTATCTGCAGTTGGCGTTGTATCTCGAGCCCAATCATCCGCTGGCGCTGCTGTCGCTCGCCGATCTCTATGAGGCACTGAAAAAGCCGCAGGAAGCGATCGACGTCTATCGGCGCGTGCCGGCCAGTTCGCCGCTCCATCGCAACGCTGAAATCCAGCTCGCGACCAATCTCGACTCCCTCGAAAAGACCGACGAAGCCAAGATCCATCTGAAGAAACTGATCGAGGAAAACCCCAAGGACAGCGAAGCGATCATGGCGCTCGGCAATATCGAGCGCGCCCGCAAGAATTACGCTGAGTGTGCCGACACCTACAGCAAGGCGATCTCGCTGATCAGCAATCCGCAGAAGTCGAACTGGCTGGTCTTCTATTTCCGCGGCATCTGCCATGAGCGCGCCAAGAACTGGCAGGCGGCAGAAGCCGATCTCAAAAAGGCGCTGGAGCTTTATCCCGATCAGGCCCATGTGCTGAACTATCTCGGCTATTCATGGGTCGATCAGGGCATCAATCTCGACGAAGGCATGCGCATGATCCGCCGCGCCGTCGAACAGCGTCCCGACGACGGCTACATCGTCGACTCGCTCGGCTGGGCCTATTACCGCACCGGCAATATCGAGGAGGCCACCAAATATCTCGAACGCGCGGTGGAGCTGAAGCCGGAAGACCCGACCATCAACGACCATCTCGGCGACGCCTATTGGAAAACCGGACGTCAGCTTGAAGCCCGCTTCCAGTGGCAGCACGCAGTGGCGCTGAAGCCGGAGCCCGACGAGCTGAAAAAGATCGAAGCCAAGATCAAGGACGGCCTGCCGGAAGAGACCAATCCGGCGACGGCCGAGCAGAACATCAAGCGCAATGGCGGTTGAGCGGTTGTTGTCGTGACATCGGCTGTCTGGTCGGATTTCGCGCCGGCAAAAATCAACCTGACCTTGCGCATCCGCGGCCGTCGCCCGGATGGCTATCATGATCTTGAAAGCATCGTGGTCTTTGCCGGGGTCGGCGACGACCTGACGATGACGCCGCAAGAAAGCTTCGGCCTTGCGGTGACGGGGGAAACTGCCACCGAGGCGGGTGCCATCGACGATAACCTCGTGTTGAAAGCCGCGCGGGCGTTGCAGGCGCATCATCCGAAGCTGCAAGGCGGCCGCTTTCAGCTGACCAAAAATCTTCCCGTCGCTGCCGGCCTTGGCGGCGGATCGTCGGATGCGGCCTCCGCCTTGCGGCTGATTGCCAAAGCCAACGCTTTGACGCTGACCGATGAGACGCTGATGCAGGCGGCGCGCGCCACCGGCGCCGATGTGCCGGTCTGTCTTGATCCGCGCCCGCGCATCATGCGCGGCATCGGCGATATTCTCTCGCCTGTCCTGACCCTGCCGATGCTGCATGGCGTGCTGGTCAATCCGCGCGTGCCGGTGCCGACCGCGCAGGTGTTCAAAGCCAGAGCCGATGACAGCGTGATGCGCGAGACACCGGCGCCGCAGATCGATCCGGCATCCGAACTTGTCGAAGCCGGCACTATGCCGGCCATCGAGGCGCTGATCGAGGCGCTGCTGCAATCGGTCAATGATCTGGAAGCGCCGGCGATCGCGCTGTTTCCCGCTGTCGGCGAAGTGCTGGATGAGCTTCGCGCCACCCGCCATTGCCTGATGGCGCGGATGTCGGGCTCAGGCGGCACCTGCTTTGGCCTCTATGCCAGCGATGCCGACGCGAAAGCCGCCGCCGATCATCTGCAAAAGGCCCATCCCGGTTGGTGGGTGCGGGCCACCACACTCGGCGCTGCGCCCGGCTTTTAACGCCGCGGCTCCACTAAATGCCCGCGTTTTAATGCGCGCGGGCGATGCAGAAGGCGACCGTCTCTTCCAGAGCGTCCTTCATCGGCGATGACGGAAACAGCGCCAGCGCATCGATCGCCATCGCACCGTAATGCTGCGCACGGCCGATCGTATCCTCCAGCGCGCGATGCTTGGTCATCAGCGAAATCGCCTGATCAAGATCGGCCTCGCTGCCGCCACCCTGTTCAAGACAGCGTGTCCAGAAGGCGCGTTCCTCAGCGGTGCCGCGCCGGAATGACAACACCACCGGCAGCGTGATTTTGCCCTCGCGGAAATCGTCGCCGACATTCTTGCCGAGCTTGGCGGACTTGCCGCCGTAATCCAGCGCGTCATCGACCAGCTGGAAGGCGATGCCGAGATTCATGCCATAGGACCGGCAGGCCGCCATATCGGCCTTGGCCCGACCGGCCAGCACCGGCCCGACTTCGCAGGCGGCGGCGAACAATTCGGCGGTCTTGCCGCGGATCACCGCGAGATATTCGTCTTCCGTGGTGGCCGTATTCTTGGCGGCAGAGAGCTGCATCACCTCGCCTTCGGCGATCACGGTGGCGGCAGCGGAGAGAATATCGAGCGCGCGCAGATTGCCGACATCGACCATCATGCGAAACGCCTGGCCGAGCAGGAAGTCGCCGACCAGCACGCTCGCCTCATTGCCCCACAGCATCCGCGCCGCCAGCTTGCCGCGCCGCATCTCGCTTTCGTCGACCACATCGTCATGCAGCAGCGTCGCGGTGTGCATGAACTCGACCGACGCCGCGAGCTTCACATGGCCGTCGCCGTCATAGCCGGCGAGCCGCGCCATCGCCAAAGTCAGCATCGGTCGCAACCGCTTTCCGCCGGAATTGATCAGGTGGTTCGCCACTTCCGGGATCATCGTCACCTGCGAGCCGGTGCGCGCCAGGATCGCGGCATTGACGCGCTCCATATCGGGCGCGGTCAGCTCGACCAGCCGGTTGATCGACGCCGAGGACGGGCTTTCAAAGGGGATAACGACAGCCACCAGGCACTCCTAAAAGCGGCGCTTCGCGACAGAAACGCAAGATCCAACATTTCGTTCGGCCAACGCGATCATGGCGCCAAGCCACAAGGTGTGCCGCAATGGCCCTATTTTATTGGTGCGCGCCGGATGGCGCAAAGCAATTCCGAGGCGAAAGGGCCGGCCGCGACAACCGGCACGCCTCCCACGCGCTGCTTTGCCGCGCCTTTGTGGCGATCGTCGGAGCAGGCATCCAATGGACAGGCTTTCATTAAGGCAGCTCTCCCAAGACATGGCTCCGCCGGCCCTGTTGTTTGGCCGGCGCGGGCGCGCCCGTCGTCTCTTCGCTCCTTGAGGCCCTTCTTGAAAGAAGGGCGCGCGGAACGCCGGGCTTTCAGGCAAGCCCGCAGCCCCATGCGGAAAGTGTGAAAGCGCATGAGATTGGTAGCACCACGAACCGCCGAAAGATCCGGCGTTCCGCGCGCGGTGTGTGACGGTCTGCTCCTTCGTCCCCGGTGGACAATCCTCCACCGTATTCCGTGCCGGGCGGCCACGCCCGACGGAACGAAGGCTTGAACCGGCTGCAAAGCGGGTTACGTCCGCCCGCTCTCCAGCCACCGCATCCCGCCCCGCGTCCTGTGACGCTTGATCAGACGCCCCTTCAACGGGACGGGAT
>Ga0164243_10008988_pt1 | contig 14621 bp, 12 predicted proteins | sample OricompcompostOP_FD_108781 | JGI IMG/M metagenome (GOLD analysis project Ga0164243, IMG submission 108781) | Organic Plus compost microbial communities from Emeryville, California, USA - Original compost - Organic plus compost (OP) | ecosystem: Engineered > Solid waste > Mixed feedstock >... | reverse complement strand
CCCGCCCGCGTGCTCGACGTCGTGGAGTCCGTCGGCTCCCCGAACCTGCGGCTGGCCTGGGACGCGGCGAACTACGTGCAGGTCGGGGTCCGCCCGTGCACCGAGGGCTACGCGCAGCTGCGCCCGCACACCGAGTACGTGCAGATCAAGGACGCGCTGCTGGACTCCGGCGAGGTCGTGCCCGCCGGCGAGGGCGACGGCGAGGTCCGCGAGACGGTGCGCCGGCTGCGGGCCGACGGCTTCGACGGGTTCTTCTCCCTGGAACCGCACCTGGGCGAGACCACCGCGTTCGGCGCCCACTCCGGCCCGGAGCAGTTCTCCCGCGCCACCAAGGCGTTCACCGCCCTGCTCGACGAGGAAGGGATCAGCTACCGATGAGCACGAACTTCGCGGTCGTCGGCGCGGGCATGATCGGCGACGTGCACTGCCGCGCGATCAACGCCCTCGCCGGGGAGGCCAAACTCGCGCTGGTCGTCGACCGGGACGTTGCCGAGGCCGCGCGGCTGGCCGAGCAGCACGGCGCCGCCGGATCCACCGCGGACCTCGCGGAAGCGTTGCGGCGGGCGGACATCGACGCGGTCGCGGTGTGCACCCCGAGCGGGGCGCACGCCGACATCGCCGTCCCCGCGCTGCGCGCGGGCAAGCACGTGGTGGTCGAGAAGCCGATCGAGGTCTCGCTGCCGGCGGCCGACCGGATCATCGCCGCCGAGCGGGAGACCGGCGGCACGGTCGCGGTGATCTCGCAGCACCGCTTCGACCGCTCCACCGAGAAGCTGGCCGCCGCGGCCGAATCCGGCGGGCTCGGCACGCTCACCTCGGCGAACGCCTCGTGCGCGTGGTGGCGCGGGCAGAGCTACTACGACTCCGGCGCCTGGCGCGGCACCTGGGAGCTCGACGGCGGCGGGGCGACGATGAACCAGTCGATCCACACCATCGACCTGATGCTGTCGATCATGGGCCGGCCGGTGGAGGTGTTCGCCCGCACCGCGCGGCTCGCGCACGAGCGGATCGAGGTGGAGGACACCGCGGTGGCCGTGGTGCGCTTCGCCTCCGGGGCGCTGGGCACGGTGCACGCCACCACGGCCGCCTACCCGGGCGTGGCCACCAGCCTGCGGGTGTTCGGGTCGACGGGCTCGGCGGTGATCGAGGCCGACGAGCTGACGTTCCTGCACACCACCAGCGGCGCGGCCGCGGAGATCTCGATGGGCGAGTCCGGCGGCTCGCTGAACCAGGTCGGCCCGGAGGACCGGCTCACCGACGCCGACCGGGCGCTCGGCGCGGCGCACACCGCGCAGCTGCGGGACTTCGTCGCCGCGGTCCGCGGAGGCGGACGGGTCCGCGTCGGCACCGCCGAGGCGCGCGCGGTGCTCGCGCTGATCCTCGGCATGTACGAGTCGGCCCGCACCGGGGCACCGGTGGCGCTGTGATCGTCGGAGCACCCGCGGCGCTGTGATCACCGGAGCACCCCGCGGCGTGTGTCCGCCGGTGCACCCGCGGCGCTGTGATCACCGGAGCGCCCCGCGGCGTGTGTCCGCCGGAGCGCCCGCGGCGCTGTGGCCACCGGAGCGCCCCGCGGCGTGTGTCCGCCGGAGCGCCTTCGGCACCGCGTCCCCCGCAGCGCCTTCGGCGCTGGGCCGCCGGAGCACCTTCGGCCGCGTCCGCCGGAGCACCTTCGTCCGTGTCCGCCGGAGCGCCTGCGGCGCGGGCGCCCGGCTCAGCGCCCGTGCAGCAGGTTCCGCACCCACGTGGTGACCCGGCCCGGGCCGGCCCCGGCGTGCTGCTGCGCCCGCAGCGGCGGGAACGGGGTGTGCGGCTCGGTCTGGTACCAGAACGCGGTGCTCGCGATGTCGGCGTCCACCAGCGGCTGGTACCGCCACCCCGCCTTCCATCCCAGCGCCTGCACCGTCACCCGCAGGTCCCGCTCGAACGCGATCGGATCCGGCAGGTGCCAGCGGTACAGGCCGAACCGCTGGTGCGCCTTGTAGATCTCGTTCGGCGGCAGCACCTGCGGCATCCCGAGCCACGCGGTCGAGTAGGGCACGTAGCGGCCGTCCACGTCGAAGTTCCACGCCCCGCCGAAGTAGTCCTCCGTGCCGGTGCCGCAGATCGTCGGGAACTCCCGGTCGCCGTCCAGGTAGAACTTCACCTCCCCCTCGCCCCACCAGCCGGACGCGCCCGGCCGCACCGCCAGGTAGGTGCCGACGTACTGCCCGGAGCCCTCGATGCCGTCGACGATGGTGTGCACCGGCGGATCCCCCAGCGGGTTGGTGCGCCGCCAGCTGGCGTGGAAGTGCGCGATCCGCTCGGGCAGCTCCCGCTCCTGGTAGGTCACCTGGTAGTACACCGGCACGGTGCGGCGGCCGGTGTTCTCCAGCGTGATCAGCGCGCGGCTGCGGAACGGCATGGGCCAGTAGCTGTTGAACCCGCCTGCCGGGGCGACGACCACCACCGCCGAGTCGACCAGCGCGAGCTGCACCCAGCCGTTGCAGAAGAAGTCGCCGAGCGGCACCTCCACCGACGGCTCGGCCTCGCCGTCCCAGTACATGCGCAGCACCTGCTGCCGGATGCTCGCGGTCTCGGTGGTCAGCCAGATGTGCTGCACCACGCCCGGCCCGGCCACGTCGACCAGCACGGCGGTGGTGCCCGCGCGCAGGTCGAGGGAGGGCGAGACCTTCCAGCCCCGCCCGAGTTCGCGGGCCGCGGAGGCGCCGGTGCCCTCGGTGGCCCGCGCGCCGCCTCCCTTCTCCCCGGTCGGGTTCTCCGGGGACACCGAGCGCGTGCGCGCGTTCGGCAGTTGCCAGAGCTCGTCCATCGCTCCTCCCGTCACGGCCGGTACAGCGCGGGCCAGACCTGCCGCCACGGCGCGATCCGCCCCTCGCACAACCAGATCGGCACCTGGTGGTTGATCCCCTGGTAACCGAGCCCGCCCGCGTAGCCGGACCCGCCGGGGAACGTCGCGACCACCCGGGCGCTGCGGAAGTTCGCCCGCAGCCCGCCCGGGTCGGGCCCGACGAACAGCGCCGCCCCGGCATCCGGCGGGACGCCGAAGAACCAGTAGCCCCGGTGCGGGCTGTAGGCCCGGGGCAGGCCGTACCGCCTCCCGTAGCGGTCCAGCGCGCTGGCCTGCCAGTAGTGGCCGGTCACCAGGACCGCGCGGGCGGGCGCCCGCTCGTACGCGCGCGCGACGGCGGCGGTCAGCTCCGGCCACCCGGCGCTGCCGGACAGCGTCGGCGCGGTCACCACACCCGTGCCCGGCAGCAGGCTCGGCACCACGATCACCAGCACCGACAGCACCGCCGAGGCCGCCCACGCCACCCCGATCACCGCCGCCCGCCACCAGCTCGCCGAGGTGCGCCGCAGCAGCTCCACCGCGCCCGCGGCGAAGCACAGCGGGAACAGCCCGGCGCTGTAGTAGTACCGGCCCCCGGCCAGCAGGAACACCACCACGACGGCCAGGCTCGCCCACCCCAGGAACCGGTACTCGGCCAGCGCGGGCGAGCGCAGCAGCCGCCACAGCCCGTAGGCGCACAGCACGGCCCCGGCGAAGACCCCGGCCACCAGCAGCGTCAGCGGCACGAACGCCAGCGGCCCGCTCGCGGTCGCCGCGGTCTCCTCCCCCACCGCGTCGGCCAGCCGCAGCTGCGGCCAGTCGTGCCGGGCCTGCCACAGCACGTACGGCAGCATCGCTAGCAGCGCGATCCCGGCTCCCGCCCACAGCGCGGGCCGCCGGAACACCTCCCGCGGGCCGAGCACCAGCGCGGCCAGGAAGCACCCGGCCCACAGCACCGGGATCAGGTACTTCGCCTGCACCGCCACCGCGCCGGTGATCCCGACCAGCAGCGGCGACAGCCCGTCCCGCAGCCGCACCCAGCGCACCACCAGCCACGTCGTGACCGCCCAGGCCGGCAGGTCGATCGACTGGGTCACCAGCAGGCTGCCGCTGTTGAGCGTCTGCGGGGAGATCGCGTAGGTCAGCGCCGCCAGCGCCTGCGCCCCGCGCCCGCCGCCGAACTCCCGCGCGAGCAGCCCGGTGATCCACACACCCGCGAGCGCGGCGAGCACCGCGGGCGTCCGGACCCCGATGCGGGCGCCGCCGGACACGGCCTCCCCGGCGCGGGCCAGCAGCGGCAGCAGCACCGGCTGGTCGGCGTAGCCCCAGCTGAGGTGGTGCCCGGCGACCAGCAGGTACAGCTCGTCGCCGTACCACTGCCGGTTTCCGGCGAGCACCAGCAGCAGCGCGGCCAGGCCCGCCGAGATCAGCAGCAGCTCGGCCCGGGCCACCTCCGGGCGCCGGGCCGGCGCGCTGCTCGGCGAGCGAAGGACGTGCACTCCCGTGCCCTACCCTCCCGGCACAGCGTTCAACGCTCGCGCCGCGGGACGCCGCTGCATCAGCGCAGCTGGGGCCGCTGCCCGACAATGAAGGCCGTCCGGCCCCGGGAGGTATTGGCGTGGTCGCGTGAAGCCCGGCAGCGAAGAGTCGACCGGCGGCGAACGATCGACCGGCGGTGGAGGGTCGACCGGCGGCGAGCGATCGACCGGGAAGGCCGGCGCCTCCCCGGTCTCGCGGCTGCGGCTGTCGATCGGCCGCCGGCCCGCCGACCTCGTGCAGGTGTTCGTCGCCGGGGCGCTGCTGGCCCTGAGCGCGCTGCTGGCGCTGAGCCCGCCGAACCCGGTGGAGCTGGCGATCCTGGAGCAGTTCCGCGCGATCCCCGCCGCCTCCGACCCGTTCTGGCACGCGCTGACCTGGTTCGGCTCGTGGGGCGGGATCGCCGTGGTCAGCGCGCTGGCGCTGTACTTCAAGTGGTTCCGGGCGGGGCTGCTGTGCGCGGCGGCGGGCGCGGCGAGCTGGGTGCTGGCCGAGACGATCCAGCAGCTGCTCGGCGCCCGGCCGCTTCCGGTGCCGGTGAGCTTCGGGTTCCCGGCGACCGAGGTGGCCGTGGTGGTGGCGCTGGCGGTGGTCGCCGCGCCCTACCTGGGGCGGGCGGTGACCTACGCGGGCTGGGTGCTCGGGCTGCTGGTGGTGGCCGCCGACGTGCACCTGGGGCTGTACCTGCCGCTGGGGACGGTGGGGGGTGCGCTGCTGGGCTGGGCCGTCGGGACGCTGCTGCACGTGGTGCTGGGCGCGCCCGGGCGCAAGGTCTCCGGCCGGTTCGTGCAGCGGGAACTGGAGCTCGCCGGGTTCGAGCTCACCAGGATCGAGGCGTTGCGCTACCGGCTGCTGGAGCCGCAGGAGTTCGCCGTGCACACCGCCGACGGCGACGTGCTGCGGGTCAAGGCGGTGCGCCGGATGGGCCGCCGGGCCGGGCTGGTGCACGAGGTGCGGCGGTGGTCGTTCTCCGCCGACGCCCAGCACGAACCGCGCATGTCCACCCGCCACCACGAGGTCGAGCACGAGGCCTACGTGGCGCTGCTGGCCGAACGGGCCGGGGTGCGCACCCCGGCGATCGTGCTGGCCTGCGAGGCGAAGTTCGCCCCGCCGCTGCTGGTGCTGCGGCAGGTCGACGGGCGGCGGCTGCCGCACATGCCGCGGGAGGAGGTCGACGACGGGCTGCTGGACGAGATCTGGGCGCAGCTGCTCCTGCTGTCCCGGGCCGGCATCGCCCACCACGACCTGCAGGCGCGGAACTTCTTCGTCGACGAGCAGCACCGCCCGTGGCTGCTCGGGTTCACCTTCAGCCACGCCGGCGCCGACGAGCTGCACCGGGCGCACGACCTCGCCGACGCGCTGGTGTCGCTGGCCTCGGTGGCCGGGGTGGAGCGGGCGGTGTCCTCGGCGATGCGGGTGCTGCCGCGCGGGCTGCTGGAGGCGACGCTGCAGCAGCTCGGCCCGCTGACCGTGCCGCGGCGGATCCGCTCGCAGGCCGAGCGGGGCCGCTACCAGCTGGCCGCGCTGCGCGAGACGCTCGCCGACCAGCTGGGGGTGGCGGTGCCGGGGCTGCGGTCGCCGGTGCGGCCGGGCTCGGTGATCGGGCTGGTGCTCATCGGGGCCGGGGTGTACCTGCTGCTGCCGGAGCTGTCCGGGATGGGGCGGGTGCTGGACTCGCTGCGGCGCTCCGACTGGCGGTGGCTGGGGTTCGCCACCGCCACCGGGTTCCTGGCGATCGTGATGTCGTCGCTCTCGGTGCAGGGCTCCAGCCCGGTGGCGCTGCCGTTCTGGCGCACGCTGGCGGTGCAGGTCGCCGCCGGGTTCACCGGGCGGACCACGCCGAGCGGGGCCGGGTTCTTCGGCATCAACATCATCTACATGGAGCGGCTGGGGCTGCGCCGCTCGCTGGCGGTGGGGATCACGATGCTGAACCAGACCGCCGGCGGGGCGGTCGCGTTCGTGCTGTGCGCGATCGGCATCGCCAGCGGCGGGCTCTCGCAGCCGCTGGAGCGGGTGTCGGTGCCCACCAGCGCCCTCGTGGCCGGGGCGGTCGCGCTGGTCGTGGTGGTGGCGGTCGTGTTCGGCACGCGCCTCGGCAGGCAGCGGGTGGTGCGCCCGGCGGTGGAGGTCGCCAAGGAGCTGTTCGAAGCGCTGCGGCACCCGGGGCGGGCGACGCTGCTGTTCGGCGGTTCGCTCGGGTACCTGATCGCCTCCGGTGCCGGGCTGGCGGCGTGCCTGGCGGCGCTGTCGGTGCAGTTCGACTGGGTCGCGGTGATCACGGTGTTCATCGTCGGCAACACGATCGGGCACCTGGCGCCGTCGCCGGGCGGGCTCGGCGCCGTGGAGGCGGTGCTCATCGCCGGGTTGGGCGCGCTGGGAGTGCCGCCAGCGGCCGGGGTGACGGCGGTGCTGACCTCGCGGCTGCTGACGTACTGGCTGCCGGTGCTGCCCGGCATCGCGATGTTCCGCTACCTGCAGCACCGCAACACCATCTGAGCGGGGCGGAAGCACCCGGAACCGGGGGCTGACCGCGCCTAGCCGATCCCGAGCCGCCTCGCCTGGCGGTGCAGGGAGGCCGCGACCTCGTCGGCGGACTTGTCCGGCATTCCCCAGATCGCCTCGGCGACCCCGGCCCGCTCCCACCGCTGCAGCACGTCCGGGGTCGGTTTGGCGGTGCCGAGCACGTGGATCTGCGGCTCGCCCGCGCGCCCGGCCGCCCGCCAGGCTTCCCGGAGCTCGTCGGCGTGCGCGGCCACATCGGTCTCGGCCGGGGTGGTCATCCAGCCGTCGGCGTGCGCGGCGATCCAGGCGAACGTCCTCGGCCCGGCCCCGGCGCCGATCAGCAGCGGCACGTGCGGCTGCACCGGTTTCGGCCAGGCCCACGACGGTCCGAAGTGGACGAATTCGCCGGTGTAGGACGCCTCCTGCTGCGTCCACAGCGCGCGCATCGCCTCGACGTGCTCGCGCAGCGCGCTGCGGCGCCGGTGCGCAGGCACCCCGTGGTCGGCGAGCTCGTCGGTGTTCCACCCGAACCCCGCGCCGAGCACGACCCGGCCGCCGGAGAGGTGGTCCAGCGAGGCGATCGTCTTAGCCAGCCCGATCGGACCCGACTCGACCGGCAGCGCCACCGCGGTGCCCAACCGGATCCGCGAGGTCACCGCCGCGGCCGCGGACAGGCCCACCCACGGGTCGAGCGTGCGCAGGTACCGGTCGTCCGGCAGCTGCGCGCCCCCGGTGCCGGGATGCGCAGCGGTGCGCCGGACGGGGATGTGGGTGTGCTCGGGGACGTAGAAGGAGTCGAACCCGGCGTCCTCGGCGGCCCGGGCGGCCTCGGCCGGGGTGATCCCGCGGTCGCTGGTGAACAGCACTGCGCCGTGTCGCACCGGCAGCCCCTTCCGCGCGTGGTCCCGGCGGCGTTCGCGCGGTCCGCGCATCGACGCCGCACCGCCCCGGGTGCTTCAATGAACCTAGCAACCGTTAGGTGGGTGACCAAGGGATCGCGGCGATTTCCCCGCCCGGTGCCCGGCATTCGGCCCCGCCACGGAACGAGGAAGGGAGCCTTCGTGCCCGAGATCCTCTCCCCGTCCGCCCTCCCGGAAGACGCCGAGCACGTCGACGTCGTCGTGGTCGGTTTCGGCATCGCCGGCGGCTGCGCCGCGCTGGAGGCTGCCCGCGCCGGAGCCCGGGTGCTGCTGCTGGAACGCGCCGCCGCGCACGGCGGCACGACCGCGATGGCCGGTGGCCACTTCTACCTCGGCGGCGGGACGGCGGTGCAGCGCGCGACCGGCCACGACGATTCGCCGGAGCAGATGTACCGGTACCTCGTGGCGGTCTCGCGGGATCCGGAGCCGGACAAGATCCGGGCCTACTGCGACGGCTCGGTGCGGCACTTCGACTGGCTGGAAGCGCTGGGCGTGCGGTTCGAGCGCTCGTACTTCCCGGACAAGGCGGTGATCCAGCCCGGCACCGAAGGGCTCATGTACTCCGGCAACGAGCAGGTCTGGCCGTTCCGCGAGCAGGCCGCGCCCGCCCCGCGCGGGCACAAGGTTCCCGTTCCCGGCGACACCGAGGGCGCCAGGCTCGTGATGGACCTGCTGCGCGAGCACGTCGAGCGCGCCGGGGTGCAGGTGCGGTTCGACACCGCCGCGACCGGGCTGGTGCAGGGCGACGACGGGCGCGTGCGCGGGGTGGCGTGGCGGCGGTTCTCCGAGACCGGGGTGGTCGCGGCGAGCGCGGTGGTGCTGGCCGCGGGCGGGTTCGTGATGAACCCGGAGATGGTCGCCGAGCACACGCCCGCGCTGGGGTCGAAGCTGTTCGCGCTCGGGTCGACCTACGACGACGGGACCGGCATCCGGCTCGGCGCGGCCGCGGGTGCCGAGCTCCGGCACATGGACCAGGCGTTCCTCACCGCGCCGTGCTACCCGCCGGCGCAGCTGCTGCGCGGGGTGATCGTCAACGCGCGCGGCGAGCGGTTCGTCGCGGAGGACTCCTACCACGCGCGGACCAGTTACCACGTGCTCGCGCAGCCGGGCTCGGCCGCGTACTTGATCGTGGACTCCGAGCACGTGGTGCGGCCGAAGGATCCGCTGGTGCCGCTGCTGGACGGGTACGAGGAGATCGCGGAGATGGAATCGGGGCTCGGGATGCCCCCGGGCTCGCTGCGCCGAACTCTGGCCCGCTACAACGACTTCGCCGCGCGCGGGCAGGACCCGGATTTCCACAAGGCGCCGACGTGGCTGGCGCCGCAGGACTCCGGGCCGTGGGCGGTGTTCGACCTGCGGATGGGGCACGCGCTCTACGCCGGGTTCACCCTCGGCGGGATGCGCACCACTGTGGACGGTCAGGTGCAGCGGGCGGACGGGTCGGTGGTGCCCGGGCTGTACGCGGCGGGGGCGTGCGCGTCGAACCTGGCGCAGGACGGCGCCGGGTACTGCTCGGGGATTCAGCTGGGCGAGGGCTCGTTCTTCGGCCGGAGGGCGGGCGTGCACGCGGCCGCTGCCGCCAGGGCGACGGCGGCGTCCACTTCGGACGGATCGTGAACCGGGAGGGATCGCTGTGGACATGAGCAGGCCGAAGCAGCTCGATTCGCCGCTGGTGCCCAAGGTGATGCGGGTGCTCTCCCGCGCGCACGTGCGGCTCTACCGGGCCACCGGAGGGCGGGTCGGCGGCACCTGGCGGATCGGCAGCGCGCTGCGGCGCGGGGTGCCGACCTGCCTGCTGACCACCACCGGGCGCCGATCCGGGCGGCAGCACACCACTCCCCTGCTGTCCATGCGGGACGGAGAGCGGGTGGTGCTGGTCGCTTCGCAGGGCGGGTTGCCGCGGCATCCGTCCTGGTACCACAACATCACCGCGCACCCCGATGTCGTCGTCCAGATAGGACGCGAGGTGCGGCGGATGCGGGCCCGCACGGCCGGCGAGGACGAGCGCGCAGAGCTCTGGCCGCGGCTGGTCGACCTCTACGCCGACTTCGCCACCTACCAGTCCTGGACCGACCGCACCATTCCCGTCGTCGTCTGCGAACCTCCCGACTAGAGCGCGTGGACTCCAGCTGAGCAGCCGACAACACCGCGGCGCGCACCCCGGTTCAGGCGAGCTCGGCCAGCACCTGCTCGGCCGTGCGGTTGCCTGCGGTGGTCAGCTCCAGGTTCGCCAGCGAGGCCGCGTGCACCTGCTCCTCGGCCGCGGCGACGCAGTCGCTGACCACGTGCGCGGTGAAGCCGAGATCGGTGGCGTGCCGGGCGGTCTGCTCGACGGTGAGGTTGGTGGCCACCCCGGTGATCAGCACCGTGTCGACGCCGCGGGCGGTCAGCTGCTCGGCCAGGTCGTTCCCGGCGAGGCCGGAGAGCCGCTGGTTGTCGACCACCCGGTCCGCCGAGGGCGCCATGCGCGAGATCAGCCCGGCGCCGGGCGCGTCCGGGCGGAACGACTCCTGCGCCTCGGCCACCGCCCGCATGAAGCCGGTGTTGCGGACCAGCCCGCCCTCTCCGATCGGCACGGTGAAGCGGGTGAACACCAGCTCCAGCCCGGCCGCGCGGGCCCGCTCGTGGAACGCGGCGGCGCGCTCGACCACACCGCTGCGGGCCACGGGTTCGGCGAGCATCGCGCCGAAGAAGCCCTCCGGTTCGATCACGTTGAGCTGCCAGTGCAGCGCCAGCACCGCCGCACGTCCCGCCTCGATCGCCATGCGGACGATCCTGGCATTCCTCCCTCGCTGATTCCCAGGGTCCACCTGGCACCGGCGGGCCCGCTCTAGGCGGCGGCCAGGACGAGTCCGCTGGTGGGCACGCCCGTGCCCGCGGTGACGAGGGCCTGGTGCACGTCGGAGACCTGGTTGGCGGCGGTGCCGCGGATCTGGCGGACTGCTTCGGCGATGCCGTTCATGCCGTGGATGTAGGCCTCACCGAGCTGGCCGCCGTGCGGGTTCAGCGGCAGCTCCCCGTCCAGTTCGAGCCGGCCGTCGGCGATGAAGTCCCGCGCCTGCCCGCGCCCGCAGAACCCGAGTTCTTCCAGCTGCACCAGCACGAACGGCGTGAAGTGGTCGTAGAGCACCGCCAGCTGCACCTCCTGCGGCCCGGCCCCGGCCTGCCGCCACAGCTCCCGGGCGACCACGCCCATCTCCGGCAGCCCGCTGCCCGAGTCGCGGTAGTAGCTGGTCATGGTGAACTGGTCCGGGCCGCTGCCCTGCGCGGCGGCGCGGACCAGCGCCGGTGGGTGCGGCAGGTCGCGCGCCCGCTCCGCGGACACGACCACGAGCGCGACCCCGCCGTCGCTCTCCTGGCAGCAGTCCAGCAGGTGCAGCGGCTCGGTGATCCACCGCGACTCCTGGTGGTCCTGCAGCGTGATCGGCCGGCCGTGGAACCAGGCGTTCGGGTTGGTGGCGGCGTGCTTGCGGTCCACGACCGCGATGCGGCCGAAATCCTCGCTGGTGGCCCCGAATTCGTGCAGGTAGCGGCGGGCGAACATGGCCACCTGCGCGCCGGGCGTGCCCAGCCCCACCGGGTAGTGCCACCCGGCGTCCACGCCGGTCGAGGTGGGTGCGGCGGTCAGCGCGGGCTGCACCTGCCCGAACCGGTTGCCGGAGCGCTCGTTGAACGCGCGGTAGCAGACCACCACGTCGGCGATCCCGGTGGCGACGGCCATCGCGGCCTGCTGCACGGTCGCGCAGGCCGCGCCGCCGCCGTAGTGCACCCGGCTGAAGAAGCGGAGTTCGGGCACGCCGAGTTCGCGGGCGACGGCGACCTCGGTGTTGGTGTCCATCGTGAACGACACCATGCCGTCCACATCGGAGGGTTCGAGCCCGGCGTCGGCGATTGCGGCGCGCACGGCCTCGGCGGCGAGCCGGAGTTCGGTGCGCCCGGAGTTCTTGGAGAACTCGGTGGCGCCGATGCCGGCGATGGCGGCCTGGTCGGTGATGCTCACGATTCCCCCTCCGGCAGGGCGATGGTGACCGCGCCGCGCGCGTGCTCGCCGAGCCGGTTGCGGCCCAGCACCTCGACCTCGAACCGCACCTCCCCGTCCACTTCGGACCGGGAGAGGACCTGCCCGAACAGCGCCAGCGTCTCGTAGGCGTAGCAGGGCACGCCGAGCTTGACCGACACCGCGCGCACCAGCGCCTCCGGCCCAGCCCAGTCGGTGACGTAGCGCTGCACCAGCCCGGTGGTGGTGAGGATGTTGACGAAGATGTCCTGCGAGCCCCCGGCCTGCGCCAGGTCGCGGTCGTGGTGGACGTCCTGGAAGTCCCGGGTGGCCAGCGCGGTGCTGACGACGAAGGTGGGGGTGACCTCGATGCGCTCCTCCGGCAGCGCGGTGCCCACCCGGACTTCGGCGGCGGTGCGGGTGCGGGGCAGGGTGCTCATGCCGCACCTCCGCGCCGCGGTCTCCAGTAGGGCATGGTGATCTCCTCGCTCGCGGGCTGGAACGCGACTTCGACGGGCAGTCCGACGGCGACCTCGCCGGGGTCGGCGCCGTGCAGCTCGCCCACCACCCGCACGCCCTCGTCGAGCTCGACCAGGGCGATCACCAGCGGCAACCGCTTGCCCGGGACCGGCGGGTGGTGGTGCACGACGTAGCTGTAGACCTCGCCGCGGCCGCAGGCGACGAAGTGCGTGCGCTCGGTCGAGCGGCACTCCGGGCACATCGGACCCGGCGGGTGCCGCAGCAGCCCGCACCGGCCGCAGCGCTGGATGCGCAGCTCCCCGATCGCGGTGCCTTCCCAGAAGTAGGCGGTGTCGCGGTTCACCGGCGGGAGCAGCGGCCGGGCCTCCGCGGGTTCGGGCGCCGGTTCCGGCTCGGGCGGTTCCGCCCGCTGCGGCGGGCGGAACTTCAGCACCCGGAACAGCATCTCGGCGACCGGCTCGGCCCCGGAGTACCAGGTGTTGCGGGTGGTGACGAACCAGCCCTCGCCGAGGGCGGTGCGCTTCGGCCCGGCCACCGACTCCAGTTCCGTGGTCACCGCCACGGTCTCGCCGTGCCGCAGGTAGCGGTGGTAGGTCTGCTCGCAGTTGGTGGCGACCACGGAGGTGAACCCGCGCGCGTCGAGCTCGTCCATCATGGCCTGCAAGGGATCGTCGGACGAGCGTTCCCCGTGCAGCCCGGGCATCGTCCACACCTGCGCCATCGCCGGCGGCGCGACGAGTCCACCGTGGACGGACTCGGCGGCGTGCTCGGCGGAGGTGTAGACGGGGTTGGCGTCACCCAGCGCCTCCGCCCAGTTGCGGATCATCGGCAGGTTCACCGGGTCGCGCCCGGCCCGCGGCGCGGACTCCCCGGCCGCCTCGATCCGCTCGGCGGCGGCGCGGATCGCCCGCTCCTGCTGCCCGGTCTCGTCCGGTGCGTCGACGGTCATCTGCTGTTCCCTCCGGTCAGCGCGGCACCCGGGGCAGCCCGAGCCCGGCCGCGGCGATCAGTTCCCGCTGGACCTCGTTGACGCCGCCGCCGAAGGTGAGCACCAGGTTCCGCTTGGCCTGCACGTCCAGCCAGCCCAGCAGCTCGGCGGTGGCGGGCTCGGCGGCGTCGCCGTGGCGGGCCACGACCTCCTCCAGCAGCCGCCCGAGGGATTGCACGCGCTCGGAGCTGAACACCTTCGTCGCCGAGGCGTCCGCGGCCGCCACCGGACCGTTCGCGGCGGAGGCGGCGACCTGCCAGTTCAGCAGCTCGTTCACGCGCGTGCAGGCGTGCGCGCGGGCCAGCGCGCGGCGCACGTCCGGAAGCCGCAGCAGCGGCGTGCCCTCCGGATCGGTGCGCGCGGCGGCCCACTCGCGGACCCGCTCGGCCATGCCGCCGATGCGCCCGGCCGGCCCGAGCATGACCCGCTCGTGGTTGAGCTGGGTGGTGATCAGCTTCCACCCGCGGTCCTGCTCGCCGACCAGCATCGAGGCGGGCACCCGCACGTCGCTGAAGTAGGTCGCGTTCACGTGGTGCGCGCCGTCGCAGGTCACGATCGGCGTCCAGGAGTAGCCGGGATCGGTGGTGTCCACGATGAGCAGGGAGATCCCGCGGTGCTTCGGCGCCGCCGGATCGGTGCGGCAGGCCAGCCAGACGTAGTCGGCGTCGTGCGCGCCGGTGGTGAAGATCTTCTGCCCGTTGACCACGTACTCGTCGCCGTCGCGGACCGCCGAGGTGCGCAGCGCGGCCAGGTCGGTGCCGGCCTCCGGCTCGGTGTAGCCGATCGCGAAGTGGATCTCCCCGGCGAGGATGGCCGGCAGGAACCGCTCCTTCTGCTCCGCGGTGCCGTGCGCGAGCAGCGTCGGGCCGACCGTCTGCAGCGTGACCGAGGGCAGCTGGACGTCGGCGCGGGCGGCCTCGCTGGCGAAGACGTGCTGGGCGACCTCGCCGAACCCGCGGCCGCCGTACTCGACCGGCCAGCCGACGCCGAGCCAGCCGTCGCGGCCCATCCGCCGCACGATCTCGCGGTGGACCTCGTTGTGCCGGTCGGCGCGCATGGCGGCGCGCTCGGCCGGGGTGATCAGGTTCGCGAAGTACTCGCGCAGCTCGGCGCGCAGCTGCTCTTCCTGCTCGGTGCATGCGATGAACATCGGCGCTCCCGTCAGCCCGCGATCCGCCCGGCGAGCGCGTCCATCCGTCCGCTCGCGCCGCCCAGCAGGCGCGCGAGGTCCTTGACCAGCGAGTAGTGCCGGTGCATCGGGTAGGTCGCGTCCACTCCGATCCCGCCGTGCAGGTGGTGGCAGGTGTGCATGGCCGCCGGTGCCTCCTCGGCGAGCCACAGGGCGGCGACGGCCAGGTCCTCGTCGGG
>Ga0164243_10008987_pt1 | contig 14623 bp, 15 predicted proteins | sample OricompcompostOP_FD_108781 | JGI IMG/M metagenome (GOLD analysis project Ga0164243, IMG submission 108781) | Organic Plus compost microbial communities from Emeryville, California, USA - Original compost - Organic plus compost (OP) | ecosystem: Engineered > Solid waste > Mixed feedstock >... | reverse complement strand
TCGTCCTGGGCCTCGCGGGTGATCTCCCATTCCTTGGCCGTGATGGCCGCGTGCTCACCCATCGACAGGCCCGTGCGCGGCTCCGCGTTGCGCGGGATCTCCGGCACGATCTGCCCCGGCCGCAGCTTGCCCAGCAGCTTCACCCGCTCGCCGAGCGACTTCGCCGCGTTGAGCTTCACGAGCACCCGGCGCAGATCGTCGTTGACCGCCAGCGGGGCGTCCGACGTGGTGTCGACGCCGCCCGCGATGGCGGAGTCGAGTTGCCCGAGCGCGATCTTGTTGGCCACGTTCACGATGGCCTGCAGGCCCGTGCCGCACGCCATCTGCACGTCCGAGGCGGGCGTCTCCGGGGCGAGCCTGCTGCCGAGCACGCATTCGCGGGTCAGGTTGAAGTCGCGCGCGTGCTTGAGCACCGCACCGGCCGCGACCTCGCCGATCCGCTCGCCCTGCAGCGAGAACCGGCTGACCAGCCCGTCGATCGCGGCGGTGAGCATGTCCTGGTTCGAGGCGCTGGCGTAGGGGCCGTTCGACCGCGCGAACGGGATGCGGTTGCCGCCGACGATGGCGACCCTGCGGACGTCCATGGGTTTCCTCCTGAAACTTGTGGGCTACCCACACCCGGTCGGTCCTCCTCGCAGCCGCTCCTTCGTCGCGCCTGCTCCGTGCGGGCCTCGGTCCTAGGTGGTGGAACTCAATTGAGAGTGTAACCTACTCGCGAGTAGGTTAGTCTTGTGAGCGACACAAGGAGGGCGTGATGGCCGACCGGTACCAACAGTTCACCAAGACTCCCGTGGGGAAGTTCCTGGTGCCCAAGCTCGGCCTGCCGAACCCCGCCACGCTGCGCCGCTACCGCCCCGGCCAACCCGCACTCGATGGTCCCGCACTTCTGGGGGCCGCGCCCGGTGGACGACTCGAAAAGGTGGTTACCGCGCAGCTGGCCGACGCCGGCATCGAGGTGCTCACCAGCGAAGCCGCCGACAGGCGGTACGGCGCGCTGGTCTTCGACGCCACCGGCATCACCGATCCCGCTCAGCTGCGGGAGATGTACGCGTTCTTCCACCCGGTCATTCGCAAGGTCGGCGCGTGCGGCCGGGTCGTCGTCCTCGGCACCCCGCCGGAGAAGCTCGACGGCAAGGAGCGCATCGCGCAGCGGGCGCTGGAAGGCTTCGTCCGCTCGGTCGGCAAGGAGCTCAAGCGCGGCGCGACTGCCCAGCTTGTGTACGTCGCCGCCGGCGCCGAGGAGGCCGCCGAGTCGACGCTGCGCTTCCTGCTGTCCGCGAAGTCGGCGTTCGTCGACGCGCAGGTGATCCGCGTCGGCACCGAGGGCGTGCCCGACGTGCCGAAGCCGGAGAACTGGGAGAAGCCGCTGGAGGGCAAGGTCGCGCTGGTCACGGGCGCCTCGCGCGGTATCGGCGCCTCGATCGCCGAGGTCTTCGCCCGCGATGGAGCGCACGTCGTGGTCCTCGACATCCCCGCGCAGGGCGGTGAACTGTCCGAGGTCGCCAACAAGATCGGCGGGTCCGCGCTGCAGCTCGACATCACCGCCAAGGACGCGCCGGACAAGCTCGCGAGCTACTTCAAGGAACGGCACGGCGGTGTGGACATCGTCGTGCACAACGCGGGCATCACCCGTGACAAGACCCTGGGCAACCTGCAGCAGGCCGGCTGGGACGCGGTGCTGACCGTCAACCTGGTCGCGCAGCTCGCGATCAACGAGAAGCTGCTGAAGGACAAGGTGCTCAACAAGAACGGCCGCATCATCGGGGTGTCCTCGATCGCCGGTATCGCGGGCAACGTGGGGCAGACCAACTACGCCACCAGCAAGGCGGGCGTGATCGGCATGGTCAACGACACCGCGCCGAAGGCCGCCAAGTACGGCGCCACGATCAACGCGGTCGCCCCTGGCTTCATCGAAACCAAGATGACCGCCGCGGTGCCGCTGTTCATCCGCGAGGCCGGCCGCAGGCTGTCCAGCCTCGGGCAGGGCGGGCTGCCCGTCGACGTGGCGGAAACCATTGCCTGGTACGCGAATCCGGCCTCCGCGGCGGTCAACGGCAACGTCGTGCGCGTGTGCGGGCAGGCTCTGCTGGGGGCGTGATGACGGGTCGAAAAGGACCGCACGAAGCGGGCGCGACGAAGGAGCGAGCCGCAGAGGAGGACCGGTAGGGTGCGGAACCCCGCGAAGACACAGGAACTGCACGAGGCGCCCAAACTCGCGCCGCTGTACGCGAAGGCGTTGCTGCCGCAGAGCGGCGGCGCCAAGGAACTACCGGACACCGAGTACCTGCGCACCGGTATCGAGATCGATCCGGCGCATCTGGCCGCCTACAACCAGGTCTGCGGGTTCCGGCTCTCCGACGAACTGCCCGCGACCTACCCGCACATGCTGGCGTTTCCGTTGCAGATGGCGCTGATGACGCGGCAGGACTTCCCGTTCCCGTTGCTGGGCATGGTGCACGTCGCGAACCGGATCACCAAGTACCGCCCGGTGCGGCTCGGCGACACGTTCTCGATGCGGGTCCGCGCGGAGAACCTGCGCCCGCACGAGAAGGGCCGCCAGTTCGACGTCGTCAGCGAACTGTCCATTTCGGACGACGTGGTGTGGTCGGAGGTCTCCACGTACCTGCGCCGCGGCGGCGGGAGCGGGGAGTCCAAACCGGGCAAGCAGCTGGCCGCCCCGGCGCCGAGCGCGATCTGGCGGGTGCCCGACGACATCGGCCGCCGCTATGCCGAGGTTTCGGGTGACCGCAACCCGATCCACCTGCATCCGCTGACCGCGAAGCTGTTCGGGTTCCCGTCGGCGATCGCGCACGGCATGTGGACGAAGGCGCGCACGCTGGCGGCGTTCGAGGGCAGGCTGCCCGACGGCGCCTACACGGTGGACGTGCGGTTCAAGCTGCCCGTGCTGCTGCCGGCGAAGGTCGCGTTCACGTCGTGGCGGACCTCCGGCGGCTGGGCGTTCGAGCTGTGGAACGCGCGCAAACCCAAGCCGCACCTGGAGGGCACGATCAGCTCGGCCGCCACACCTGCCCCTCGACGAGGTCGTTGAACCCGAGCCAGACGAGGTTCATCAGCCAGGACGCGACCACGCCGTCGGACACGTCGGAATGGTCCAGCCACCAGTCGGCGAGCGATTCGGCCGCGCCGACGAGTGCGACCGCGAGCGCGGGCCCGGAGAACTCGGCGAGCTGGCCGAGGCCCTTCTTCGTGCCCGCGGTGACGACGAGTGCGGCGACCATGTCGATCGCCTTGCTGCGCAACAGGTTGATCTCGCCCGCGAACTGCCCGCCGACGGTGAGCGCCTGCCGGTGCAGCACGGTCCACGAGTCGCGGTACTCGGCGACGAAGCGGTAGAACGCGCGCAACCCGTGCCACAGCTGCATGTCGGGCGGCAGCTCGGAGCGCACGCCGAGGCGCACGGCCTCCAGCAGGCGGTTGGCCTCCCGCCGGATGCACTTGGCGAACAGGTCCTCTTTGGCGCCGAGGTAGGAGTAGATCATCGGCTTGGAAACCCCGGCCACGTCGGACACCTCGTCCATCGACGCCGAGTGGTAACCGTGCCGGGAGAACACTTCCACCGCCGCGTCGAGGATCTGCCGCTCACGGACGGCCCTGGGCAGGCGCCGTGCTCGCGGGGGTGATGGCTGCACTTCGTCGGTCACACGGAAACGCTACCTCACCGGGTAGAATCCGATTCGTGTCTTCGGATGTGATCGACGCACTGGCGCGCCGACTCGACCTGGCGAAACTGAGTGCGGAGCAGTTCATCAGAGTGCTGGAAACGCTGCACATGCTGGGCACCGCCGAGGCTGGGGTGGAATTGCGCGGACTGTCCACCGAGACACTGGTGCACGTGGTCGCGAAGGCGTCGAAAGACCAGCTCAGGGCCATCGCGGCGCATCCGGAGCTGCGCCGGGTATTTCTCGAGGAGATTTTCCGGCGGATGTCGGACCATTTCCTTCCGGAAAAGGCCAGATACGCCACCTGTGTGGTGAACTGGCGCTTTACCGGCGGCGACGGCGACGATGGTTTCGACCGTTTCCAGACGGTGATCGAAGGCGGATTGTGCGTATCCGGCGACGATCTCGGCCGTGATCCGGATACCACAATCACCGTCGCGGCGGAGGATTTTTTCCGAATCGCGACAGGCAACGCCGCGGTGGCGACGATGTTCGTGACCGGCAAGGTCAAGGTCAAGGGCGAGTACGCGCCCGCCGTCCGGTTGTCGAGCTACTTCGACATCCCGAAACCGGCCTAGCGGCCCTCGATCACCGGGTGGCTCTTGTCGTCGGGCACGACCTCGCTGTCCACGACGATCACGCGGCCCTGCGCGGGCATCGACATCCGGCGTTCGGCGCGGCGCACCCACGCCCGGCGGATCACGCCCCGCGTCGGGGGCAGCAGCATCAGCAGGCCCGCGATGTCGCTGAGGAACCCCGGCACCATGATCAGCAGCCCGCCGAGCCCGATCAGCATCCCGTCGGTGACCTCGTTGACCGGCGACCGGCCGGAGCGGGCGGTCGCCATGAACGCACGCGCCGCGCGGGCGCCCTCGCGCCTGGCCAGCCACGAACCGAGGAACGCGCCGGCGATGAGCAGTCCGAGCGTGCCGAGCACGCCGACGGCCGAGCTAACCGCCCAGACGGCGGCCACCTCGGCAACCACATAGAGCAGGATCACCACAGCCATACCAGGTCAACGCGTGACGGCGGCGATTTGCTCCCGGGCGGCCGCCATGGCGGCTAATGTCACCGCCCGTGGCGAGGTATGTCGTGATCGGTGCGCTGGTGGTGGCCGCCTTGGTGGTGGTCGCGCTCGGCCGGATCCGGCACCGGCTCAGCGACCTGGGTCCGCGGGACCGCATCGTGCTCCCGAACGACCAGCGGCCGCTGACCCTCGCGGTGCTGCGCTGGCTCCTGGTCGCCGTGGTCGTCGCGGCGGGGGCCGGGGCGGGGCTGCTGTGGGCATTCGGCTGGCCGCGGCTGCCGTCGATGACCGCTTTCGACACCGCGCAGACACTGGACCTGGTGCGGATCGTGCTGACGGTCGTCGCCGGGATCGGCGGGGTCGTGCTGCTGGCCGTCAACACGCGCAAGCAGCGGGTCACCGAAGCCGAACACGCCCTGGCGCTGGAGCGCGCCGACCGGGAGCGGGAGCAGGGCTACAACGAGCGCTTCGGCGCGGCCGCCGAACAGCTCGCGCACGAGAACGCGGCGGTCAGGCTGGCGGGCGCCTACGCGATGGCCGGGCTGGCGGACGAGTGGCGGCAGGGCCAGGTATGCGTGGACGTGCTGTGCGGCTACCTGCGGCTCCCGCCCGGCGATCCGGACGACACGAAGGAAACCCAGGTCAGGGACACGATCCTGGGCCTGATTCGCGAGCGTGTGCGCGGCGGCTGGCGCTTCCTGGACTTCGACTTCACCGGCATGGACTTCGAGGACGCCGACTTCGCCGGCCTCGAGTTCGCCGGCAAGGTGGTTTTCGACGGCGCCACGTTCACCGGCAGCCGAACCTCGTTCCGCGGCACCACGTTCTCGGGGCTGCTCAGCTGTCACGGCACGAGCTTCGAGTCGGTGGAGACGACGTTCGCCGGTGCCCAGTTCCGCACGGCGCGGGCGGAGTTCGTCGGCGCCCGGTTCGGCGGCGAGGTGCTGAGCTTCGAAGGTGCCACCGTCGACCGGATCTCGATCGACTTCTTCCGCTGTGAGTTCGCCGCGCCCAGGCTCGACTTCTCGCTGGTGACGATGGCCGCCGGGGTGCTCCGTTTCCAGCACTGCGAGCTCGCCGACGCGACGCTGGACTTCTCCTCCCTCAACGACGACGTGTTCTACGAGCTCACGGGCTTTCCCAGGGTGAACTTCGAGGCCTGCACGCTGCGCCGGTGCCTGCTCGATCTGCGCTGGCCGGGCGAGCAGCCGTGGTTGTGGTGGTTCGACGGCTGCCGGCTCGAGCACGTCGAGCTCGCCACCGCCCATCGCCTGGCGTCGGGAAAGGCCTGGCTCAACGTGCGCGACGTCGAGCTGGTCGCGACGGAGCTGCCGGAGCATCTGGTGAACCGGCGCGGGTTGAGTAGCTCTACTCAAGACACCGAGCAGCCCGCGCCGTCACCGTAGGAGCATGACGAAACCCACGACAGGTGCCTTCTTCGCGCAGGCCGCGATCTCGTTCGGCGTCGCGCTCGTCGCGGTCACCGCCGGCATCGTGTTCCTGCCGGTCAACGGCTGGGTGCGCGCCTTCCTCGCGCTCGGCATGCTCTACACCGTCACCTCGGCGTTCACCCTCGCCAAATGCGTCCGCGACCGCCAGGACGACAACACCCTGATCAGCCGGGTCGACCAGGCGCGGCTGGAGAAGATGCTGGCCGAGCACGATCCGTTCCGCGAACCGGCGGTGTGAAGTTCCACATGCCGTGACCGGGGAACAACCTGCCAACAGTGGCTCGTTGATCCAGAACGTGACTTCGGTACAACGGCAGGCCCGCGTGCGCGCGCCCGAACTGTCGGGCGCGGACTGGCTCAACACCGGCGGCAAGCAGATCCGCCTCGCCGAGCTGCGCGGCAAGATCGTGTTGCTGGACTTCTGGACCTCCGGTTGCATCAACTGCCTGCACGTGCTCGACGAGCTCCGCCCGCTGGAGGAGGAGTTCGCCGACGTTCTGGTGACGATCGGCGTGCACTCGCCGAAGTTCCTGCACGAGGGCGAGGCCGGTGCGATCGAGGCGGCCGTGCGCCGCTACGGCGTGCGGCACCCGGTGCTCAACGACCCCGAGCTGACCACCTGGTCGCAGTACGCGGTCAAGGCCTGGCCGACACTCGTCGTGGTCGATCCCGCCGGCTACGTCGTGCACGTCGCCGCTGGTGAGGGGCACGGGGAGGCGCTGCGCCGGGTGATCGCCGAGCTGGTCCAGACCCACGAGGCCGACGACACGCTCCGCCGCGGCGGCAGCCCGTACGTGCCGATCGAGGACCAGCCAGCGGAGCTGAGCTTCCCCAGCAAGGCCGTGGTGACCGCGGAGGGCCGCATCCTGGTCGCGGACACCGCGCACCACTCCGTCGTCGAGTTCGCCTCCGACGGGGAGACCGTGGTACGCCGCTTCGGCAGCGGCGAGCGGGGATCGGCCGACGGCGCGTTCGATGTCGCCACCTTCGCCGAGCCGTCGGGGCTCGCGTTGCTTCCCGTCGAGGTCGCCGATCGCGTGGGCTACCACCTGCTCGTCGCCGACACCGCCGGGCATCTGTTGCGTGGCATCGATCTGGTGACCGGCGAAGTGTCCACTGTGGCCGGTACCGGAAACCAGTGGCGGGACGGCGAAACCGAGGGCAAGGCCCGCGAGGTCGACCTCACCAGCCCGTGGGACGTGGTGTGGTGGGACGGCCGCGCGATCGTCGCGATGGCGGGCAACCACACGCTCAGCGCGTTCGATCCCGTCGAGGGCACGGTTTCCCGGTTCGCCGGCACCACGGTCGAGGGCCTGCGGGACGGCGCGCTCGGCGAGGCGTTCTTCGCCCAGACCTCCGGACTCGCCGTGCAGGGCAAGCGGTTGTGGCTCGCCGACGCCGAAACCTCCGCGCTGCGGTGGATCGAGGACGGCGAGGTGCATACCGCCGTCGGCACCGATCTGTTCTCCTTCGGCCATCGCGACGGCGACGCCGACGAGGCACTCCTGCAGCATCCGCTCGGTGTGGCGGTGCTGCCGGACGGCACGATCGCGATCGCCGACACCTACAACGGCGCGATCCGCCGCTACGACCCGGAAACCCGCCAGGTCAGCACGATCGCCGAGGACTTCGCCGAACCGTCCGGCCTGTTGGTGACCGACGATTCGCTGCTGGTGGTCGAATCCGCGGCGGGCAGGCTCCGCGCGCTACCGCTGTCCGGTGACCAGCACGTCGCCGGGGACGCGCACGAGGTGCGCCGCCCGCCGAGTGTGCTGGCGCCCGGCGAGGTGGAGCTGGCCGTCGTGTTCACCCCACCGCCGGGCGAGAAGCTCGACTCGGCGCGGCTGGAGATCAGCGCGTCACCGCCGGAACTGCTGGCCGAGGGGGCCGGCACGGGCACCGAGCTGACCCGCCGGATCACGCTCGCGGACGGCGCGGCCGAGGGCGTGCTGCAGATCGTCGCGCAGGCCGCGACCTGCGACGAGGGCGCCGAGAACCCGGTGTGCCGGGTGACCCGTCAGGACTGGGGCGTGCCGGTGCGGCTGGACAGCGACGGGCCCGCGAGCCTGCGGCTCATTCTGGCGGGGGTGGCGTAAGCCCCCGCTCGACCACGTCCATCGCCTGGTGCAGCAACGTCACCAGGTCCGGCCCGGAATCTGGCTGCCAGCAGGTGAGGGCGGCGCGGCTCGCGGCGAACGCGGCGGCCGCCGTCGTGCGCACGTAGACGTGGTCCCGCGACAGTCCGGTGCGGGTCGCGATGCCCTCGACCATCGCCTCCTCGAACGCGCGGTTGGTGTGTGTCAGGCGCGGCACCAGTTCGGGATGCTCGCGGATCAGCAGCGTGCGCTCGCGGAAGGTCGCGCTCGGGGCGATTTCGGCGTAGCGCGCCGCGAAGATGGCCCGGATCGCCTGCATCGGGCTTTCCGCCGCGGGGCGGTCGAGCAGCCGCTGCAGCACAACCGGCGCGCTGACGTCGATCGACAGGATCGCCTCGTCCTTGCTCTCGAAGTAGTTGAAGAACGTGCGCGGCGAGACCCCGGCCTGCGCGCAGATGTCCTCGACGGTGACCGCCTGCGGACCACGCTCCCGCGAGAGCGTGATCGCCGCGTGCCGCAGCGCCTCCCGCGTCGCCTCTTTCTTCCGTTCCCGCAGGCCACCCGATGTCACGTTGCTTACAGTACTGCATATTTGCAGTGACTGCAAAAAATGCGTACGGTGGTAGGTATGGCGGATCAAGAGGTGGAAGAGGAACCGAAGCAGTCGATCGGGCGCACACTCGCGGAGACCCTGTGGTTTCCGCTGTTCTTCCTTTGCGGCTTCCTGTTCTGCTATCTGCTCGCCTTCCACTCCCCGAAGCCGCACAACGTCGAGATCGCGGTCTCCGATCCGGCCGCCGCCGCGCAGATCCAGGCCGCGCTGGACAAGGCCAGCCCCGGCGCCTTCGACGTGGAAGCCGTCGCGACCGGCGACGCGGCCCGCCAGGCGGTGCTCGACCGGGACGCGACGGCCGCTTTCGACGCCACCCCCGGGCATCCCGTGCTGTACCTGGCCAAGGCCGACGGCTACATGCTCGAATCGGTGCTGACCCAGACGTTCACGCCCATCGCCGGCGAGGTCGGTGGCACGCTCACCACCATCGATCTCGCGCCGACCGCGAGCGGCGACAGCATGGGCACCGGCATGTTCTACCTGGTGCTGGCGTGGAACATCCCGAGCTACATCATCGTGATGATGCTGCTGCGCGCGGTCACCCTGAGCCGCCGCGCCAAGGTGCTCACCCTCGTCGGTTTCGGCGCGCTCATCAGCGTCGTCGGCTTCTACGGCGGCCTCGCCATGGGTGTGATCCCCAACAAGCCGGTCGCGATGCTGCTGGCCTTCCTGCTCACGCAGGGAATCTCGCTAACCTCGTTCGGGCTGGTGCCCATCGCGAAACAGTTCTTCCCCGGCGTGGCGATGGGGCTGTTCGTGATGCTGAGCATGCCCTCCAGCGGTGGCGCGATCCCGATCCAGATGGTGCCCGGCTTCTTCCGTGCGCTCCATCCCTACTTCCCGATGGGCAACCTGATCGAGGCGCTGCGCGGGATCTTCTACTTCGACGGCGTCGGCATCACGCGGCCGATCCTGGTGCTGTGCGCCTGGGTCCTGGTGGGTGTGCTGCTCATCGCCGGGCACGCGTTGTGGTTGCGCAGGAAGGAATCCGGCCAGCAGGAGGCGGTCGAGGAACCGCCCGTGGAGGACCCGGCGATCGAGATGCCGCGGCCGACGGCGCTGCCCCCGCGCAGCAGGCACTTCGGCGGTCTGGAGCCGGTTGTCACCGGAACGGTCCGCACCCCCGAGGGGGATGGCCTGCCCGGCGCGGCCATCACCGTCACCGACGGCCGCGGGCAGCAACTGGTGCGCACGGTGTCCGACGAGGACGGTTCGTACGCGCTTGCCGGACTCTCCGAACAGTTCGTCGACCTGGTGGTTTCCGCGCCCGGACGGCATTCCGCGGTTCGCCGGGTGCTGATCCGCGAGGGCCGGACCAGGCGCGAGAACTTCGCGCTCACACCCCGGCGTCAGCCGGTGGCCGCCCGAACGGGTGCGTAGCATTACTCGCGTGTCGGATGGCAACAGCGTGCCTGGGCCAGGCTCAAAGCTAGAAATCCAGATGCTGCACGACCGGGTGCTGGTGCGGCTCTCCCCTGAGGAAGGTGAGCGCCGCAGCACTGGCGGCATCGTCATTCCCGCGACCGCGCAGATGGCGCGCCGCCTCGCGTGGGGTGATGTACTGGGTGTAGGCAGTAATGTGCGCAACGTGAAGGTCTCGGATCGCGTGCTGTTCAACCCGGATGACCAGCTGGAGGTCGAGGTTCAGGGCGAGGCGTACCTGGTCATGCGCGAGCGTGACATCCACGCCGTCGCGACCGAGCGCACGGAGCACGGCACGGGGTTGTATTTGTAGCTTCGCGGGGAGGGCGCGGTGCGAGAGGACGACTACTGGCCGAAATGGGACGACGACGTCGACCCACCGACGCAGCGGATCATCGCATCGCCACAAGCCATCGGGTTCCCCGAGGAGGAGACCTCCGACGACGCGCTGGCCGGCGAGCTGCTCGACACCGGCCGGTACCGGCGCAGGCAGCAGACTCCCGGAAAGCGCTTTCTCGGCCGGGTGCTCCTCGTCACCGGCGTCGTGCTCGCGATCGGCGTGCTGTTCTACACGGTCGATCTCGTGCTCAGCGCCGGGCACGTGCCGCGCGGTGTCGTGGTGGCCGGTGTCGACGTCGGCGGGATGAGCCGGGCCGCCGCGGAAACCAAGCTGCGCAGCGAACTCGAACCGCGGCTGACCGTGCCGGTGCCCGTGACGGCGGGCGACGTGCGCGCGACGCTGGATCCGGTCACCTCCGGGCTCGGCCTCGACTGGGACTCCACCCTGGCCAACGCCGGACACCAGCCGCTCGGCCCGATCGACCGCATCAGGTCGTTCTTCACCACCCGCAACGTGGACGTGGTGACCACGAGCGACGCCGACGAGCTGAACCAGGCCGTCGCCAAACTCGCCGCCGACCGGCTCAACCACCCGCCCACCGAGGGCGGTGTCGGCTTCGACACCACGGGCGGCATCGTCACCGCGCACGCGATCGAACCGCGCACCGGGCAGACGCTCGCCGACGTCCGCGGCGCGGCGAACCTGCTCAAGGCGCGCTGGCTGGACAAGACCGGCGTGGCGCTGCCCATGGAGTTCACTCCGGTCAAGGCCACCTCCGAGGGTGTGCACGCCGCGCTCGACCGGCTGGTCAACCCCGCGATCTCGAAACCCGTGGCGCTGCACGGAAATGGCGTGGACACCACGCTCGACCCGCCCGCGATCGCCGCCGCGATGCGGTTCGTCCCGCGCGACGGCGGGGCGCTGGAAGTCCAGCTGGCGCCGGACAAGCTCCGCAGCGCGTTGCAGCCGAAGCTGGCGAGCAGCGAGAAACCCGGCAAGGACGCGCGGATCGTGTTCGACACCGGCGCGCCAACCGTGGTGCCGTCGGAGGATGCGAGCAAGATCGACTGGAACGGCACGTTCAAACCGCTGATGGACGTGCTCGTCAAACCGGACGGCCGCGACCTGTCCGTGCGGTACCAGACCAGCAAACCGAAGCTGAGCACCGACGACGCGAACGCACTCGGCGTGAAGGAGGTCGTCGGCGAGTTCACCACCGGCGCGCTGTCCGGGCCGGCGGCGGACAACGTGCGGACAATGGCCGCGAGGGTGAACGGCACGCTGGTCAAACCGGGCGAGACGTTCAGCCTCAGCAGCGAAATCGGCTCGTACGGCTCGGGTTTCGTGGCGGCACCGGTCAACGAGGACGGTACCGGTCCGGTCGTCGTGGGCGGCGGCGCTTCCCAGTTCGCGACCACTCTGTACAACGCCGAGTACTTCGCCGGGCTGGCTGACGCGGGGCACACCGACCGGTCCTCGTATCTCGACCGGTACCCGCCGGCCCGCGACGCGCTGGCCATCCGTGACGACGGGTCCATGGTCGATCTGCGGTTCACCAACAATCTGGCAAGCGGCGTCGCGATCCAGGTCGTCTCGTCGGGCTCGTCGGTCACGGTGCGCCTGTGGGGCACGAAGCAGTACCGCGTGGAAAGCAGCAGTGGGCCGCGCCAGGACGTGACTCCGCCGCCGGTGCAGCAGCAGCCACCGGGCTGCCAGGCGTCCCTGGGCAGGCCCGGCTTCACCGCGACGGACACGAGGGTGGTGTACGACCTCGCGGGCGCCGAGGTCCGGCGCGAGACCAGGACCGTCCACTACGCACCCGAGCCGTTGGTGTTCTGTTAGCGCCGGGATCTCCGTTAGCCCTCCGTGCCCGCCGTCGATACCCTGCGTTGTCACCTGTAACTCTCTGTATGGAGGTTTTCGTAGTGAGAACGTGGTTGCCCGCCAAGGTCTTCCTCGCCTGCGCCGGTACGGCGGCGGCGGTGCTGACGCTGCCCGCCACCGCGAGCGCGGCCGAGGCCGAGCCCGCACTGGTGCACGCGTCCCCGGCGAACGAGTGCAAGCTCAACGTGCGGGCGGGGGCCGATGTCGGGTCCACTCTGCTGACCACGCTCACCTGTGCCAACTACACGACCTGCGAGCACGCGGGCGACGAACCGTGCGGGCCGTACGTCACCGGCGGCGTGTACACCTGCGTCGGCGGCGACAACAAGTCCGTGACCGACAACCGCTGGGCCGAGGTCGCCTGGCGGGCCCCGCAGAAGTCCTACATCGCGGTGTCCTGCGCGGCGTTCCGGCAGTGAAAAAGAGGCCGGGGAAGGCCCGTCCGGACCTTCCCCGGCCTGCGCCCTGCCGGTTGGCCTACCTGTTGATGTGGCGCCTGCCGTACACCCCGCTGATCAGCGAGACACCGACGGCCGCGATGACCACCTGTGTGATGAGTTCGAGCCAGTCGAACCCGTCGGTGTCCGCGTAGCCGACGCCACGCGCGATCGCGGTGCCGATGAAGGCGGCGACGATCCCGACCAGAATCGTCAGCCAGATCGGGATACCTTGCTTGCCCGGCGCGACGAGTCGCCCGAGCGCGCCGATGATCAAGCCAACGATGATCGCCGTGATGATTCCGGAGATGGCCATCGAAACTCCTTATGTCGCGGGCCTCCTAGGAGTACCGCGCTTTTCCCTGGTCAAACCACGGCGCAATATATCTGCTTGAAGTCATATACGCCTGTCGTTATATTAGCTGGGTGGACGTGTTCGAAGCCGTGGCCGAGCCGAACCGCCGCGCGCTGCTGGACCTGCTCGCCGAGGGCGACCAGGCTGCGGGCGACCTCGTGGCGAGCCTGCCCGGGCTCACCCAGCCCGCGGTGTCCCGGCACCTGCGCATCCTGCGCGAGGCCGGCCTGGTCGAGGTCCGGCCCGACGGCCAGCGCCGCATCTACACCCTGCGTCCCGGCGCCCTGCTGGAGATCGACAACTGGATCAGCCGGTACCGCCCGTCGTGAACAGCACGAAGGCCCCCTCGCCGGAACGAGAGGGCCTTCGCCAAGGGGACCCAGGGGAATCAGAAGGCCGCTTCGGGCACCTCCATGAGGTCGTTGTCCGCGGCCGCCACGATCGCGCGGCGCGCGGTCAGCTCGGGCAGCACGGTCTTGGCGAAGAACGACGCCACCGCGATCTTGCCCTCGTAGAAGGCCTTGTCCTTGGTCGAGGCCCCGTCGAGCTTCGCGAGCGCGATCTCCGCCTGGCGCAGCAGCTGCCAGCCGACGAGCAGGTCACCGGTGGAGAGCAGCAGGCGCACGGTGTGCTGGCCGACCTTGTACAGGTTCCTGACGTCCTCCTGCGAGGAGGTCAGGTCGCCGATCATCGAGCCGAGCATGCCCTGCACGTCCTCGAGAGCCTGCTTGAGCAGCTGACGCTCGTTCTTCAGCCTGCCGTTGCCAGCCTCCGACTCGATGAACTTGGTGATCTCGCCTGCCACGTACGCGAGCGCCTGGCCCTTGTCGCGGACGATCTTGCGGAAGAAGAAGTCCTGCGACTGGATCGCCGTGGTGCCCTCGTACAGCGAGTCGATCTTCGAATCGCGGATGTACTGTTCGATCGGGTAGTCCTGCAGGAAGCCGGAGCCACCCAGGGTCTGCAGCGACTGCACGAGCTGCTCGGTCGCGCGCTCGGAGCCCACCCCCTTGACGATCGGCAGCAGCAGGTCGTTGACCCGTTCCGCCAGCTTGATCGACTCCTCATCGCCGTCCTGCGTCCACACCTGGTCCTGGAACGACGCCGTGTACAGGTACACGGCGCGCAGGCCCTCGGCGTAGGCCTTCTGCAGCATCAGCGAACGCCGCACGTCCGGGTGGTGGGTGATGGTGACGCGCGGCGCGGTCTTGTCCGTCATCTGCGTCAGGTCGGCACCCTGCACGCGCTCCTTGGCGTACTCGAGCGCGTTGAGGTAGCCGGTGGACAGCGTCGCGATGGCCTTGGTGCCGACCATCAT
>Ga0164243_10008986_pt1 | contig 14625 bp, 11 predicted proteins | sample OricompcompostOP_FD_108781 | JGI IMG/M metagenome (GOLD analysis project Ga0164243, IMG submission 108781) | Organic Plus compost microbial communities from Emeryville, California, USA - Original compost - Organic plus compost (OP) | ecosystem: Engineered > Solid waste > Mixed feedstock >... | reverse complement strand
TAACACATTTCGCTCATGGAGGGGTCCGTCCAGAGGACAGATATATAGTAGAGACCTTTTTATATAGCCCTCACAGAGTGAGGGCGTGTCGCCGTTGCGACGGCGACGGTGCGCCCCTTCGGGGCGCTTGCTCCATCCTGGATGGATGGAGCACGAGCCCCCTAGGGCTCGTCGTTGCTCATGCTTCGCATGATCAATGAGGACGGGTGAGCTATGCCCAAATCCGTCTTTGTGGCCGGATGCATAAAGCAAAGCCCGGCTTTCGGGGCCGGGCTGCACATCGACACCCCCCCTTACCTTTCTTCCGGTGACAGGCTCGCTTCGGGGCGAGCCGCACGAGAGATGCATAGGGCGATGTGACCTGGATCACACGCAAAAAGTAAAGGGCCGGCGCCGAGAAGCGCCGACCCTTTTCCCCGAAGGCAAGTTCACTCTAGCACATCCCCGCTCCGCGGCGGTTGCCTGATCGGAAAAGAGCCTTTGGCCGGCACGGTCACGATGAGCCCTTGCTTTCGCAAGGCCTGGAGGGCATGCCGCACGGTCGCGCGGGCGACTCCGTATTCGGCGATCAGATCATGTTCGGAGAGCTTGAAATCCGGCCCGTAATAGCCGGATTTGATCCGGTCCGCGATGTGTTCGGCCAGTTGCTCCCATTTGTACCGGCGCGGGTCCCAGTCGATCTCAGTCGGCATGGTTCGACCGTAGACAGCCCGTCCGGTCCCATCCGCTCCAGGCAGAGCCCTGGACAGCATAGGACAGGGCAAATATTCTGTTACCTCCGTGACAGGAGGTGGAGGATGGCGATCCCACTGGACAGCCCGGAGGGCTGGAAGGTATGGATGGGTGACAACGGATGGCACTACGCGCAGCGCATTGACGGCACCCTGCCCGCGGTCGCGCTGAGGCTGGGGGCGAAGCCGTACGTCGCGGCTTGGCGAGAGTCCGAACTGCGCGCCCTGCTCGCGATCCAGGCTCTCATAGATGACCAGTGGCGAGCCGAAGAGAGGGCGGGGAAGGCTCCGGGCGGCCCTGAGAGGCCAGGCGCGGCATGACTCCCGAGCTGGCGGCGCGGCTGCGCACGATGAGGCCGCATGAGGTACGGGAGTGGATCTTGAATCCGGAGATCACACCGGGCGATGTTGACGACGCATGCGCCGAGATGAAGTGGTCGCCGGGCTACGCCCATGGCGCGCTCCGGGAGCTCGCGATGTGGTGGCGATTCATGGCGTATGTTGAGGCTACGCGGGGATGATCGTCCCCGGCTGAAGGCAAAGCAAAAAGGCCCGTGCCCCCGAAATGGCACGGGCCTTTTTGTGCAGTCCCCTTGCAAGACAGCCAAGAAGTCGCCTTCGAACCTCTTGTCCGTGACTCGATCCCTATGACATATGTCTCCTTTCTCGGAGCCGCCAGGCGGGCGAGGGGCGGAGCCGTTGCCCTGATCTTTTACGCGGTCGATCATGCCCGCCTGGCGGCGTCGGCTCCGGCCGGGCCGAGGGCACCGGCGCTCGCGGTGTTGAACCCCTTGTGGACAGGACGCAGAGCGCCGGCGATGAGCCGGCCGGATGACGGTCCCCGGTCAAATCCCGCGCTGGCGTAGGCGTCGCGTGTGGACTGGACAACTGGATTTGACCGGGGGGTTAAACCCCAGTCGGCAGCCGCGCTCGGAGCAGCGGGTTTACGGTGAATTCGAACAGGGGGAACGCAGTCACCTATGCCGACTGGGAGCCTTATTGAGTTGTCAAGTTCGGGCCGGGTCCCAGGGGATGACCTGCGCCGACAGACGTATCCCCTGGGACCCCTCAAAAGGGGAGCGCCGATAGACGTGGCGCTCGTCTCGCCGGCCCCTGCGGGCCGGTCCGACGTGAGTAACTCTACGACTGATCTTGCCTAGAAATCAAGCCGCAAACCGTCCGGGAATATCCGAAGCCAAGCGGACCGTACTTGACCTGCTCAAACAGGGCAGATCCCTCGCGTACGCGATGGACTATGTCAAGAGAAGTCCCCGATCATACGAAAAGTGGCTTTCATCCGATCCGTCCTTCAAAGAGCAGTTCGAACAGGCCAGAGCGGACGTAGCGGCAGGAAACGCCCAAAACCCCAGAGACATCTCGTTCTCGGACTTCCGGCGTAAGTATCTGCATTCGCGGACGTTCCCGCATCAACAGAACATGATTGACGTGATCGAGGGCCGGCGGCCGAGCTGGCTGCACGACGCGATGAAGTACGAGCGGGGCGATCCCCAATTCGTCCTGATCAACATTCCGCCCGACCACGCGAAAACGGTCACGGTCAGCGTCGATTATGTGACGTATTTGCTGTGCACGAATCCGCAGAACCGGATCGTGATCGTCTCCAAAACGCAGCAGCTCGCGACGGACATGCTCTGGGCCATCAAGCAGAGACTCACGCATCCGCAATATGCGGACCTGCAACGGGACTTCGGGCCGCCGGACGGATTCAAGTCGGGCGACGCGATTTGGCAGCAGACCAGGATTTATCTTTCTTCGGATGTGAGGAACCCGGAGGAGAAGGACCCGAGCTGCCAGAGCCTCGGTATCGGCGGCCAGATCTACGGCAATCGCAGCACGCACATCTTCGTCGATGACGCGGTGCTTTTGAGCAACGCCAATCAGTACGAGTCTCAGCGACGCTGGATCGAACAGGAAGTGGTGTCGCGTCTCGGCGACTCCGGGAAACTGGTCGTTGTCGGCACCCGCGTTGACACGGTCGATTTGTACCGTGAACTGAGAAACCCGGACAACTTCGAAGAGGGCAAGAGCCCTTGGACATACTTGGGCATGCCGGCGGTTTTGGAGCCGCACGACGATGTGTCCAAATGGGTGACGCTCTGGCCTAAATCAGACCGGCCGTGGCCGGGCTCCAAGGACCTGCCGGACGAGAAGGGGCTCTACCCGCGGTGGGATGGGCTGCGTCTTCAGCGCCGGAGAAACATCCTGGAGGCCAAAGTCTGGTCGATGGTCTACCAGCAGCAGGACGTAAGTTCTGACGCCATATTCGATCCTCGCGCGGTCCGCGCATGCATTAACGGGCAAAGGACCGTCGGTCCTTTGCAGGGCGGAAACAAGCATCACGGCCGGCCCGAGGGCATGCAGGGCTTGCATGTCATCTGCTCCATGGACCCCGCGATGAGCGGGGAGACTGCCTCTATCGCCTACGCGGTCGATCCGCGGACGCTGAAGCGCTGGGTTTTGGACGCGCATCGAATGCGCTCCCCATCGCCGCAGGCCATCAGGGATGTCATCCACACTTGGACGGAAAAATACGAGCCGTCGAGTTGGGTGATCGAGAAGAACGCTTTTCAGCTCTACCTCACCAGGGATGAGCAGATTCGCCAATTCCTGGCGAATCGTGGCGTGGCGATGCTGGAACACTACACGGGGTCGAACAAGCTAGACCCCGACTTCGGTGTCGCTTCGCTCGCTCCGCTTTTCACGGAGCAAATGATAGAGCTGCCCAGCGCCCACAATTCGGAGGGCGTCAAGGCGCTCGTCGAACAGCTCATCACATGGCGTCCGGGAGCCAAGGCCAAGGACCTTATTCAAGATCTGCCGATGGCGTTGTGGATGGCCGAGATAAAAGCCCGCGAAGTGGTGTCGGCCGCAACGCTGCGAGCCGACTCTTTCGCAAGCAGCAAGTATGTTCCCCGCTATCGGCGGAAGGGCCAGGCGGTCATCAGGATTGATGACTGGCTGCGCCAGGAAGACACGACCTTGAGTGCATAATCTCGCACGTATATTCGCGAAAGTCCGCGATCTGCGCGCAAGCGCCACAGCCCGAGACCAGGCAGACTCCGACGTTCACGCGGTACGCAACGGCGATATCGATCAGGTTTTCCCGGAAATGTTCAACGAGGACTTTCCGAAACCGATCATCGCGAACTTTGTCGATATCGCGGCACGGGACGTGGCGGAGAGCCTTGCTCCCCTTCCGGCGTTTAACGCGTCAGCGACCAATATGGTTTCTGACGCCGCCCGCTCGCGGGCGGACAAAAAAGCCAAGGGGATGCACTGGTATATTGAGCATTCGCAGCTTCAGCGCCAGATGTATACCGGTGCCGACTACTACGCCTCGTACGGTCGGATGCCGATCCTGATTGAGCCGGATTTCAAGGCGAAATGTCCTCGCTGGCTGATCATCGATCCGCGCAACACTTACCCCGAGTTTGACCGTTGGGGCAACTGCATCAGTTTCACCAAGGTCTACAAAAAGAAGATCGCCGAGCTGTGCGCCGAGTTTCCGGAGTACGCCCACGCGATCCCCGGCCCGAACGCGGAGGCCAACTCTCAGTCGCCGATTGAGATGGTGATGTATCGCGACGACAAGTGCGTTTGCCTTTTCCTTCCGGAGCGGCACAATCTTGTCCTTGCGTTCGCGCCTGAACCGATGGGCGAATGCACCGTCGTGGTCGCTCGCCGGCCCGGCCTCGTGGAAGGCCGCGGGCAGTTCGACGACGTATTGTGGACGCAGGTCGCGAGAAATCGCTTCGCAAACATGGCGATGGCCGCGGCAGAACAGGCGTCGGAAGCGCCGCTAGCCGTCCCGTATGACGTACAGGAAGTGGCGCTCGGTGCGCTCGCACTGCTGCGGAGCGCTTCGCCGGAGAAAATCCGCCGAGTCGGGACGGAAATTCCTCAGGCGGCTTTCGCGGAAAGCCAACTGCTTGATCAAGAGATGAGGGTGGGTGCCCGATATCCGGGCACGCGTACCGGAAACGTCGATGCGAGCATCATCACTGGGCAAGGCGTACGCGCTTTAGAGGGTGGATTTGATTCCCAGATAAGGGCCGCTCAGGACGTTTTCCGGGATTCTTTCACCAAGGCGATGATGCTCAGTCTTCGTATGGATGAGCATTACTGGCCGGATGACGAAAGGTCGATCCGCGGCAATCAGGACGGCGTTCCGTACGAGATCAAATGGAAGCCTTCGCGCGACATCCAGGGCGACTACTCGTGTGACTGTAGTTACGGTTTCGCGGTCGGCCTGGACGCCAATCGCAGCCTTGTCTTCATCTTGCAGATGCTTGGTGCCAGGCTTATTTCCAAAGACCTCGCCAGGCGGCAATTCCCATTCTCCGTGAATGTCACGCAGGAAGAGCAGAGAATCGCAGTTGAGGATCTGCGGGACAGTCTTATTCAAAGCCTGGCCGGCTATGCGCAGTCAATTCCCGTGATGGCGCAATCCGGCATGGACCCGTCCGAGGCGGTGAGCCGAATGGCTCAAATCGTCAAGGGCGTGCAAAAGGGGAAGGCTCTTGAAGATGTGATCGAGTCCGCCTTTGCCCCGCCTGAACCCCCGCCCGCGCCGCCCGGTTCTGAGCCGATGGGTGCTCCTGGGTCTCCTCCCGGCATGGGCGGGGGTCTTCCTCCCGGCGTCGCGCCGGGGCAGGCACAGATGGGGCCGGGCGGAGCGCCGGACATCATGAGTCTTCTCGCCGGCCTCAATGCGGGCGGCAGCCCGAACATGGGCGCTTCGGTCAAACGTCAGATACCGGCCTAAAGTAGGATAGAAATGCATAATCGAGTCAATATGTCCAAAGTGGGAAAAGGTGGCATGACCACGCCGTATGAGGCTCCCATGAGGACCTACGGGATGCCGCGGACGGATGTCCGCACCAGCGGCAGTCAGCGTTTCGCCAACGTGTCCGAGACCAGTCCTGGCAGCGGTACGGGCGGCGACACCAGAGGTGTTGCGCGTAGGTGCGCCAAGTGCTAACCTGATTTCACCGCCCCGGAGGGCGGGGGGAGGCGCGGAAGGCTTCAAAGGGTGTTCCCGGCGAGGTAACGGGTAGCCGATGCAGCCTTGCTACCTGCTAGGTCCGTGCGCTGCTGCGCCTCCAAGGCAGCGCTGCTGCGCTGCCGCTACTTATAGACCCTTTGAGGGGTCGCAACAGCAAGAGATCTGCGGTAAGTCAGATACCGCGTAGTGTGGCAGTTGGCCCCGCTTCTGCGGGGATGGACCATCGTAGGCAGGTTCGCTAGCATGCTCCCCGCTCATGCGGGGATGCACCAGCCTTAGGGCTGGTGAGGGTCTAAACTGCCACTCAGATCAAAACCTAAAAAAGCCAAAAAGCCCATCCGAGCCGGATGGGCTTTTTGCATTGCACAAATCATGGCAAATGGCCACGGCGGCTACCGTAAGCCGACCAACCCCGCCCCGGTATCGGGGCCAGGCGCTCTCAGCGCCCGTACCGACACCGCACAGCCCGCGATGCGTCTGCCTGACGCAGCCTACGGAGAGCAGGCCGCATTCCAGATGGCCCAGTCAGGCGCGCCGATGGCCGGACCTGATGCCGGCCCGGCCGTAGCCGGCGGTCCCGCGGGCACCTCTCCAGTGGAGGTGACCCCCTTCGGGTCGCCCTCCACCATGCCAGACCAGCCGATCACCGCCGGCATCGACATGGGGGCCGGCCCCGGCTCCGCAGCTCTCGGCCTGGTGGACGAGGACGCCATCCGCAGAAAAGCGGACACCGATGCACTCGCACGCTATCTGCCGGTTTTGGAATTTCTGGCCAATCGACCTGAAGGCTCCGCCTCCCTGAAGGCTTTGGTCCGCCGATTGAAGGCTTCCTCGTGAGCTCTTGGCTTGACCGCTTCACCTACGCATTGAATGCCTTGAAAGACGCGCACGGTGCCGCCTGGGATATCGCCACGAGCATCTTCGACGACGACGAGGATTCTTTCACCGATTTGACGGATCGCCTCGGGCGGGTATTCACCGGCAGCACGAGTGCCATAGGCCAGACCCTTGGCGGTGTCTTCGGCGGTCTTGACGCTCTATATGAAAACGTGGTTGCCGAGCCGGCGAGTGCCGCGGTTACCACAGCTAGCCTTCTGGATTCTCCGACGTGGCAGCAGCGCGTTGGCGCGTCCAATTCGTGGGAAGCACTCGGCAGCATCGGCGAGACATGGGCGGTCGCCCGCGAAATGGCCAACACCAGGTCTTTCGGTCAGTCGGTTTGGGCGATGTTCACGACCAATGACATCATCGCCGAAGAAAAGAAAATCGAAGAGGCCAAAGAGTCGATTCTCTTCAACGCGGTCACGGGCACCCTGGATGCGATCGTTTCCTGGAAATACGATCCGACCAACATCCTCGGGAAGACGTACAGCACGGTCAAGACCGCGCGGCAGGGCATCAACGTCGGCTACCGTGAGGGTGACAGCCTTTTTGAGAAGGCGGTCGCTCGGGCCGGCTCTAAGGTGGGGCTCACGCCTGGCCGTGAGAACTTCGATGAACTCGCCGACAGCGAGGCTGTCACCGAGTTTCTGCGCTGGAAGGAAGGCAAATCCGGGCGTGAGATCGCGAATCATCCCGCCGTCCAGAGAAGCGCCTATCCGTCTGTTTTGGCAGGTCTCTTGCAGGAAGCGGACGAGGGTACTTCCAGGCTGATCATCGCGCTCGCGTACGGATCGGATGCGGCCAAGGCGAAGTTAGCCCAGCGCCGCGATGATTTGGCACAGCGTCTCGCCCGCGCGGACAATCTGTATAATCCTTCCCTTGAATGGGAGCTGGTCAAGTCCGGCGAATACAAGACGTATATGCCTAAGCTGCCCCCGCCGGACGGGAAGCCTAAGCCGGTCGAGCCCGAGCAGCTTCCGCTTTTCGACATCGGCGCTTTCCCGATTGGGCAGGAAGGCAAGGGCGGCAAGAGCGGAAAGCCCAAAGACGGCACGTGGGAGCGCCCCGAAGACCTTCCGCCGGCCGGCCTGATGGGGCCGCCCGGCACCGCATACGAATATCCGAACGTCTCCGGCAACCTTCCGAAGACGAAAGCCGGCCGCTATCTCGTCAACCCCAAGACCGGCGGCAAGCTGACCGGCCGGGGCGGCATCTCCGTGGATGCCGGCCCCTATTCTCAGCTTGGCCCGATCAATCCGCAGACGGCCAAAGAGCTGATGCCGTGGCTGCGAGGCGACGCCGCGAAGCGTCAGCGCGAAGAGGCGCTGACCATTCCTAGCCTCCCACCGGAGAGCCAGTGGAAAGAGGCGTCTTCCTGGGAGATGCATGACCAGACCCTCGAAGCCCTGAGAAAGGGCTTCGGCGAGACTTCGTCGGCACGCATCAAGCCTTTCCAGATGGAGACGCATCGGTGGTTTGCGCAGCTGCAGGACGAGATCAGGCGCAAAAGCGAGAAAGAGCTTGAGCTTCTGACCGCGGCTGTCGGCCGCGGCGGCGACGACCCTGGGAGGGGCGTCTGGGCGTCCATGCAGGACTACGCCATCCGGTCGAACAAGGACCTTAAAAAAGCGGACCGCACATTGGCGTATGACTGGGAATCCAAGTCCCATGCCGAAGAGGCGCTGATCCTGCCGAAACCTTTCGGCACGCCGATCAGGGTCATCAAGGATTTCATGGCTCCGGTAGCCAGGAGCTTCACCGAGAAGCGGCCTCCCAGCTATATCGACCCCAACCGCGGCGACAGCCATGCGCCTTTCGCTGCGTTCCTCCACTCGATCAAGGCTTTCCCTCCGGCGCAAAAGTCAGACTATCTTCGCCAGTACATGGCGGCGTTCACGCCGGAAGCGAAGCGGGAAGTCATCGAAGCGGTCGAGAAGCACGCCATCCGGGCGACGGCCGAAAAGTACGGTCTTTCCAAAGAAGCTCAGGACGCGATCGCCGATAAGGCGATCGATGAGCGCAACAAAATGATCGACCGCCTGAAGGGGTCGGACAAGAAAAACGTTTACGGCATGCGCCTGGTCGATGGTGAGGCCATCCCGGTCGAGACGATCCTGTTTGAATCTCAGGTCGTCAATGGCATGCCCCTCCTGGACATCAAGAAGTATGACCGGGCGTTCGCCGCGAACCAGGGTTTGCTGAATGCGGCGGACGAAATCAAGCAGTCCAAGATTGACTTTCTTGACCGGACCTTCGACACTCTTCAGCAGGTTTGGTCTTTTTCGGTTCTAATGCGTCTGGGCTATACGATCCGCACGCTGACGGACGATGCGCTCCGTCTCATGGCGAGCATGGGCGCGATGTCCGTCATGGCCGGCATCAACGCCGGTTTCCAGGCCGCTTTCACCAAGTCGGATCTTTACCGGCCCGGCGTGACGGGCTGGCTGAAGCATGCCGCCGCGGGCGACTTGACGTTGACCAAGGGTGGCGCCGGGCAGCGCGCCAAGTGGTTGGGGCGTAAAGCCGTGATGCAGTCCAAGAAGGCGGCGGCTCGTGTCGCGTCCAAGACGTGGGGAAATCAGGATGTCACGGCGCTGCGCGATGTCCTTCAGGGCATCACCGACAAATGGGGCCGCGACCTTGGCACGGTGCGCCGGCAGGACCTTTTGGGTTTCGAGCATGACGGCAGGACCTTTCAGGCCGCTTTGGCCGGCCGCGGTGACGTTTACGCCAAGCATGTCGGCGGCTCGTATGAGGCCATCGCACGCACCACGAATGAGCTGATCGAGCAGCTTCGGAAGGAGTGGGCGGCGTGGGACGTCAAGAATCCGCAGGACCCCGCACACCTTGAATCGTGGGCGTACGCCGCCGTTAACCAGATCGGAAAGAGTGCGCTCGCTCGCCAATTCCTTGAGGGCAAAACCGCTGCGGAGGTTGAGCGCTGGCTTCGCAGGACGCCTCAGGGTCGGGCCACGCATAAGGCGATCGGCAAGCATCATGACCCTGAGGATTTGGCGGGGCAGGCGCAAGCAGTCGTAGATTATTATCTTCCGGTGCTGCGCGGGCACAGCGACCCGTTTATTCTTCGGACCCTCGCCAAAGAGGGGAAGCTTGACGCCAAGACCCTGGAGAGCTATTTCCCGAACCCACTTGAACGGCCGTCCGTTCATGGCCCGACCATTGATTGGAATCTGTATCAGGGTGGGCCGCGGAAGTGGCTTGATTCGATCATCTCGAATGGCTTCAAGTGGCTTAGTCAGATCCCGACTGACCGTCTGATCCGGCATCCTGCTTTCAGTACGATGTACCGGCACAACATCAGGCGTAGCTATGACCAGCTAGTGTTGCATCGTGGCGGGCGAGAAACGATAACAAGTGATGACCTTCGCGCTATTGAACATGTCGCGCGCGAAAAGTCGCTGAGGCAGATGAACAATCTTCTCTACTATATGGCGGAGAAGAGCAACATTGCGCATCTGGCGAGGTTCTACACCGGATTCTTTTCCGCGTGGGAGGACTCTATTCGGAAGTGGGGTCGTCTCGCGATCGACAAGCCGCACCTTCTCTATCAGGGTCACAAGGTGTGGGAAGCCCCGAACCAGATGTATTTGGGGAGTAGCGAGAACGAGTTCGGCGACCGTGTTGAGCGCGTACAGGTGGTTGACAAGCAGGGCCGACAGGTCAAAAAGGTCAACGGCCAGATGATGGTCAGGGACGTGAACGGCCAGTGGCAGGAATTCGACTCGAACCTGAACGACAAAACGATGATCCGCCTGTCCGGCCGGTTCCCCGAATGGCTGAAGGTTGTTTTCCCCGGCATTGGGGACAAGGGCGAACTTGACATTCCAAAGTCCTCCCTGAATCTGATCCTTCAGGGTGATCCCTGGTGGGCTCCGGGCGCGGGGCCGTGGATGCAGCTTGCCGTGTCCCAGATTGAAGAGCGCGTCCCGACCGGCGACTGGGGGTTGGACAAAGTCTACGACTGGGCGATTCCTTTCGGTCGCACAGACCTTGACGACGTGATGCTTCCGCCCTGGCTTAAGCAGGCGGTGAAGATCGGTCAGGGGATCGACGACGGCGCGTATGCGGTCGAGTGGTTGAGGATCGCCCAGACGGAAGAGATGCGCATCCGGCAGGGTTTGCGGGATCGGCCCAAGTCGCCCGCGGCTTTCGCCAAGGAGATCGACGAGCGCGCCAAATCAATGTTCCGTCTGCGTTCGTTCGTGCGATTTTTCATGCCGTTCACGGCCGACCTGAACTCGCCTTACCAGATGTACATCGATCAGTATCGACAGTTGCGTGAGGTGTACGGCGACGAGGCCGATGAACGATTCTATGAGCGCTACGGCGATGATCTATATATTTTTACGACCGCGCTGAGCAAGAACAATATCGGTGTCACGGCGACCAAGACGGCCTTTAAGGCCGTTGAGGAATACAAGGACATGATCGCCGACAATCCAGAGTATGGCGCGCTGATCATCGGCCCTGAGGCGCTGCGCGGCGAATTCGATCCGCGAGTGTATCAGGCCCAGTTTGAACAGATGCTCGGTCCCGGCTCGTCCTTGACGGTCCGCGAAAGGCGGACCCCGATGGAGGCGCTGGAGGAAAATCGGGTCCGGCTCGGCTGGATCAAATACCGCAAGCGAATCGATCTGCTGATGGCCAAGGCGCATGATCTGGGGATGACCGTGGAGACGCACGGCGAGATCCTGTCTCGCGCCCGCGGCCTCATCGCGCAAGGCTTGGCGGAGGAGAACGAGGATTGGGGCCGGGACTTCTACGACACCGATTTGCGGAAGATCCCTAACCGGATCAAGTTTTTCACCGCGCTGGTCCAGGAAGAACGGTTGCTCAACAACCAGCTACGCACAGACCTTCGGGTCCTGAACGAGTATTTGAAGAAGCGGGCCGAGTTCGTTTCCGTTTTGAAGTCGCTGAAGGCGCAAGACCGCCCGCACACGTTGGATGCGAGTGACAACGCCGAGCTGTCTCGCGCGTGGGAGGCGTACAAGGAGCGCATGGCCGCGTCCGACACACGATTCTCCGATCTCTATAATCGTTATCTCGTTAATGACAGGTTGCAGTTCTGATGGCGTCTTGGTGGGAAGAGCTGTGGGCGCTCATGTTCCCGGAGACTGCGGACCCGAAAACGCAGATCGGCCAGAGCGCTGCCGCGGCGAGGGCGCGCGGCGAGGTCTACGAGGGGCCTTTAGGGTCCGTAGGCGTCCTGCCGGCGAGCCTGGTCGAAAACTACAAATCCTACGAAAAGTCTCCCGCGGTCAACCTGGCGTCGGCGACGCCTGTGGCGAGCACGACCGCGCTGGCCGCGCCTGGACCGTCCACGACCAGGGCGACGCCGGCAGGCGAAGCCCCCACGGGCGGGAGCAGCGATGACGACGCCTCCAGTCGGGCGCTGGAACAGGCCAAGCTGGGGGGCGGCGGCGGAGCGATCGGCGATCTTTACGGCAATCTGCCTGCCGGCACCGTGTATTTGGGGAAGTACGGCAAGCCATCCGGCCACCCGACTCAACGCATCGCGCCCACGAGCGGACACCCCACCCAGCGCACTGGGAGCGTCCCTCCGCAAATAGAGCAGACGGCGGGGATTCGGGACGTCATTGCACAGGTGAATGACTGGTCGCCTAAGAAAGTCGAACGTTTCCGCGAGTTGGCGGTCAAAGCCGATTTCAAGGACCCCGGACCTAATCTCGAAAACATCGAACGGATTTGGGCTGGGCTGGTGGTCCGATCGGCAAAGATGTACGAAAAGGGCATCAAGATCACGCCGTGGCAGTTGCTCAACAGGTATGCGACCCAGGGCGGTTCTGGGGGCGGCGCGGGCAGCGCGCCGCGGACCGTAACTTCCACGTCCACCGTGGTCGATCTGACCGAGCCCAAAACGGCTCGGGCTTTGGTCGATCAGGTGCTGACGGAAAGGCTAGGGCGTGCGGCGACAGAAAAGGAGAGGAAAGCATTCCTCGCGGCGCTCAACTCCTATGAGCGCAAGAACCCTAAATCTACTACTACCACCACTACGACCAGCGCAAGCGGAGAGTCCGTTACGTCTTCCAGCACCTCTAAGGGCGGCGTCAACCCCAGCGCATTCGCGCAGGACTGGGCGCTTCAGCACAATGAGGATGAGGCGCGAGAGTATCAAGCGCTGGCTTACTTTATGCCTGCTTTCTTTAGTGCCCTTTCGGCTCCGGTGTAATGCCTTGGCCTCCCACATTTGACACGGATACCCCCATCCCCATAGCGGAGCAGATCGGCGACTCGACCTCCGACGCGCTGTCCGAGAACGTTGTTCCCGGCATTGAGGCCGGCATCCCGGTCGATCTCGGCTCCGGCGTCCTCGCGCCGGGCGTGATGTCGCCGGAAGACAACCCCTTAGACAGAGTCGAGCAGCTGTACCAGATGTCTCGCCTCTTCGAGGAAGCGGACGCCACCGACGAGGACGGCAAGATCTCGACCAAGCGCGAGCGCGTCATCCAATACGTCCGGGAGCAATTGGGGAAGCCTTACGTTTGGGGCGGTACCGGTCCTAGCGGCTTCGACTGTTCCGGGCTTTTGTGGCAGGCGTTTCGCCGCGCGGGCATCGATATGCCGCGCGTTTCGATGGCTCAGGCAGAGCGAGGGAAAAGGGTCGCGCTTTCGCAGTTGAGGCCGGGCGATCTGGTGGCGTGGGAGAACAATCCGCGGCAGAAGGGCGCGGATCATATCGCGCTGTATATCGGCGACGGGATGATCATCGAAGCGCCGCGGTCGGGGTTGAACGTGCGGATTCGGAAGCTTACGGCGCGTGACAAGAACGCCTGGGGCGTTCAACTGGATTACTGATGGCTAAGCCTAAGACGCAGCAAGAGTGGGCTGACTATTACGGGTGGGCTCTCACCCTTTTGAAGTCGGACAAGTCTCTTTGGAACCTTTTTCAGAAGGCGATCAAGGGTGCTTGGAAGGCTGACAAGTTCGTTGCGGAGTTGAAAAAGACTTCGTGGTATAAGAAGTATGGGGAGACCGCCCGCCGGGCGCTCGCGCTGAAGCACACGGACCCTGAGACGTGGCGTCAGCGTGTGCGCTCCATCTATCAGGAAATCATGTCTCTGGCCGGCCAGATGGGCGTCAAGGCCAATTGGCAGGTCTATTGGGATATGGCGGAGGATGCGTTCACTTTCGGGTGGACGAATGCGCAGATCCGCCGCAACCTCGCCTCTTACCTAAAGTCCAAGAACGGCACGTACGGCGGCGAGGCCGAGCAGGCGCGGGTTCAGCTCGAACAATACGCGTATTCGATGGGGATCACCCTGGATCGCAACACGCTTCACGGCTGGATCAAGGGCATCTTGAATGGGTCGCGTACGGTCGAGGACTATAAGGGCCACATTCAGAAACTCGCGATCTCCGCCTATCCGGGGCTTGCCGACCAGATCAAGGGCGGCATGACCGTGCGGGATATCGCGGACCCCTACGTCCAGTCGATGGCTCGAATTCTGGAAATCAATCCGACTGATATCAAGCTGGATGACCCGACGATCAAGAGCGCCTTGTCTCGTGTCCAGACGGACAGCTCAGGGAAAAGCACGTCATCAACTATGGCCTTGTGGGAGTTTGAGAATCAGCTCCGGCAGGACCCGAGATGGCTGAACACGAATAACGCACGTCAGGGTCTAAATTCAGTTGCCCATGGCGTGCTGAAAGATTTTGGACTGGTAACCTAAATGGCTAAGACCTCCGCGCCCCCGAAACCTTCCGGTGCAAGGGTTAAGACGCCTGCCGTTTTCAAGCCGTACACGGCCCCGAAGACGACTGCTAAGAAGAAGGCGACGGCTTCCAAGACTACGTCAACCGGCGGATATGTGAAGACGTACGACAGCAAGCCGGGCAAGATCGCCGGCACGCCTCCGCCGAAGAAGACGACCACGGCCAAGAAGACCACGACCGCGGCGAAGAAGGCCGCGGCGAAGAAGGCTCCCAAAAACACCATCG
>Ga0164243_10008983_pt1 | contig 14627 bp, 15 predicted proteins | sample OricompcompostOP_FD_108781 | JGI IMG/M metagenome (GOLD analysis project Ga0164243, IMG submission 108781) | Organic Plus compost microbial communities from Emeryville, California, USA - Original compost - Organic plus compost (OP) | ecosystem: Engineered > Solid waste > Mixed feedstock >... | reverse complement strand
GGCGGCGAGGGCGACGAGCCCGGGGACGGCGAGGCGGCGCATGACGGCTTCCAAGGGTAGTGGTCGGGCCGATCGGCCGGCGGGCTCCCGATGGGACGGCCGCTCAGCGGCCCGGCTCCTCCGGAGGCGCGTGGACGAGGGCGCGGTCGCCGAGCGGCGCGCTGAGCGCGACCGTCGCCTTGTGGGCCTCGGCGTAGGCGGGGCGGGCGCCCTGCGGCTCCGCGCGGCGGGCGAGCACGGTCACGAACACCTGCGAGGCGGTCTCGCGCACGTCGACGCGGGCGAGCGACTCCCGCCCCGCGATGAGCGAGAAGCCGATCCGCAGCTCGGTGGCGCTGGGGGCGGGCTCTCCGCCGAGCGGCGTCCACGCGACGGAGCGGAACGGCGAGTCGGCCGACGGGGTCGCCGGCGGGACCGCGTCGGCGCCCGGCTCGGGCGTGGGGGCCGCCGACGCCTCGTCGTCCTCCGCTCGTCCGCCGTCGGTGACGGTCGCGTTATGGATCGCGCTCGGCCCCGACTCGTCCTCATGCTGCAAAGACTCACCCTCGACCTGAGGGTCAGGCATCGGCCCGGAATCGCCGGCCCGGCCGTCGAGCGCGACGTCATCGTCGGGTTCCGGAGCCGCCAGCACAGGCGCCGACGGCCGCGTGACATAACGCGGCGCGGCCGGCGGCCGCCGGCGCCGCGAACGGCGCACGAACGCGAGCACGGCGGCGACCGCCGTCAGCACGAGGGGGAAGATGCGACGACGCATGCGCGAAAGCGTACGACCCCGAGGCGCCCCGACCCGCCGCTGCTCGGTAGACTCGGACGCACGCGGACGTAGCTCAGTTGGTAGAGCGTCGGCTTCCCAAGCCGAAGGTCGCGGGTTCGAGGCCCGTCGTCCGCTTGATACGAAAGCCCCGGTGATCCGGGGTTTTCGGCGTTTCGGGGGTCGGGTGCGCCGGTGCTACGCTGGGCCACACCTATGGACGCCTCGGTTCGGGAGCTGCGCAATCACACCAGCCGGGTGGTCTCCGCGATCGAGGCGGGCGAGCCGGTAGTGCTGACCGTGCACGGGCGTCCGGTGGCGGACATCATTCCGCGGCGGGTTGCGAGCGAGCGGCGGCCGAGCGATCTGCTGCTGGCGGATTTGAACGCGATCAGCGCGCGGGCCGCGGAGTTGGGTGTCGAGTCGGACGCGGCCGATTTCGACGTCGGCTGGACGACCGACGACCTGCTCTCGTGAGCGGGTACCTCGCCGACACGAGCGTCTTCGTCGCGGCAGAGCAGCAACGGCGGCTCGGAACGCCGCCGGAGGGCGAGGCGCGGATCTCGGTCGCGACGCTGACTGAGCTGCTGGTCGGGGTGAAGCGCGGCCCCGGAGGGCCCGCTGCGCGACCTGCGCGAGACAACGCTCGACCGCGCCCGCCGCTTCTTCGCGCTGCCCTATGACGCGGTCGTCGCCGAGCGGCTCGCCGAGCTGCTGACGGCAGCCCGCAGCCAGAGACGCCGCGCCGGCGCGATGGACGCGATCATCGCCGCGACCGCGCTGGCGCACGGGCTGACGGTTTGGACGCAGGACGACGACTTCGACGTCCTGGCCGGGCTCGAGCCCGCGCTGCGGTCCACCGCGATGGCGGGGGCAACCGCCCTCGCCGTAGTGCAGCGATCGACGACGACGCGCCGATGGGCGACGCGATCAAGGCGGTCGCCCGCTTCGAGGGGAGCTGTTCGGCGTGGTCGCGGCGGCGCCGACCGCGATCGAGGCGGTCGACTGGCGGCGTGAGCGCCACACCGCGCCGGAGCGCTGGGCCGACCGCGAGGGCACGCACCACCATGGCCTTCCGGTGCTTTGGGAACCTCACCTTGACGAGCGGCTCGTCTTCTGCGCGACCGAGACGGCGCAGGCCGACGCCGGCGACGTCGAGGGCGCGATCCTCGCCGGCCATCGCGCCGCCGTGCAGCTGCTGGCGACGCTCTGGCGCTGAGCCGGCCGTGAACGTCGAGGCGCGCCGCTACGCCGTCGCGGTCTCGCGGACCGGCTCCTTCAGCGCGGCCGCGCGCGAGCACGGCGTCACGCAGCCGGCGCTGTCCAACACGATCGCGCGGCTGGAGGAGACGCTCGGCGACCGCCTCTTCGACCGCTCGCCGCGGGGCGTGTCGCCGACCGCGTTCGGGCAGCGGATGCTGCCGCTGATCGAGCGCGCCGTCGGCGACCTCGACGCGATCGCCGACGAGGCGCGGGCGGCGGCCTCGGAGACGGCGCGCACGATCCGGCTCGGCGTCTCGCCGCTGATCGACCGCACGATCGTCTCGGCGGCCTTCGCGGCGATGCGCAGCCTCCCGGTCGCGGGCGGAGCTGCCGCTGGCCCGCCATCCCGGCGAGGCGAGCAGCTACCGGGTGCTGGAGGAGTGAGCCCGCCTGGGGCTCGGCACCGCGATCTCGAGGCGGTCGTCGCGAGCATCGCGGGCGAGCCATAGCGTCCGCTTATGGCTCCATCACCCGTCGTGGTCTACTGGCACGGCGATGCAGCACCTAGCATCGCCGTGCACTCCCTGTGCAAGCGAGTCACTGACATGGCCCATCTCCAGCCCACGCGCACGGTCGACGCAGGCAACCGGCCTGTCGCCGCCGCGATCCGCGTCCACGACGTCGCGTGAGCGCGACGGCCCGACTGCTGCCTGGCGGCGGCCCGCATGCGGCGCAGCGGCGCACGATGCGGGTCCTGCTGCTGTCGCAGGTGCTCGCGGGCGCGGGCCTGGCGGCCGGTGTCTCGGTCGGTGCGCTGCTGGCGCAGGAGATGCTGGGCAGCACCGGCTCGGCGGGGCTGCCGGCGGCGCTGCTGACGCTCGGCTCGGCGGTCGCCGCGCTGCTGGTCGGACGCCTCTCGCAGGCGTCCGGCCGCCGGCCCGGCCTCGCCGCCGGCTACGCCGTCGGCGCGATCGGCGCGGTCGGCGTCGTGCTGGCGGCGGCGATCGACAGCATCCCGCTGCTGTTCGGAACGCTCCTCCTCTACGGCTCCGGCACCGCGACCAACCTGCAGGCGCGCTACGCCGGCGGCGACCTCGCCGATGCCGGCTCGCGCGGTCGCGCGATGAGCACGGTGCTGGTCGCGACGACGCTCGGCGCCGTCGTCGGCCCCAACCTCGTCGAGCCGACCGGGACGCTCGCGACCTCGCTCGGCATCCGCGCGCTGGCCGGGCCGTTCATGCTCGCCGCCGTCGCCTACGCGGTCGCGGGCGTCGCCGTCTGGCTGCTGCTGCGGCCAGATCCGCTGCTGCTCGCACGCGAGCGGGCCGGGAAGCCCGAGGAAGCGACGGCGCCCGATGCAGCCGAAGGGGACGACGAGCCGGTCGCGCTCTCGCCGACGGTGCTGCTCGGCGGCGCGGGGATGGTCGTCACGCAGCTGGTGATGGTCGCGATCATGACGATGACGCCGGTCCACATGCACGACCACGGCCACGGCCTCGGCGCCTCCGGGCTCGTCATCTCGATCCACATCGCGGCGATGTACCTGCCCTCGCCGCTGTCGGGCTGGCTCGCCGACCGTCTCGGCCGCCGGCCGATGCTCGCCGTCGCCGCCCTCACGCTGCTCTCCTCCGGCGTCTGCGCCGCGATCGTGCCGCCCGACTCGACGCTGCTGCTCGCCTTCGCGCTCGCCCTGCTCGGCCTCGGCTGGAGCTTCGGCCTCGCCGCCGGCACCGCGCTCGTCACCGACGGCGCCCCACTCGCCCAGCGCGCCCGCATCCAGGGCGGCGCCGACCTCTGCGTCGCGCTCGCCGGCGCGACCGGCGGCCTCGGCAGCGGCTACGTCATGTCGATGACCAGCTACCACACGCTCTCGCTCCTCGGCGGCCTCGTCGGCCTCGCCCTCCTGCCGCTGCTGCTCGCGAGCCGGCGCGCACAGGAGGCATGGTGAGGCCGCGCGGCTGCGTCGGACGGCGCGGTTCCTGGACACAGGCCCACATGCGCCAGCCTTCTGGCACAAGCTGCCTGTCGGCATAAACTGCCAAGCGTGCGAGGGAGGCCGGTGGCGTTGCGGTATCGCGCGCGGACGGCGGATTGCGGTCGCGCACCGAAGGCTTGCCGTAAAAAGATACATATGTATTATCCGCTGCGGATTCGAGATGGCTCGCCGGGCTTGGCGGCGCCGCTGCGCCGCGGCAGGTGCGGTGGCTTGCGACCACGAGGAGAGGAGCGCCGTGCCCAGACACTGCTTCGTCGTCATGACCGACCCCGTCCCCGGGCGGGAGCGGGAGTTCGACGACTGGTACCGCGACCGGCATCTGCCCGACGTGCTCGGGCTGGAGGGCTTCGCGGCCGCCCAGCGGTTCGCGTTCGCGCCGGTCGGCCGCTGGCTGGAGGCGCCCCACCGCCACCTGGCGCTCTACGAGGTCGAGGGTGACCTCGACGCCGCCGCCGGCGCGCTCGAACGCGCGCTCGACGCCAGCCGCCGCGCAGAGCGCGCCGGCCTTCCGCCGCGCATGAGCAGCAGCTCGGCGCTCGCGCCCGCGCGCAGCGCGTGGTGGTTCAGCGCGATCGACGAGCGGCAGCTCGCGGCCGGCTGATGGCGCGTCCGATCCTCGTCACCGGCGCGGGCGGCGGCATCGGGGGCGCGGTCGTCGAGCAGCTGACGGCGGCCGGGCATCCCGTGCTCGCCGCCGACCGCGACCTCGCCGCCGCGCGCCGGGTCGCGGACACGCTGCCGCCCGGCCGCCCCGAGGCGCTCCCGCTCGAGCTGGACGTCACCGACCTCGACTCGGTCCGCACCGCGATCGCCGACGGCGCGAGAGCGCTCGGCGGGCTCGGCGGCGTCGTCAACAACGCCGGCTGGCTGCGCCCGGCGCCGCTCGCGGAGACCGACGACGCGCTCGTGCGCGAGACGCTCGCGATCAACCTCGAAGGCCCGCTGCGGGTCGTGCGCGAGTGCCTTCCGGAGCTGGTCCGCTTCGGCTCGGGCCGCGTCGTCAACGTCGCCTCCGACGGCGCGCTCTCGGGCATGACCCACATCGCCGGGTACGCCGCCGCGAAGGGCGGGGTGATCGCGCTGACGCGCGCGCTCTCGCTGGAGCTGGCGCGCCATCAGATCACGGTCAACACCGTCTCGCCCGGCCCGACGCAGACGCCGCTGTTCGACGCGACCGGCGGCGCCGACGCGCAGGCGGTCGAGCGGTTCCAGCGCAGCATCCCGCTGCGCCGGATCGGCGCGCCCGCCGACGTCGCGGGCGCGATCGCGTACTTCTGCAGCGACGCCGCCGCCTTCGTCAGCGGCCAGATCCTCTCCGTCTCCGGCGGTCTCACGCGCCTCTGAGCGCCGCGCCCAACGCTCGCGAGAAAAATATGTACAAGCGTCGAATCATATGTATGATTCATTTCATGTTCCTTTGGGAGGAGCGACCGCATCGGTGCGAGGAGGCGCCGCGCGCATGAGCCTGCTCGTCACAGCTCTCGCGATCGGCTCCGTCTACGCGCTGGTCGCGCTCGCCTACAACGTCATCTACCTGACGACGAACATGTTCAACTTCGCCCAGGGCGGAGTGATCGCCGTCGCCTCGCTGATCGCCTACTCGGCGCTCGCCGACTGGGGCGTCGGCCTGCTGCCGACGCTGCTGCTGTGCGGCGTCGCCGGCCTGCTGATCACCGGCGTGCAGTACTACGTCTCCGTCCTGCCGGTCACCACGCGCGCCCCGCGCGAGGGCGAGATCTGGCTCGTCAGCACCGTCGGCGCCTTCGTGATGATCGAGGCCGGCGCGCAGCTGATCTGGGGATCGGAGCCGATGGGCGCGCGGATCGCGACGCTCGACGACCTCGTCTGGCTCGGCGACGGCTCGGTCAAGGTCGCCGCCTTCGTCGCGATCGGCTCGGCCGTCTTCGCCACGATCGGCCTCGACCTCTGGTACGGCCTCACGCGGATGGGCAAGATCTTCCGCGCCGCGGCCGCCGACGAGGACGCCGCCGAGGTGCGCGGGATCGACACCCGCCGCGTCGCGATCGCCTCGTTCGCGATCGCCGGCGTGCTCGCCGGCATCGCCGGCCTGATCATCCTGCCGCTCACCTTCGCGCGCGCCGACCTCGGCTCGCTGCTGGTGATCAAGGCGTTCGTCGCGATGGCGATCGGCGGCTTCGGCTCGATCCGCGGCGCGCTGCTCGGCGGCTGGGCGATCGGCCTCGTCGAGACCTACGGCGCGCAGTGGGTCGGCGCCAGATACGACGCGATCCTCGTCTTCGCCCTGCTGCTGGTCGTGCTGCTGGCGCTGCCGCGCGGCGTCTTCGGTCCACCGGAAGGACGGCAGGTGTGAGCGTGCTGAACGAGAGAGCGCGCGCGATCGGCGGCGGCTGGCGCCCCGACGCGCTGACGCGCACCGGCGTGCTGGGCGTCTGCTTCGCGATCGCCTTCTTCGGCCCGGAGCTGTTCTCCCAGTCGACGGTGCGGACGCTGATGATGGCCGCCGTGATGGGCCTCGTCGCGCTCGGCCTCAACCTGATGATGGGCTACGCCGGCCAGCTGGCGCTCGGCCACGTCTTCTTCTACGGCGCGGCCGCCTACGTCGCCGGCATCCTCGCGGTCGACGGCACCACCAACCTGTTCGCGCTGCTGGCCGCCGGCGTCGCCGTCGCGCTCGCGGCGGCGCTGCTGAGCGGCGTCCCCGGCCTGCGCCTGTCGCGCTGGGCGCTGGTGATCACGTCGTTCTTCCTCGTCGAGCTGATGCCGTCGCTCGTCGACCTGTGGCCGGAGAAGACCGGCGGGCTCGCCGGCCTCGTCGGCATCCCGCGCGTCTCGCTCGACGGGCCGCTCGACACGGCCGACCTCTACCGCGTCGCGATCGTGCTGCTGTTCCTGTGGCTGCTGTTCCAGCGGGCGCTGGTCTACTCGGCGTACGGCCGCATCTTCGCCGTGCTGCGCCACGACGAGGTCCAGCTGCAGTCGCTCGGCGTCTCGCCGTACCGGCTGAAGCTGACCGTCTACCTGATCAGCGCCGTGCCGGCCGCGCTCGCGGGCGTGCTGGTCGCGACGCTCGACGGCCTCGTCACCTACGAGGCGTTCGGCTTCGACACGGTGATCCTGGTGCTCGCCGCGGTGATCCTCGGCGGCCAGCGGACGCTCTACGGCCCGCTGCTCGGCGCGCTGATCCTCGTCTACGCCCAGCAGGAGACGCTCAGCCTGCAGAACTACACGATGCTCGGCTATGGCGCCTTCCTCGTGCTGGCGGCCGTCCTGCTGCCGCGCGGCCTGATCGGCACGGTCGCCGAGCGGCTGCCGCGCTGGCGCACGCCGTTCCTCGTCGCCGCCGCGCCCGGCGACCGCGAGGCGGCGGCGCAGCTCGGCCCCGAGCAGCCGGCCGGCCTCGCCGTGGAGGGCGCCTCCAAGCGCTTCGGCGGCAACCAGGCGCTCGGCGACGTCGCGCTGCGCGCCGAGCCCGGCAGGGTCACCGCGCTGATCGGGCCCAACGGCTCGGGCAAGACGACGATGCTCAACTCGATCTCCGGCTTCGTGCGGCTCGACGACGGCACGGTCAGACTCGGCGACGCCGCGCTCCAGCGCAGCTCCAGCGCGAAGATCGCCCGCTGCGGCGTCGGGCGCACCTTCCAGACGCCGAGCATCCCCGCCGGCCTGACGGTGCGCGAGGCGGTGTCGGTCTCGGCGTTCGCCGGCCGACGCGCCGGACTCGTCGCCACCGTGCTGCGGCTGCCGCGCTGGCGGGCCGAGGAGCGGACGATCGCCGCCCGCGCCGAGGAGGTGCTGCGCGAGCTCGGCCTCGGCGGCGTCGCGGAGGAGCAGGCGCTCGACCTGCCGCTCGGCAGAAAGCGGCTGCTGGAGATCGCCCGCGCGGTCGTGACGCGGCCGGCGCTGCTGCTGCTCGACGAGCCGGCCTCCGGCCTCAGCCCCGACGAGACCGAGCGGCTCGGCCACCTGCTGCGGCGGCTCGCCGACGAGGGCACGACGGTGCTGCTGGTCGAGCACAACATGGACCTCGTGCTCGGCACCGCCGACACGGTCTTCGTGCTGGCGTCCGGGCGGATGATCGCCTCCGGCACGCCGCAGGAGGTCTCCCGCGACCCCGAGGTGCTGAACGTCTACCTCGGCGGCGCGGTCCCCGACGACAAGGTGGTGGCGTGATGGCACAACCGCTGCTGCGCCTGCGCGGCCTGACCGCCGGCTACGGCGAGATCCAGGCGGTGCGCGAGGTCGACCTCGAGGTCGGCGCCGGCGAGATCGTCACCGTGCTCGGCGGCAACGGCGCCGGCAAGACGACGCTGCTCGGCGCCGCCGCCGGCCTCGTCTCGGTCTTCGACGGCGAGATCGTGCTCGGCGAGCAGCCGATCGGCGGCCTGCGCCCGCACGCGCGGGCGCGCCGCGGGCTCGCGCTCGTGCAGGAGAACAAGCGCGTCTTCCGCGGCCTGTCGGTGCGGGACAACCTCGTCGTCGCGACGCCGCGGGTCGCCAAGTCCGACTACGCGGAGCGCGAGGCGACCGTCTACGAGCTGTTCCCGGTGCTCGCCGAGAAGCGGCGCGAGCCGGCCGGCTCGCTCAGCGGCGGCCAGCAGCAGATGCTCGCGATCGGCCAGGCGCTGATGGCGAAGCCGAGCGTGCTGATGCTCGACGAGCCGTCGGCCGGGCTGGCGCCGAGACTGGTCGCGGAGGTGATGGACCGCGTCGCGACGATCGCGAGCCGCGGGATGGCGGTGCTGCTCGTCGAGCAGGCCGTCCACCAGGCGCTGCGCGTCGCCTCGCGCGTCTACGTGCTGCGGCTCGGCCGCTGCGCGGAGCAGAGCGACTTCCGCGGCGCCGATCAGCAGCGCCTGCTGGACCACATCTACCTGGGAACGGCGGCCGCGGAAGGCTCCGACGGCGACCGCCCCCGATAGGAGGAGGAGACGATGAAGGAGAGCTGGGACGCGACCGGCCGCGGGCCGGTCCGGCGACGGTCGCGCCTTGCCGCGGGGCTGGTCGCCGGCACGCTCGCCGCCGCGGCGCTGTTCGCCGGCTGCGGCAGCGACGCGAACGACGGCGGCAGCGCCGGCTCCGGCGGCGGCGACGCCGACGGCCCCTACCGCGTCTACGCGAGCCTCTCGCTGAGCGGCCCGCTGGCGGCGATCGGCATCGCCGAGCAGGACGGGCTGAAGGCCGCCGCCGAGGTGCTGAACGCCAACGGCGGCCTCGACGGGCGCAGAGTCGAGCTGGACATAGCCGACGACGGCTCCGACCCGACGCAGGCGGTCTCGCTGCTGCAGCGCAAGCTGACCGGCGACGAGAAGCCGAACCTGGTCTGGCCGGGCTCGACCAGCAACGTGACGCTGGCGCTGTGCCCGATCCTGATGCAGCAGAGAGTGCTCGCGCTCGGCATCACCGCCTCCAGCGACATCGGCGACCTCGACCGCTGCGGCTACAACTTCGTGATGGGCCCGACGCCCGCCGACTCGCAGGGCGCGGTCGCCGAGCAGATGGTCGAGCTGGGCCACAGAAGCGTCGCCGTGCTGCTCTCCAACGACGCCTACGGCCAGGCGGTCGAGAAGGCGGTCGAGGAGACCTTCCCGGCGGCCGGCCTGGAGATCACCGCGGTCGAGAAGTTCGCGCCCGACGCGCTCGACGCCTCGCCGCAGCTGCGCAGACTGCGCGACACGGACCCCGACGTGCTCTTCATCGAGGGCCAGGGCGCCGCGGTCGGCAAGGTGCTGGAGAGCCGCCAGCAGCTCGGCTGGACGATCCCCGTCGTCGGCGGCACCGGCTTCGGCGGCTCCAACGTCGCCGCGCTCGTCGGACCCGACGCGCTCAGAGACGTCGTGATGTGGCAGTGGGCGGTCGGCGTGACCGGCGAGGAGCCGGTCCCGGACCGCTTCGAGCAGACAGCGCTGCCGGCGATCCAGAGAGCCGCGAGAGGCGGCGAGCTGAGAGTCGCGGCCAACCTCTACGTCGGCGGCTACGACGCGCTGATGGTCGCCGACGCGGCCGCCAGAGCGGCCGGCTCGATCGACGCCGACGCGATGCGCGAGGCGCTGCGCGGCTTCTCGGCGAGACCGCCGGCCGACCCGCAGTGGGTGATGCTGAGAGCGTATCCCTACACCGCCGAGAAGAACTTCTCCGGCCTGCAGCCGGGCGACTTCACGCTCGCGCTGCCGAGAAGACTCGACGCGAAGGGGCAGGTCCCGCCGGCGAGAGCCGCCGGCTGACCTGAAGATCGCGATGGAGGCCGCCGCCGCGTCCCCGTGCCCGGACGACGCGGCGGCCGGCCTCCGCGCGCGCGAGCTGGGCGTCCACCGGCTCGCGCTCCCGTCGCCGATGGTCGGCGTCAACTGCTGGCTGATCGACGACGACCCGCTGACGCTCGTCGACTGCGGCCTCAACTGGGGCGGCGCGCTCGACGCGCTCGAGGGCGGCCTGCGCGCCCTCGGCGTCGCGCTCGAGCGGATCGAGCTGATCGTGCTGACCCACCAGCACGTCGACCACGTCGGCCTCGCCGAGCTGGTCGCGCGCCGCAGCGGCGCGCCGATCGCCTGCCACGCGCGGCTCGCCCGCTGGCTGGAGGCGCTGCCGGAGGCGCTCGTCGCCGACGACGAGCTGATCGCCCGCCGCCTCGCGGTCCACGGCGCCCCCGCGCCGGTCGTCGCCGCCTACCGCGCGCGGATGGAGATGCTGCGGATGCTCGGCAGCCGTCCGCGGCCGGAGCTGATCGTGGGCGAGGGGGAGACGCTGCCGCTGCGCGACCGCGCGCTGCGGGCGATCCTGCGCCCCGGCCACTCGCCGACCGACACGGTCTTCGTCGACGAGGCGCAGGGCCTCGCCTTCGTCGGCGACCACGTGATGGCGCAGGCGCGCACGACGCCGTACCTCGACCCCGACGCGGGGGAGGGATGGGAGGCCGACCTCGCGCCGGCCCGCGCGCTCGGCCGCTCGCTGGCGCTGACGGCGGCGGCGTGGCCCGACGCGATCGGCCTGCCGGGCCACGGCACGGCGTTCGCGCCGGTCGGCGCAGTCGCGGCGGCGGCGCTGGCGAGCCGCAGGCGGCGGGCGCGGCGGCTGCTCGCCCACCTCGACGCGACGCCGCGGACGGCGTGGGAGCTGGTCGAGCGCGCCTACCCGGCGCTGACGCCGGCGCGCGCCTTCCTCGGCCTGCTGGAGGTGCTGGCGCAGCTCGCCGAGCTGCTCGACGCGGGCTGCGCGACGGCGCTGCCGGAGCAGCGCCGCTGCCGCTTCACTCGGGCAGCGGGCTGACGACGTCGACGGTCACGTCGCCGGGCGAGACGTACGTCTGCGAGGTGCCGAGATGGGCGGCCATCGCCCGCTGCGCCGCGTCGGCTCTGCCGGCGCGGATGTGGCGGACGACGGCGCGGTGCGCTCTGACGACCGCGCGGCGGTCGGCGAGGCTCGGGTAGCGGCCGGCGTCGCGCGCCTCGTGCGCCCAGCGCCGCTCCTGCGAGCCCCAGACGCTCTCCAGCGCGCCGGCCAGCAGCCGCAGCGTCGTGCTGCCGCAGCGGTCGACGATCGCGGTGTGGAAGCGCAGCGCCTCGGCCGTGAAGGCGGCGCCGGCCTCCTCGTCGTCGGCCGCGTCGACCGACTGCGCGATCACGGCCTCCAGCTCGTCGGCGATCCGCTCGCGGTCGTCGCGGCTGGCGCAGAGGCCGGCGCAGAGCGGCTCCAGCACGCCGCGCGCCTCCGCCAGGTCGGCCATCGTCGTCCCCTCGGCCTGCATCACGAGGCCGAGGTGGTAGGCGGCGCTCTCGGCGTTGGGCCGCAGCACCGTCGCGCCGCCGAAGCGGCCGCGACGGATGCGGATCAGGCCCTCGGTCTCGAGGATGCGGAAGGCGTCGCGGATGCTCGGGCGGCTGACGCCGAACTCGGTCAGCAGCTCGGGCTCGGGCGGGATCTCGTCGCCGTCGCGCAGCTCGCCGGTGATGATCCGCTTGCGCAGCTTCGCCGCGACCAGCTCGCCGGTCCGCGGCGTGCGGATCTGTGAGGGCGCCTCTCTCATCGGCGCCCGTGACCTGGCGGTGTTCTCCCGAGCATCAGGAAAACGACCATATCATTTCCATCGGCGCGATCAGCCGGCTTCTCCGCGCCGCTGCGCGAACGGCCCGGAGGTGGTTGCGCGGATCTGCAGATCGCGCATCACGACCCCCGGCGGGAGCGTCGTCAGGTACGCGATCACGTCGGCGACCTCGTCGGCGTCGAGCTGGAACGGCGAGACGCCCGGGCGATCGAGCATCGGCGTCGCGACCGGGCCGAGCGCCAGCACGTGGACGCCGATCCCGTCGCGCTCGTGCTCGGCCTGGAGCGATTCGGCGAGCCGGTCGAGGCCGCTCTTGGAGGCGGCGTAGGCGGCGAGGCCGCGGGCGCCCTTGCGCGCCGACACCGACGAGGTGAAGACGACGCGGCTGCCGGCGGAGAGCAGCGGCAGCAGCTCGCGCGCGAACAGGAAGCCGCCGGTCAGGTTGACCGCGATCGTCCGCTCCCACGCGTCCAGCGGGTGGCCGGCCAGCTCGGCCGGCTCGAGCACGCCCGCGGCGTAGACGGCCAGCCTCAGCTCCCCGCCGAGCGCGGCGAGGTCGGCGGCGACGCGTCTCGCGTCGTCCTCCTGCGACATGTCGGCGACGGTGAACGTGGCGCCGGTCTCCTGCGCCAGCTCGCGCAGCGGCTGCTCGCGGCGGGCGGTCACGTGGACGCGCCAGCCGTCGGCGGCGAGCCGGCGCGCGGTCGCGGCGCCGATGCCGGAGGAGGCGCCGACGATCGCGGCGAGCGGGGCGCCGGCGGCGGGGCGCTCACCGCCCGCCTCCCGCGGCGCGTCCGTCCGCTGCCGGTCGGGGGCGCTCACGGCCGACCCCAGACCGGCGCGCGGCGCTCGGAGAAGGCGGCCGGGCCCTCGGCGGCGTCCGGGTGGTCCCAGTGCTGCTTGATCGACGTCCAGCCCTCCTCCAGGTGGCGCTCCAGCAGCTCGTCCTCGAACCGCCGCAGCACGGCGCGCGAGCGGCGGATCGCGGCCGGCGAGCCGGCCTCGACCATGCGCGCCAGCTCCATCGCGCGCGCGAGCAGCCGCTCGGGCGCGACGACCTCGGAGACCAGTCCCGCCGCCTGCGCCGCCTCCGCGCCCAGCCGCTCGTCGCGGCCGAGCAGCACCATTCGCATCAGCGCGTCCGGTCGCATCCGCAGCCGCAGCGTCAGCGGCTCCAGCGCGGTCACCTGGCCCATCGTCACATGCGGATCGAGGAACGACGCCGCCTCGCTGGCGATCACGACGTCGCCGTCGGCGACGAAGTGCAGGCCGCCGCCGGCGCAGACGCCGTTGACGGCGACGATCACCGGGATCTCGGTGCTGCGGCCGGGCAGGAACGACAGCTCCTCCGCGGCGGTCGCGCGCGGTGCTCGCTCGCTCGCGAGCAGCTCGACGTCGGCGCCGGCGCAGAAGCCCGGTCCGGCGCCCGTGACGACGATGCAGCGGGCGCCGTCGAGCAGCTCGTGGCCGCTCCACAGCGCCTTCAGCTCGTCCATCATCGTCTCGTCGAGCGCGTTGCGCCGCTGCGGGCGGTCGAGCGTCACGACGACCGTCTCTCCGTCGCGCGCGACCTGCAGCGCCGACCACCCGTCCGGGGAACTCACTGGTCTCTCCATGTGGCAATCATATAGATGATTTGGTACGGTCTCCGCCATGGCGTTCGAGTTGTCGGAGGAGCAGCGCGAGCTGGCAGGGACGGTTGACCGCCTGCTCGCCGACAGTACAGCGGGCCCGCGCGGCCGTCAGCTGCTGGAGCGGGCGGACGGATGGCGGGAGCTGTGGGAGGCGATCGCCGACCTCGGCGTGCTCGCCATGGCCGCCCCGGAGGAGGCCGGCGGGCTCGGGCTCGGCCCGGTCGAGCTGGTCGCGGTCGCGGAGGCCGTCGGCCGCCACCTGGCCCCCGGCCCGGTCGTCGCGACAGCCGGCGCCTTCGTGCCGGTGCTGGCGCGCGTCGCGGCAGACGACGCGGCGGCGCGCGACGCGCTCCGCGCCGTCGCGGAGGACGGCGCCGCCGGTGCCGTCGCCGACGGCCGCGACCCGCTGTCGGCGCCGCTGCCGCTGCGCGTCCGCGCCGGGCGCCTGAGCGGCGAGCTGGTCGTGCCCGACGCCGGGAAGCTCGATCGCCTGCTCGTCGCCGCCGTCGACGACGACCGCGACGGCGCCGCCGCGATCGCGCTGCTCGCGCTCGACCAGTTCGAGCGCGCGCCGGCCGTCTCGGTCGACGAGACGCGCCCGTCGGAGCGTCTGCGCGCCGACGGCGCCGACGTCGGCGGCCGCTGCTGGCCGGCGCCGCCGGACGCGCTCGCCGTCGCGCACGCGACCGCCGCAGCCGAGCTGGTCGGCCTCGCCGACGCGCTGCTGCGGATGAGCGTCGACTACGCCGGGGAGCGCCGTCAGTTCGGCGTGCCGATCGGCAGCTTCCAGGCGCTCAAGCACCGCCTCGCCGACGTCGCGATCGCGGTCGAGCGGGCGCGCTCGCACGTCTGGCACGCGGCGGTGCGGGCGGCCGGGGAGGCGGCGGGGGAGGAGGCGGCGCGCGCCGCCCACTTCGCGAAGGCCGCCGCCGGCGACGCCGCCACCGCGGCCGCGCGGGCGGCGGTCCAGGTCCACGGCGGCATCGGGATCACGCGCGAGCACGACGTCAGCCTGCTGTACCT
>Ga0164243_10008981_pt1 | contig 14630 bp, 11 predicted proteins | sample OricompcompostOP_FD_108781 | JGI IMG/M metagenome (GOLD analysis project Ga0164243, IMG submission 108781) | Organic Plus compost microbial communities from Emeryville, California, USA - Original compost - Organic plus compost (OP) | ecosystem: Engineered > Solid waste > Mixed feedstock >... | reverse complement strand
GCTCGCCGACGCACCCGACTGGCTGCTGAACCGCATCCTCGGATCCCGCACGGCGGACAAGGCGCGCAAGGCGACGGAATGGCGGGCGCTCACCCGCGAGGGCGCCGTCAACGGCGAGCGCAACGCCTCCATCGCCAAACTGTCGGGCCTGCTGCTCGGCCGGCGCATCGATCCGCATGTCTGCCTCGACCTGATGCTGGCCTTCAACGCCACCCGCTGCAGCCCGCCGCTGCCCGAGGACGAGGTGGTCGCCACCGTCGCCAGCATCGCGCGCCGCGACCGCTCACGCCGTGAGGAGGCGCGCGGCGATGGCTGACGTCCACGACCTCCTCGACGAGATGATGAAGCGCGGCCGGCAGATGGACGCGCCCGCCGAGGCCGTCGACCGCCCCATCGAATATGCCGACGAGTCGCTGGCGCTCCGCTTCACCGCCGAGCACGCCGACGACATGCGCTACGTCCATCTCTGGGGCCGCTGGCTGCGCTGGGACGGGCAGCGCTGGCGCACCGATGAGACGCTGGAGACCTACGACCTCGCCCGCGCCGTGGCGCGCGCCGCCTCCGCCGAGATCTGCGAGGGCGGCGGCAACGCCAAGCTCGCCTCGACCGTCGCCAGCGCCAAGACCGTCAACGCCATCGTCGGGCTCGCCCGCGCCGATCGTCGCCATGCTACCCGCACCGAAGACTGGGACGCAGACCCCTGGCTGCTCAACACGCCGGGCGGCACGGTCGATCTCCGCACCGGCAAGCTGCGCCCGCATGCGCGCGAGGACCTCATCACCAAGATCACCGCCGTCGCGCCCGGCGGCGAGTGCCCGATGTGGCTCGCCTTCCTCGACCGGGTGTTCGAGGGCGACGCCGACCTCATCGGCTTCGCGCGCCGGATGCTCGGCTACTCGCTCACCGGCTCGATCCGCGACCATGCGCTGTTCTTCCTCTACGGCACCGGCGGCAACGGCAAGGGCGTGTTCCTGAACACCTGGCACAAGATCCTCGGCGGCTATTCCTGCATCGCCTCGATGGAGACCTTCGTCGCCTCCAAGAGCGAGCGTCATCCGACCGACCTCGCCATGCTGCGCGGCGCCCGCGCCGTCATCGCGCAGGAGACCGAGGAGGGCCAGCGCTGGGCCGAGAGCCGCATCAAGGCGCTGACCGGCGGCGACGCCATCTCGGCCCGCTTCATGCGCCAGGACTTTTTCACCTTCGAGCCCGCCTTCAAGCTGATCATCGCCGGCAACCACAAGCCGTCCCTGCGCAATGTCGACGAGGCGGTGCGCCGGCGCTTCAACCTCGTGCCCTTCACCGTCACCATTCCGAAGGCCGAGCGCGATCCGAACCTGCCCGAGAAGCTCGTCGCCGAGTGGCCCGGCATCCTCGCCTGGGCCATCGAAGGGTGCCTCGAATGGCAGCGCGTCGGGCTCGCCCCGCCGCCCGCCGTGCTCGATGCCACCGAGGAATATCTCGCCGACGAGGACGCCATCGGCCGCTTCCTCGACGAACGCTGCGCCACCGGCGACATGTTCGCCATCGAGGAGGTGCAGGACATCTTCGCCTCCTGGCGCGACTGGTGCGCCACCACGGGCGAGTACGCCGGCACCGTGCGCCGCTTCAGCCAGAACCTCGAGGCCCGCCACTTCGCGCGTGAGCGCCACCCGGTGAGCCGCCGGAAGGCCTTCCGGGGCATCCGCCTCACCGTGCGCGCCGCCGCCACCGGGACCGACTTCAATGACGCCTGACCGCAACGCCTTGGAAATCCTCAATCCGAAACCTTCGAAACGATCCGTCCTTATCGGACGTATCGCCCGCACGCGCGCACGCGCGTACGTCGGATATGGGAGGAAGGTTACGAAGGTTTCGGACGCGGCCGCGCAGCAAGTGCCGTGCCAGTCGAGCCGGGAATTTTCGGCACGATCCGGCATCGGCTTGGTTCCTGTCGGGCCGATCCGTATGCCGCGGGCAATGGCGCGATGCCTCGCCAGCGTGAGGGCGCATCATGCCTAAACTCGACCGTGCCGAGACCAAGACCGAGTTCGCGGCCCGCGTCGGCCTGACCAAGGGCCGCATCTCGCAGCTGGTCGCCGACGGCCTGCCGGTGCGCCCGGATGGCCGGATCGACGTGGAAGCCGGGCTCGCCTGGATGGAGCGCAATCTCGATCCCTCCCGGCGCGGCAAGGGCGGCACGGTGAGCACCGGCGCGAGCGCACCCTCCGTCGCCGAGGTGCGGCGCATGCTGATGCTGGTGCAGGTCCAGCGCGCCCGCCTCGCCTACGACAAGGAACGCGCTTCGCTGATCGACGCGGGCGCCGCCACCGCCACTATCTTCGCTCGCGCCCGGGCCGAGCGCGACGCGCACATGGCCTGGGTGCAGCGCGCCGCGCCGCTCATCGCCGCCGAGACCGGGGCAGACCCGCAGGCCACCTTCGCCGCCCTCGACCGGCTGATGCGCGAGCATCTGGAGCATCTGGCCGATACGCCACTGGGAGAACTGCGCGATGCTGGTTGAGGCCGACGACGCCTGGCGGCGCGGAATCCGGCCGGAGCCGCCGATCACCGTGTCGGAATGGGCCGACCGCAATCGCGTGCTGCCCACCACCTCGGCCGAGCCTGGCCGCTGGCGCACCGCGCGCACGCCCTATCTCCGCGCCGTCATGGACGCGCTCTCGGCATCCTCCCCGTTCGAGCGCGTGGTGCTGATGAAGGGCGCACAGACGGGCGGCACCGAAGCGGGCCTCAACTGGCTCGGCTACATCATCCAGAACGCGCCCGGCATCGTCATGATGGTGCAGCCCTCGCTCGACATGGTGAGGCGAAACACCAGCGTGCGCATCGACCCGCTGATCGAGGCGACGCCCAGCTTGCGCGAGCTCGTCGCGCCACCGCGCTCGCGCGATGCCGGCAACAGCCTGTTCCGCAAATCCTTCCCCGGCGGCCAGCTGGTCATGACCGGCGCCAACTCACCCGTCGGCCTGCGCTCGACGCCCGTCCGCTATCTCTTCCTCGACGAGGTGGACGGATATCCCGGCGATGCCGATGGCGAGGGCGATCCCGTCGATCTCGCCATCCAGCGCACCGCCACCTTCCGGGGCCGGCGCAAGATCTACATGGTCTCGACGCCAACGCTCAAAGGCTACTCGCGCATCGAGGCCGCCTTCGCCGAGTCCGATCAGCGGTATTTCCATTTGCCATGCCTCGCCTGCGGCGACATGGCGCCGATCACCTGGGCGCGCATCCGCTGGCCCGAGGGACGGCGCGACGCGGCCCATCTGGTCTGCGAGGCCTGCGGTGGCGTCCACCACGAGCACGACAAGGCGCGCCTCATGGAAGCCGGCGAGTGGCGGGCGACGGCGCAAGGCGACGGGCGCACCGCCGGCTTCCATCTCTCCGCGCTCTATTCCCCATGGGAGACCTGGGCCGAGATCGCCATCGAGCATGGCCGGGTCATGAAGGACCCGCCGCGCCTGCAGGTCTGGGTCAACACCAAGCTCGGCGAATCCTGGGAGGACCAGGCCGGCGACACGGTGCCCGCTGATCCGCTGATGGCGCGGCGCGAGGACTGGGGCGAGGACCTGCCCGCCGGCGTTGCCGTGCTCACCGCCGGCGTGGACGTGCAGGGCGACCGGATCGAGGTGCAGGTGGTCGGCTGGGGCCGCGACGAGGAGGCGTGGGTCATCGACTATCGAGTGCTCTGGGGCGACCCGTCAGGCCCGCGTCTCTGGTCGGACCTCGACCATTATCTGCGCGCCACCTTCGTCCATCCGCACGCCGTGCCCGATCTGCCGGTCCGCGCCGTCTGCGTCGATACCGGCGGCAACCACACCAAGATGGCCTACGAGTTCTGCCGCACCCGGCTCGCCCGCCGCGTCTGGGCGATCAAGGGCCGAGGCGGCGCCGGCGTGCCGGTCTGGCCGCGCCGCCCGACGCGCTCCAACAAGGGCAAGATCCCGCTCTTCATCGTCGGCGTGGACGCCGTGAAGGACGCTGTCTACGCACGCCTGAAACTCACCGAGCCCGGCCCCGGCGCCATCCACTTCCCCCGCCGGCTGGATGCGGAGTATTTCCGGCAGCTGACAGCCGAGCGCGTCGTCACCCGCTTCGAGCGCGGACGCCCCATCCGTTCCTGGCAGCCCAAGCGCGACGGCGAGCGCAACGAGGCCCTCGACACCTTCGTCTACGCCCACGCCGCCCTGCACGGCCTGATCAGCATGGGGCTGCGGCTGAATGAGGAGGCGGATGCCGCGATGGCAGCGGGGCGCAAGGGCGAGGCGCCGATGAGGAAGCCCGCCAACGCTCCCGTCATCCGGTCGGCGTGGATGGGATGAATTTTCACGATTGACGATGCGGCCATTGTGGCCACAATGAGCCTTTCAACAATGGGGCGACGAATGAAGGCGCTCTCGGCTCGCGAGGCCAAGTACAACTTTGGACGGCTGATCGACACGGCGCGCGCGGAGCCCGTGGTGATCGAAAAGCACGGACGTCCGGTCGTGGTGGTGCTCGCGGTCGAGGAATACGAGAAGCTGACCGGCAACGCCGTTCCGCCGTCCCGCGACAAGAACACTGAATCGAACGGTGACTGATGCCGATCCTTAGCTGGCTGACCCGAGACGAGGACATACGCCGCGCGAGCCGCGTGCCCTATCGCCTGCTGGAGGAAGTCCCCGACCTGTCGGCAGGCGACGGCGATTCGGGCAACATGCTGATCCAGGGCGACAACCTCGAAGCGCTGAAGGCGCTGCTGCCGTTCTATGCCGGCCGGGTGAAATGCATCTACATCGACCCGCCCTACAACACGCGCTCAGCCTTCGATCACTACGACGACAACCTGGAGCACACGCAGTGGCTGGCCATGATGTGGCCCCGGCTGGAACTGCTCCGCGATTTGCTAGCCGAGGATGGCTCGATCTGGGTGTCAATCGACGACAACGAGGGGCACTACCTCAAGGTCATCATGGACGAGGTGTTTGGACGGCGGAATTTCGTTACGTCGTGCACATGGCAACAACGGACAACCCGCGAAAACCGTAAGGTGTTCTCGGAGGACTGCGAGCGAGTCTTGGTCTACTGCCGAGAGCCCGCGAAATTTGCGTCGGTGCGAAATGACCTCGATCTCTCCGACACTGTGAAGGCTCGCTACAAAAACCCCGACAATGACCCGCGCGGCCCGTGGCAGTCCGTATCAGTGAATGCGCAGGGAGGGCATGGCACGCCCAGTCAGTTCTACGATTTCACGGCTCCCAATGGAAAAGTTCACACACTCCCAGCCGGCCGCTGTTGGCTCTATACGTGGCCAGTGATGCAGGAAAAAATCTCAGACAATCGGATTTGGTTTGGTGCATCCGGTAACAATGCCCCTCGTGAGAAGAAGTTCTTGTCCGAGGCGAAATCTGGTTTAACGCCGAATACACTTTGGCTGGCAGCTGACGTCGGTACCAACGACGAGGCCAAGAAGGAGACCGTGAAGCTTTTCGGCGCGACTGTGTTTGAAACCCCGAAGCCAGAACGGTTAATCCAGCGCATTCTGCACATTGCCACCAACCCCGGTGACCTCGTGCTCGACTCCTTCCTCGGCTCCGGCACCACGGCCGCCGTCGCGCACAAGATGGGCCGCCGCTATATCGGCATCGAAATGGGCGAACATGCCCACACCCATTGCGCCCCGCGCCTCAACAAGGTCATCGAGGGCGAACAGGGCGGCATTTCCGAAACCGTCGGCTGGAAAGGCGGCGGCGGGTTCCGCTTCTACCGTCTCGGCCCACCTGTCTTCGACGAGGAAGGCCACATTCGGCAGGACATACGCTTCCCGGTGCTGGCGGCGCATGTCTGGTTCTCGGAGACCGACCGGCCATGGGATGGCAGGGGCAGCAGCCCGCTGCTCGGCATTTATGACGGCCGCGCCCATGCGCTGCTCTACAACGGCATCCTCGGCGACAAGCGGCCGGGCGGCGGCAATGTGCTGACCCGCGCGACGCTCGCCGTCATCCGCGAGGAGATCGTCAAAGCCGATCCGGCATTCGAGGGCCCGCTCACGGTCTACGGCGAACAGTCCCGGCTCACCGCCGCCACGCTCGACCGCGAGCGCATCACCTTCAAGCAGACGCCCTACGACGTCAAAGCGCGGGCCTGAGGGGCATCTGATGAAACTGAAGCAATACCAGACCGATGCTCTCTCGATCCTCCGCCGCTTCTTCGAGGAGGCGCGCGTCGCGGGCCCGAAGGGCGCGTATGAGGCGATCACCAAGGAGCCGGAGCAGGCGAAGCGACTCGGCCGCTATGGGGGCACGTACACGCCGCTCGCCGAGCTGCCGAACGTTCCTTACGTGTGCCTGCGTCTGCCCACCGGCGGCGGAAAGACGATCCTCGGCGCATACTCCATCGGCATTGCACGCGATGCCTGGGTGGAGAAGGACTATCCGATGGTGCTCTGGCTGGTGCCGTCGAACACCATCCGCCTTCAGACGGCAGAGGCCCTGAAGAACGCCCGCCATCCCTATCGGCAGGCCTTGGACGAGGCCTTCGACGGCCGGGTGCGCGTGTTCGACATCGCCGATTTCACGCATATCCGCCCGCACGACATACGCGACCATTGCTGCATCGTCGTCGGCACGATCCAGACCCTGCGCGTGTCGAACACCGAGGGCCGCAAGGTCTATGCCCACAACGAGAACATGGAGCCGCATTTCACCGCGTTGCCCAAGTCCCTGCCGGGGCTGGAGACGCTGGACGGTGGCGGTGTGAAATTCTCCTTCGCGAATCTGATGCACATTCACCGGCCGCTGATGATCGTGGATGAGGCGCACAACGCCGTTACGGGCCTGACGCGGGAGATGCAGGCGCGGGTGAATCCGTCCGCTATCGTCGAGTTCACGGCAACGCCACGCCTCAACTCCAACATCCTGCACAGCGTGACGGCGCAGGAGCTGAAGCTCGAAGAGATGATCAAGCTGCCGATCATGCTGTCCGAGCACGACACCTGGCAGAATGCGGTGAACGGCGCCATTGCGGCACGCGCCTCTCTGGCCGAGGAAGCCGACAAGGACCCCGACTACATCCGGCCAATTGTCCTGTTCCAGGCGCAACCCAAGAACCAGGAGGTAACGGTCGAAGCGCTGAAGAAACACCTGATGGAGGTCGAGCAGATCCCCGAGGACAAGATCGCCGTGGCGACCGGCGATCAGCGCGAGCTCGACGGCATCAATCTGTTCGATCCGAAGTGCCCCATCGAATACGTGATCACCGTCGAGGCGCTGAAGGAGGGCTGGGACTGTTCCTTCGCTTACGCCTTCTGCTCCGTCTCGCGGATTCAGAGCGCGGTGGATGTGGAGCAGCTGCTGGGGCGCGTGCTGCGGATGCCCTACGCCAAACGCCGCAAGGCGGACGCGCTGAACCGTGCCTACGCCTTTTTGTCTGAACCATCCTTCGGCGAAGCGGCGCGGTCGTTGGCCGACAAGCTGGTCGCCATGGGATTCGAGGAGGACGAGGCGCGCGACAACATCGAACCGGCTCAGACCTCGCTCGATGCCGACACCGGCCTGTTCGGACCGCGCGACAAGCCGAAGCCGACCTTCAAGCACACAGTAACGGCGACGCCCGAGGTGGTTGCGGAGTTGAGGAAGCGCGAAGGCGTGAGCGTCCGCGACGCCGGCGGCGGCAGGATCGAGATCGCTGTCACCGGTCGCGTCGACGGCGAGCTGGAGAAGGTGATCGTCGACACGTTGCCCGAGACGGAACGGAAGGGCTTCGCCGAGGCCGTCTCGAAATACCGCGTCGATGTGAAGGACCAGTTGTCGCCCGCCGAGCAGGGCGAGACCTTCGAGGTCCCGCGCCTGATGTCGGAGATCCAGGGCGAGCTGGAGTTCGCCGACACCGACGTGTTCATGGAGTTTCACGACTGGTCGCTGCTCGATCATTCCTCGAAGCTGGGCGAGGCCGAGTTCGCGATCCGCGAGACGGCCCGCAGCTTCGAAATCGACCTCGACGGCAATCGCATCACCTATCAGTTCGCCGACGAGGCGGAACAGTTGGCGCTCGACGTCGACGTCGAGGGTTGGACCCCGGAGGCGCTGGTGCTGTGGCTCGACCGGCAGGTGCGCCAGCCAGATATTCACCAGACCGAGCTGTTGCGCTGGTTGCGCGACCTCGTCGGCCACCTGATCACCGCACGCGGGTTGCACATCGCGGCGCTGATGCGCTGCAAGTTCATCCTCGCCCGAAAGGTCCGCGAGAAACTCGCCGCCATCCGCCAGCAGGAGCGCGACGGCGTCTACCAACGATACCTGTTCGCGCCGGAAGCCAAGGTGGATGTGTCGTTCGATGAGGCGTTCAGCTTTAAGGACGGGATGTATTGGGATCAGCGCCGGTATCGTGGCCGCTGGAAACCCCGCAAGCATTTCCTTGGCCCCGACCATGTGCCGGCCTTCGACGGCGCGGAGAATGGCGAGGAATTCCAATGCGCGCAGGCCATCGACAGCCTGCCGGGTCTGAAGTTCTGGATTCGCAACGTCGCCCGCCACCCCAACTCGTTCTGGCTGCCGACCGCGACGGACAAGTTCTACCCGGATTTCGTGGCGCAGTTGGAGGACGGCCGTCTGCTTGTCGTCGAGTACAAAGGCGCCCACATCGCCGAGGGTCCCGACACCGCCGAAAAACGGACCATCGGCCAGCTGTGGGAGAAAAAGAGCGGCGGAAAAGGGCTCTTCATCGTCGTCGAGAAGACGGTCGACGGGAAGGACATGCGGGCGCAGATGGTGGAGAAGCTCGGATGAGCGACGCAATCCTGGCATCTACAGATCGAGAGGAGGCGCTGTCCCGCGCCTATGCAGCCGCGATTGCTGCTAGCGCTGGTTATACCATCGCGGTGCAAGATTTTGATCGAGATGGAGTCGATATCCAACTCCGCGCCGGCGGATCGATGCGGCCAAGTTTGGATATTCAACTCAAAGCTACTGTAAATCTTGTCGAAGCAGGCGACGGCGAGTGGCGCTACCCACTTCGACGCCGAAACTATGACCTGCTCCGTGAAACAACGGTCGTTCCGAGGATTCTTGTGATTCTAGAATTGCCGAAGGAGGAATCTTCGTGGATCAACGTTACTGCCGAGGAATTAGTGATAAGGCGCTGTGCGTATTGGGTCAGCTTGCTAGGTCACCCTGAAACAAAAAATACAGACAGCGTTACGATTACGATTAAAAAGAGTAACCGTTTCGACGTTGATGCTGTCAAGTCGTTGATGGAACAGGCTCGACGGGGAGCCATCTCATGAAAGCGCGAATATTAGACGCAGAAGCCCTTAAGGCAATCTCACCAGCGGCGCTTGCGGCATACGCTCGGGGCGAGGGATGGAGTAAGACCGAGACCTATGGCACCCACGCTGATGTCTATACCGGCGTTCAGAAACCGGAAATCATTCTGCCTCGAACCGACCGTCTGGCAGATTACGCAGCCGTTGTTTCCCGTCTGATTGATGTGTTTTCGAAGGTTAATGAACGCGACGAGCTGTCCACCTATCGGGACCTCGTTGGAGCCGACCATGATGTCGTGCGTGTCCGAGCAATAGGCGCGGATGATGATGGATCAGTGCTCCTCGACGCAGGTGTCGAATTGGTCTCGCAAGCGAGGGAAATGCTGCTGGCCGCAGCGTGCGCAACAAAGATTCCGCAATCCGTCTATCGGGCCGGGGCAAACCGAGAGGCGTCTGAATATATGAAGCGCGTCCGTCTTGGCCAAACAGAGCATGGGAGCTTTGTTGTCACGCTGATGGCTCCTGTTCCGCCGACGCTTCAGCTCATGCTTGACGATACTTGGGCGAGTTTCGAAGACGAGCCCATGGAAAGACAGGTGACTCGTCGGCTCGTGGAAGCACTTGAAGCTTCCAGAACCGCCGTTGAACTCACACATTCGGGCGACGGAACGTCCGCATTTGAACAGGCGGTGTCGAACGGCGTAAGTGCCAACATGTGCGAGGCCGTGGCGAAACTAATTGAGCAATCCAATGGCCTTGAGGTCAGCGTGAGTTGGGCACGGACTCGTCCGACGCCAGAAGCACGCCGCAAGATTGAGTTTTCTGAAGCTGATGCTGCCGTACTCAAAGAAGCTGCACGCGCGTTCAGAGCGAAACAACCGAGGCCGGGCGTTACTCTCTTTGGTAGCGTTCATAAACTCAGGCGTGAGCAGCATGAAGTCGAAGGGTTAGTCACGTTTAAAGCAGAAGTTGACGAAAGAATGCAGTCTGTGAATGCGGTTCTTGATCAGAATAATTATTCAGCAGCAATACGTGCTCATGATGCCCGTAATCCGGTGGTGGTAACTGGCGACCTTGAACGGGTTGGGCAGCGTTGGAGGCTCACCAATGCCAGCGTAAGGGAGCTGGTGACTAACGATCCTGAGGACGAAGCTGAGGATCAACAGTTGTAGGCTTATTCAGATACTTGGGAGTGCAACAAGACTCTTCCCGCCAACAAAGAATCCCAAACATTCCCAATAGCTTGAGACTTGCCGCCGCGCGAGACTCGGTGGCATGCGGAACTTCGTTCAACGGCTTCTCAGGATCGGTCGGACGCGCGCCTTCGACGCGGCGGGCGGCGGCCGGCGTTGGGAGAGCGCGAAGACGGTCGATGGCCTGAACGCCGCCATCCTGGCGGGCGCAACCACGGCGGCGCGCCGCGCCGGCTGGTATGCCCGCAACAATCCCTGGGTGGCGGCGGCGGTCGATAGCCTGGTCGGCAACGTCGTCGGTGCCGGGATCAAGCCGCAGTCCACCCATCCCGACCGCGCGGTGCGGGAGCGGCAGCAGGCGCTCTGGCTGCGCTGGACCGATCACGCCGCCCCGGACGGGCTGGCCGATTTCTACGGGCTGCAGGCAATGGCGGTGCGGGCGATGGTCGAGAGCGGCGAGAGCTTCGCCCGACTGCACGTGGCCAGCGATGCCACCGCCATTCCCCTTCACATCGAGCTTCTGGATCGCGAGCAGGTTTCATCGGACCTGCATCGCGAGATCGGCGGCGGGGCGCGCCTCCGCGCCGGCATCGAGTTCGACTCGGCCGGCCGTCGCGTCGCCTACTGGGTCCGCTCCTCCCGACCTGGCGACCCGCTCGGTCCGCTCCGCATGGACCCCGTGCGCGTTCCCGCCGCCGATTGCATCCACCTGTTCAAGCCACTTGCGGCCGGGCAGCTGCGCGGCATCACCTGGCTCGCGCCGGTGCTGCTCAGGCTGCACGAGCTCGACCAGTTCGAGGATGCCGCGCTGGTGAAGGCCAAGGTCGCTGCGCTGTTCACCGGCTTCATCACCGATCCCGATGGCACGGTGGGTGGACTGTCGGGCACGAGCAATGCCGGTGTTCTGCAGGTCGGCATGGAGCCCGGCAGCCTGATCCCGCTGCCGCCCGGCGCCGACATCCGCTTCTCCAACCCGACCGAGCACGATGCCTACGCGCCCTTCGTGAAGAACCACCTGCGCGCCGTCGCAGCTGGGCTGGGCTTGCCCTACGAGCTCGTCTCGGGCGATCTGGAAGGCGTCACCTATTCCTCGATCCGCGCCGGATTGATTGAGTTCCGCCGTCGCGTCGAGCAGCTCCAGCACAACGTCGTCGTCCACCTGTTCTGCCGGCCGGTGTGGGAGCGCTTCGTGCGGCTCGCCGTGCTCTCGGGCGAACTGCCGGCACGCGACTTCGACCGCGACCCTTCCGCATATCTCGGCTGCGAATGGCTGCCGCCGAAGTTCGACTATGTCGATCCCAAGAAGGATGTCGAAGCGGAAATCCTCGCCATCGAAGCAGGCCTCAAGAGCCGCACCCAGGCCATCTCCGAACGCGGCTACGACGCCGAGCAGGTCGATGCCGAGATCGCCGCCGACCAGGAGCGCGCCACATCGCTCGGCCTCGACTTCTCCCGCGCCAACCGGGTCACGACGGAGGCGGCCAATGCCTGAGACGATCACGCTCCTGACCCGCCGCGCCGATCTGGCGCCCGCCACGGCCGACCGCGACGCCCGCACCGTCGAGGTGATCTGGTCGACGGGCGCGCCGGTGCGCCGCCGCGACATGACAGGCGAATACATCGAGCGTCTCAGCCTCGATCCCGCGGCGGTGGACCTGTCGCGCCTCGATGGCGCCTCCGTGCTCGATGCACATCGCCAGTCGGCCGTGCGCGACGTGCTCGGCAGTGTGCGTGAGGCCGCCGTCGACGGCCAGCGCGGAACCGCTCGCATCCAGTTCTCGGCCCGGCCTGAGGTCGAGCCGATCTGGCAGGACGTGCTGGCCGGCATCCTGCGCCACGTCTCGGTAGGCTACTCGGTCGAGGAATGGACCGAGAGCAAGGAGAACGGCGCGCGGGTGCTGACCGCCGTGCGCTGGACGCCGCACGAGATTTCCCTGGTGCCGACACCCGCCGACCCCGGCGCTAAGATACGCATGGAGACCGACATGACCGATACCGATACCGATACCGTGGCGGCCCAGACGCCGCCCGCGATGGAGGCGCAGACCCGCGCCGCCGTCAACTCCGAGATCCGCTCCATCGCCCGCATCGCAGGCCTCGACCAGGCGTGGGTGGACGGGCAGATCGATGCCGAGGCCGATGCCGACACCGCCCGCCGTGCCGCCTTCGAGGCGCTGGCCAAGCGCTCCGCGCCCGCGATCCGGACCGAACAGGTCCGCGTCGAGATCGGCGAGAGCCAGGACGAGCCGTCATTGCGCGCCCGCCAGATGGGCGAAGCGCTCTACGCCCGCATCAATCCGCGCCACGAACTGTCCGAGCCTGCCCGCCGCTATGCCTATGCCACGCCGGTCGATATGGCGAGGGAGCTGCTGACGCTGCGCGGCGAAAGCATCATGGGCCTGGCGCCTGCGAGCATCGTCACCCGCGCCCTGCACACGACGTCCGACTTCCCGATCATCCTCGGCGACACGGTTAGGCGCGTCCTACGCGATGCCTACCAGGCGGCACCCGCCGGTGTCCGCCGCCTCGGCCGTCAGACCACGGCGCGGGATTTCCGGGCGGTGAACAAGATCATGCTGGGCGAGGCGCCGCTGCTGGAGAAGCTGAACGAGCACGGCGAGATCAAGGCCGGCACGATGGCGGAAGCCCGCGAGGCCTACAAGGTCGAGACCTGGGCCCGCAAGATCGGCATCACCCGGCAGGTGCTCGTCAATGACGACCTCGGCGCCTTCTCCGACCTCGCCCGCCGCATGGGACAGGGCGCGGCCGAGACGGAAGCCCGCATCCTGGTCGACCTTCTCGAGGCCAACACCGGCAACGGGCCGAAGCTCACCGACAACAAGACGCTGTTCCACGCTGACCACGGCAACAAGGCAGGCTCCGGTGCGGCGATCTCGGACACGACGCTGTCGGCGGCGCGTCTGGCGCTGCGCACCCAGAAGGGCATCGAGGATCGCACGATCCGGGTGACGCCCAAGAATCTGCTGGTGCCGCCGGCGCTGGAGACGGATGCCGAGAAGTGGCTGGCGACCGTGGCGCCCGCCAAGGCGGCCGACGTGAACCCGTTCTCGGGATCGCTGTCGCTGGTGGTCGAGCCGCGTCTTGCGAGCGCCACGCGCTGGTACGTTACCGCCGATCCGGGCGAGATCGACGGGCTCGAATACGCCTACCTGTCCGGCAACGAAGGACCGCAGGTCGAGAGCCGGTCCGGCTGGGACGTAGACGGTGTCGAGATCCGGGTCATCCTCGATTTCGGCGCCGGCTTCGTCGACCACCGGGGCTGGTTCATGAATCCGGGCGCGTGATGACGGACCTCGCCCAGCTCAATGCCTGGCGCGACGCCCTGATGGCCGCCCGCTATCGGGGCGTCCGCACCGTCGAATACGACGGCAAGCGCGTGACCTACGCCACCGACGGCGAGATGGCGGCCGCGCTCGCCGACCTCAACCGCAAAATTGCGGCCAGCGGTGGCAGCCGCATCGCCGTCGTCCGCATCGCATCCTCGAAAGGAGTCTGAACCATGAAGACCTTCATTCAGAATGGTGACGTGATCACCGTGACCGCGTCGGGCGGCGGCGTGACCTCGGGCGACGGCGTGATCGTCGGCAGTCTGTTCGGCATCGCAGCCTTCACCGCCTCCGAGGGCGATCCGGTCGAGATCGCGACGCGCGGCGTCTATGTGCTGCCGAAGGAGCCAACCGCGGTGATTGCTGCCGGCGCGCAGGTCGCCTGGGACGCTGCCGAGAAGCGGATCGACGTGCCCGGCGCCGGGCTCTACCCGGTCGGCATCGCCACCGAGGCCGCCGGCAACGGAATTACCACGGTGCGCGTGCGGCTGGACGGGGTGGCGACGGAAGCGGCGGCGTAAACGTGCGAAGCAGCGCGAACACAGAGCGAACATCAACGTTGCCCGTGTCGCATCGGTGTCGCACGGAAGAATCGGGAATGCCTGTAAGTGTTTGGAATCTTTCGGGTTCGCGTTGCGTTCGTTTGCAACACGGGTCCGAAAAGCAAAATGGCGCTAAGTCTTTGACCTAGCGCCATAATTTTGGTTGCGGGGGTAGGATTTGAACCTACGACCTTCAGGTTATGAGCCTGACGAGCTACCGGGCTGCTCCACCCCGCGTCAATGTCGGCGTTCGGATGATTGGCCGATGAGATGCCCCGGCCTTAAAAAGCAACGCGCCGGGGCGGCGCGT
>Ga0164243_10008980_pt1 | contig 14631 bp, 12 predicted proteins | sample OricompcompostOP_FD_108781 | JGI IMG/M metagenome (GOLD analysis project Ga0164243, IMG submission 108781) | Organic Plus compost microbial communities from Emeryville, California, USA - Original compost - Organic plus compost (OP) | ecosystem: Engineered > Solid waste > Mixed feedstock >... | reverse complement strand
CTCGTCGGTCGGGTCGATGGCGAAGCGGGCGATGGCGTGGCTGTCGCGCAGGCCGACGTGCCGCCAGGTCTTGCCCCGGTCGGTCGAGCGGTAGATGCCGTCGCCTCCGAAGGTGATCGAGCCACCGCCGGGCTGGGCCTCGCCGGTGCCGGCGAACAGGACACCGTCGCTGGTCATGGCGACGGCGCCCATGCTCTGCGTCCCGTCGTCCGGCCAGGCCGTCTCGAACGTGGCGCCGGCGTCGCCGGAGCGCCAGATCCCGCCGGACGCGGCGGCGATGAAGACCTGGTCCGGCACCTGCGGGTCGACGGCGATGTCGACGACCCGGCCGCCGATGTTGCTGGGGCCGAAGAACGACCACGGCCGCTCGGCCAGGTGCCGGTACGCCTTGCGGGTGTGCGCGGCGACCAGGTCGGCCTCGCCGCGGGCCTTCGTGTACTTGGCGGTGGAGAGATCGGTGCTGCCGTCGCTCATCCGCTGGGCGGTCATCCACTCGTCGGGCAGTTCCATCGGGCCGGTGGGGGTGCTGGTGGCCAGCGACACCTCCTGGGCGGGCCCTGGCGTCGATGAGGCGGTCAGCGCGACTGTGGCGAGCAGCGCGACAGCCGCCGTCATGGTGAGGCCGCGATATCGGCGGATGAGCGTGAGCTTCATTCGGGTCTCCCTGTTGGCGGGGGTCGTGGGAAAGCGGTCTCCACCGTGCACGCTAGACAGGGGAGTGAGCCGGGTCACCGAGCAACTGTCGCGAATGCCGTCGGCCTCTTAGGACACCTGTCGAGGCCGCGCCAGCGCTGTCGGCAGCCGGCGGCTGCGGGTGCGCGACGACGGGCCCGGAAACGGGGCTGGACCCTATGTAGAGTTCCGATATAGTGGGCCGGTGCGTATCACCGTCCCCGTCGCCAAGGTCCTCGCGGCCCTCCTCGCCGATCCCGGCGCCGAGTGCTACGGGCTGGACCTCATGAAGGTCACCGGTCTGCCCAGCGGCACGCTCTACCCGGTCCTGCACCGGTTGCAGAGCGCCGGCTGGCTCGACGCGCACTGGGAGGCGATCGACCCCGCGGCCGAGGGCCGGCCCGCGCGCCGCTACTACCGGCTCACCCCCGAAGGCGCCGTCGCGGCCCGCCGGGCACTCGCCGAGCTGCGCGCCCTGACCACCGACGGACGGCAGTCCTGGGGTGGCGCCGAGCCGACGGGCGCACCGGCGTGGTGACCCGCCGGCTCGCCGAGGCCCTGCTCCGGGCGGCCACCCGGCGTTGGCCCGCCGAGTACCGCGACGAGCTGGGTCGCGAGTGGAGCGCGGAGCTGCACGTGCTGGCCGCGCAGCGGCAGCGTCTGCGGATGCTCCGCTACGCCGCGAGCCTCGCCGCCAGCCGACCCGACGGCCCGCTCGCCGGTCCGCGCGCGGTCCGCGGGCGGGCCGGGCGCACCGCCGCCGCGCTGCTGCTCGCCCCGGTCGCCGGCGTCGGGATCGTGCTGGTCAGCGCGGTCGTGATGGCCGTCGTGGTGAACGGGTTCCTCGCGACGACCGTGAGCTGGTCGACACGTGCGCAGTTGCCGCTGCTGACGGTCCTGACCGCCGCGTTGGCGCTGCTCCTGGCCCGGTTCGCGGCGCGCTGGGGTCGCCGCAGCGCCCTCGCCGGGCCGCTGCGTACGGCCCTCGGCGTCATGCTTCCGGTCGGCGTCACCGCCGTCCTCCTCGAGTACGTGCTGAATCGGGGCACCCAGGGCCTGATCCGGGCCGCCCCCGGCCTGGTGAGCTGGCTGACCCTGCTCACCCTCGTCCTGTGGGGCGCGTCGGCGCTCGCCGGTCGCGGCCGTGTCCGGGCCGCGTGGTGGTTCGGCGTGCTCGGCGCCCTCGTCGTGGCCGACGTGTCGGTCGTCCTCACCGTGGTCAACGCGATCCCCGCCGGCCCCCAGACCGTCGTCGACGGCCTGCCGCAGGCCGACACGGTCGACCGGATCTCCGCACCCCTCTGGCTCTTCGCGAGCTGGACGGACTGGTCGTTCGGGCTCCCCAGGCCGACGCCGTGGGAGCTGTTCCTGATCACCGATCTGGTGGAGGTGCAGCCCTACCTCTACCTGGCGGTCAGCCCGTACGCGCTCGCGTACGCCGTCAACGCCGCGCGGTCCGCGCCGCCGGCCGACGCGGCGCCGCCGGAGGGGTTGCCCGCCTGAGCGGGCCGGTCACCGGCCACCGCGCCCGGCGGGGCGGCCACCGGCCTCACGCCTGAGCGGGCCGGCGGGTCGCGCGCCCGGCGGCTCAGCGGCTCTGGAACTCCGGCAGCCCCGCGTCGTCGCTGTCCGGGCCCACCACGGCCGTGAGCGTCGTCCCGTCGGCGCAGAGGGCGGTGGCCCGCAGGTACGTCCGCCGCTGCTGCGCCCGCATGAGCACCTCGGCCTCGAAGATCTCGTCCTCCACGCGGAGCAGGTCGACGTCGTCGCGCCGCTCGTAGTGGGCCCGCACGTCCAGCGGCGTCATGCGGACGACGGCCTCGACCGTCGTGAGCGCGCCCTGCGGGACGACCGACGTGACCCGTGCCCCGTCGGGCAGCAGCAGGCCCGTGACGTCGGCGTCCACCTCGGCGTCGGCGTCCAGCGGCACCCGGTCGCAGCTCGGCAGGTTCGCCAGCATGCCCGGGCCGCGACCGGCCGGTTGCGGGGCGTCCGTCCCGCCGCACGCCGTCAGGAGCAGCGGGACCGTGGCGGCGACGGCCAGCGTCCGGAGTCTCACCGCCGCAGCATGGCACGCTCAGCGCAGCACGCGCCACCGCCGGACGGCGAGCAGCAGCGCGGCGATGACGACGGCCGTGACCACCATGAGGACGGTCGTGATCAGGGCGCCGTAGGCGAAACCGGAGAACTCGAAGGCCTGGTCGAAGATGTAGACGGGCAGGTAGAGGGTGGCGTTGGCCGGGCGACCGTCGGTGAGGACGTACGCGGGCACGAAGTTCACCTGCAACGTCAGGATGGTGTCGCGTACGGCGAGCAGGAGCAGCACGGGTGCGAGCAGCGGCAGGGTGAGCCGGCGCAGCTGCCCGAACGGGCCGCAGCCCTCCAGGGCCGCCGCCTCGTAGAGCCGCCCGTCGAGCAGCCGCCGGGCGGCGAGGACGACCAGGAAACCCTCCCCGATGGGGAACACCAGCATCAGGGCGACGGCCACCCGGGCGGTGCCCGGGTCCGACAGCCACGTGAACCCGGGATGGCCGACGAGCCCGAGCACCTGGTTGAGCGGGCCGTACAGCGGGTTGAGCACCCACAGGAAGAGCACCGCGAGGGCCACGTCGGGCACGACCGTCGGCAGGTACACCGCTACCCGGAACCAGCGGCCACCCGGTCGCGGCGCCGCGAGCAGCAGGCCCAGACCGACGGCGGCGAGCAGCCGCAGCGGCACCGCCAGCGCCACGTGGACCGCCGACGCCTCCACGCTGTCGAGCAGGAAACCGTCGGCGACCATCCGCCGTACGTTGGCGAAACCGACGAACTGGGGATCGCGGGTCAGTCCGGTGTGGTCGGTGAACGCGTAGCCGACGTTGAGCAGCGCCGGCAGCGCGATCAGCAGGCCGACCGCGACCGCGTACGGCGCGAGGAACGCCCACGCGGTCAGCGGCCGGCGGGACCGGTCGGCGCTCACCTCAGGCGCCGCCCGCTCGCCGTGTCGAACCGGTGCAGCCGACCCGGGTCCGCGCGCAGCCGCACCTCGTCGCCCGGGCGGACGCCGGGGCGCGGGCCGGTGCGGACGGTCAACCGGGTGCCGTCCGGGCAGCGGGTCAGCAGGATCGTCTCGCTGCCGAGCGCCTCCACCGCCTCGGCCGCGGCCCCGACCGGCCCGTCGGGATCGAGCGCCAGGTCCTCCGGGCGGACGCCGACGGTCACGTCGTCGGCGCCGCCGAGCACGCCGCCGCCGGGGACGAGGTTCATGGGCGGGCTGCCCAGGAAACCGGCCACGAACACGTCCGCCGGCTCGTCGTAAACCTGCTGGGGCGGCCCGACCTGGCGGACCCGGCCCCGGTCGAGGACGGCGACGCGGTCGCCGAGGGTCATGGCCTCGGCCTGGTCGTGGGTGACGTGGACGGTCGTCGTGCCGAGCTCCCGGTGCAGGGTGATCAGCTCGGCGCGGGTGGCGAAGCGCAGCGGCGCGTCCAGGCTGGCCAGTGGTTCGTCCAGCAGGTAGACGGTGGGTTCGCGCAGCAGCGCGCGGGCCAGGGCGACGCGCTGGCGCTGGCCACCCGAGGTCTGGTCGGGGTAGCGGTCGAGAAGCTCCCCGATGCCGAGCCGGTCGGCGGCGGCCCGGGCCCGCCGTTCGGCCTCCTGCCGGCGGACCCGGCGCACACGCAGCCCGAACGTCAGGTTCGCCAGGACGGTGAGGTGCGGATAGAGCGCGTAGTCCTGGAAGACCATCGCGACGGCCCGCCGGTGCGGCGGGATCCGGGCGACGTCCTGCCCGTCGACGAGGATCCGGCCGCCGTCGGGCCGGTCCAGGCCGGCGACCAGTCGCAGGATCGTCGACTTTCCCGAGCCCGAGGGGCCCACGAGGGTCAGCAGCTCGCCGGCGCGCACCTCCAGGTCGACGCCGTCGAGGGCCACGACCCGCCCGTACGACCGGGTGAGCGACTCGAGGCGGACGGCCCCGCGCTCACCCACCCGTGCCCGCCGGCAGGCTGAAGAGCGGGCGGATCTTCTCCTCCAGTTGTCGCAACCCCTCCTCCCGGCCGACCCGGCCGTAGAAGACCTCCTCGAGCAGGGCGTCCGCCTCCCGCTCGACGCGGGACCAGGTGCCGGTGCGGGGAGTGGCCCGCAGGTGCGGCTCGGCGTCGAGGTAGACGCGGGACGACGCGGGCGGCTTGGCCGGGTCGAGGAACGCGGGGGAGTTCGCCACGTCGAGCCGCGACGGCACGGTACGCCCCGAGGCGGCCAGGATCCGCTGGCCCTGCTCGCCCATGGCGAACTCGATGAACCGCCACGCGTCGTCGTGGTCGGGACGGCCGGCGCTCATGCAGTACGCGTCGCTGTGCAGGATCGACGCCGGCACCCCGCCGGGCGCCACCGGCAGCGGCGCGGCGTCCCACGTGAAGCCGTCGATCGTGCGCAGCGTGGGGACGGCCACCCGGCTGTTGAGGTACATGCCGAGGGTGCCGCGCAGGAAGCGGGCCTCGCTCGACTCGCTCTGCTCCTCGGCGTCCGGGGGCACGACGTGGTGCGTGAGCTGGAGGTCGAGGAACCAGTCGACGGCCTTCCGGGTGGCCGGGTCGCCGGTGAGGGTGAGGGTGGTCGGCCGGGCCGGGTCGTCGACGAGCTCACCCCGGTTGGACCAGACGAACGGCGCGAGCCGCGGGATCGACGGCTCCACGCCCAGGCCGTACGTGCCGTCGCCGGTCAGCGCACGGGCGGCGGCGAGCAGGTCGTCCCACGTCCAGCCGGCGCGCGGCGGCGGCACACCCTTGGCGGCGAAGAGGTCGGCGTTGTAGTAGACGACCAGCGACGACATGTTCTGCGGCAGGCAGGTCAGGGTCTTCCCGTCGAAGCGGAAGGCGTCCAGCGCCCGCGGGCTGAAGTCGCTCTCGTCCAGGGCGGTGCTGCGGTCCAGGTAGGACTGCACCGGCTCGATGGCCTGCTGGGCGGCGAACTGCCCGTACCGGCGGTAGTTGAGCAGGAACACGTCGGGCGGCTGACCGCCGGCGAACGCGGTGGTCAGCCGCGCCATCAGCTCGTCCTGGGTGGCGACCGGGGACAGGTTGACGGCGACGTCGGGGTGGGCGTCGGAGAACGCGTCGACGAGGCCGCGGTAGCCGGCGATCTCCTCGGCGTCGCCGAAGAGCACGACCGTGATCCCCGAGTCGTCCGCCGCGTCGCCGCCGCTGTCACAGGCGACGGCGCCGAGCAGCAGCGCGGCGGTGACCAGGGCGGCACAGCGTCGGAAGCGGCTCACCTACGACCTCCAGATCTCAGGGCGGCCAGCGGATCGTCGTGCAGCAGGATCCGCTGCGCCAGCAGGAACACCACCACGCACGGCAGGGTCGCCACCACACAGCCGGCCATGAGCAGTGGCCAGTCCGTCGGGTTCAGCAGTCGCAGGAACTGCAGGCCCAGCGGGTACGTGTAGCGGTCGCCGCGGTGCAGGTACAACAGCGGGTCGATCAGGTTCGACCAGTGGAACGTGAACGCGAGCACGGCCACCGCGAGGGTCGCCGGCCGCACCTGGGGCAGCGCCACGCGGCGCCAGACGGTGAGCCACCCGGCCCCCTCCAACCGGGCGGCCCCGAGCTGGCTGTCCGGCACGCCGCCGAAGGCCCAGGCGTACAGCAGCACGAGGAAGGGGCTGCCGGCGAGCAGCGCCGGCGCCAGCAGCGGGACGTACGTGTCGACGACCCCGGCGAGCCGGAACAGCTCGAAGCGGGTGGCCCAGACGGCGGTGACCGGCACGAGCAGCACCGCCAGCAGGCCGAGCACGGCCCGCCGCCGGGCCGCCGGCGTGAGCAGCCGCAGCCCGAAGCCGGTCAGCGAGGCGACGACGACCGTCAGCGGGACGGCGACCGCGACGACCATCGCCGAGTTCGCGAGGTAGCGGAAGAGGGGGATCAGCTCCGGCAGCCGGGCGTACGCGGCCACGGTCGGCTCGGGCGGGAGCAGCTCCAGGGTGCGGGGCGGGGGCCGGCCGGCGGGCCGGAGCGAGCCGACCACCATGAACCACAGTGGGGCGGCGAACAGGGCCGCGAACAGCGCCGGCACCACGAACCGCCCGATGATCCGCGGTGCCGCGGAGGGGCCCGAGGACCGCACGTCCCGCCCTTCCCGCCAACTGGTTGGCGTGCTCGTCCACGTCTCCCCGCCACCGGCTGGCATCGCCCATCGCCCAGCCCGGTGGCGGGTGTGCGGCCGAACCTATGGCCCGGCGGCGCACCCGTCATCGGGCACCTGTTGGAATCCCCCGCCCACCGCTCCTACGCCTGTCGCAGTCCTCGGGGTCACGCTGGGTGGCGGTGGCGTACGACAGACGTAGGAGACGCCGACGATCAACTTCCGCACCTGTCCGATGACCGGGCCACCCCCGGATTCCTAGGGTTCCACCATCTGCCGCACCGGCGGCCCGCCGACCCTGCCCGGGACGGCCGTGCCGGTGCCGGACCAGGGAGGAGCACCATGCGAACCAGGAGGAGCTGGTGGCGTGCGTCGGTGGTGGTCATGCTGACCGCCGCCGTCGGCCTGCCGGCGGCCGCCGCGACCGCGAAGCCGGCCGCGGAACGTCTCGGACCGGTCGTCCGGGACGGAGTCACCCAACCGGTGTTCGGGTACGCCGACGCGATCCGCGAGCGGGTATTCGTCACCTCGGACGTCGACACCGACGGCGACGGCGCGCGTGACGTCGTCGCCATGGACATCATCCGGCCCAAGGCCAGCGACGAGGGCCTGCGCGTGCCGGTCGTCATGGACGCGAGCCCGTACTACTCGACGGTCTGCCGCGGCAACGAGAGCGAGTGCAAGGAGGACGTCGACGGCGACGGCCTCAACGACAAGTGGCCGCTCTTCTACGACAACTACTTCGTCCCGCGCGGCTACGCGGTGGTGCTGCTCGACATGATCGGCACCAACCACTCGACCGGCTGCCCGGTCACCGGCGGGTACGCCGACAACATCAGCGCGCCGACGGCCATCGACTGGCTCAACGGCCGGCGCCCGGGGCGCAACGCCGCCGGTGAGCCGGTCGTGGCGACCTGGCACAACGGCCGCACCGGCATGATCGGCAAGTCGTACGACGGCACCCTCGCCAACGCGGCGGCCGCCACCGGCGTCAAGGGCCTCACCACGATCGTGCCGATCTCGGCCATCTCGAGCTGGTACGACTACTCGCGCAGCAACGGCCTGGTCACCCGCGCCAACAACTACTCCGGCAGCCTCGCCAACACCGTCACCAACCCGGACCGGCGGGCGTACTGCGCGCCGGTGCGCACCCAGTTGGGCGTGGACGGCGACGACGTGACCGGCGACTACAACGACTTCTGGGCCGAGCGGGACTACGTCCCGCACGCCGACCGGGTGCGCGCCAGCGTGTTCGTGGTGCACGGCATCAACGACAACAACGTCCGTCCGGACCACTTCAGCAAGTGGTGGGACGCGCTCGCGGAGAACGACGTCCCCCGCAAGCTCTGGCTGACCGGCACCGGTCACGTCGACCCGTTCGACTTCCGCCGCGGCGAGTGGGTGGACACCCTGCACCGCTGGTTCGACTACTGGCTGCACGGCATCCAGAACGGGATCATGAAGGAGCCGCGGGTCGACGTCGAGCGGGCCCCGGACGTGTGGGAGACCCACCGCGACTGGCCGATCCCGGGCGCCCGCCCGACCCAGGTGTTCCTGCGGCCGGGCGCCGAGGGGGAGGCCGGCGGCCTGTCGGTCCGCCCGAACGCCGGCAAGGCGTCCCGGACCTTCCAGGACACCCCGACCATGAGCCAGACGAACGCGATCCGGCACCCGTCCGACCCGGCGGCGAACACCGAGAACCGGCTCGTGTTCCTGTCCCAGCCCCTGAAGGCGCCGCTGCACATCTCCGGCACGCCGGTCGTGCGGATCAAGGCGTCGGTGAACGGTGAGGACACGAGCTTCGCCGGGCTGCTCGTGGACTACGGCACCCGGCCGCGGTTCAGCACGGCCGGCGACGGCATCGCGACGCTGACCGAGGAGGACTGCTGGGGCGAGGCGGCCACCTGGGGCGGGCACGCCGAGGACGCCTGCTACCGGCAGACCCGCAAGACCATCGCCACCGACGCGCAGGAGCTGGTCACCAAGGGCATCCTCGACGGGCTGAACCTCGACTCGCTGCGCGTGTCGACGCCGCTGGTGCCGGGGCAGAAGAACGCGGTCGACGTGCCGCTGCTGCCCGAGGACTACGTCTTCGAGGCCGGTCACCAGATCGGCGTGGTCCTGCTCGGCTCCTACTCCGGCTACAGCAGCCGGGCCAAGCAGAACCGGGCCGAGATCACTGTGCACTTCGACAGCAGCCGGATCGAGCTGCCGGTGGTCGGCGGCCGGACGGCCGCCGTCCGGGCCGGGCTGTAGCGACACCCGAACCGACGGGCGGGGCGGCCAGGCCGCCCCGCCCGTACGGCGCCCGACGTGTGCCGCCCGGTCAGCTCTCCGGGCGGTACGCGCCGTCAGCTCTCCGGGCGGTACGCACCGGTGAGCCGACCGAGCTTCAGCGCCAGGTGCAGGCAGAGCCGCTCGTTGCCGTTCTTCAGGTCGGTCTCCGCCAGCTCCTCGATGCGCTGCAACCGGTAGTACAGCGTGGTCCGGTGCAGCCGTAGCTGTTCCGCCGTGGCGTGGGCGTTGCCGGCCAGGTCCAGGTACCGCTCCAGCGTCTGCAACAGCACGGGGCTGGGCTGCTCGCGCAGGAGCCGGTCCAGGCCCGGATGCACGTCGGCCATGTCGAGGCGCCGGCCCTCCAGCCGCGACAGCACCCGGTAGATGCCCAGCCCCGACCAGGAGACGACGCTGCCGAGAGCCGGCAGCCGCACGCCGACCCGGGCGGCCTGCAGCGCCTCGCCGTACGACCCGAAGGCGTCGGACAGACCCGGGCGTGTCTGCCCCACCCCGACGACCGAGCGGTCGACGCAGGCGAGGCCCCGCGTGGCGTGGCGCAGGTTGTCGTCGAGGAGCTTCGCGGCCGTCTCGGGGGAGGGACGGCCCGCCCCCCGCCCGCCCGCGAGCAGCAGCACCCCGTGGTCGTCACGCACCAGGTGCAGCGCCTCCCGACTGCCGACCCAGCGCCGGGTGGTGACCAGCGCCTGTTCGAGCGCGAGCCGGGCCACCTCGTCGGGCACCCGGTCGTCGGGCGGGACGAGCTGCGCCACGAGCGCGGTGGCGGGCCCGTCGGCGATCATCCCCGCCTCGCGCAGGGCCTGCACCGAGCGGTCCCGGGTCGCCTCGCTGTCCGACAACAGCGTTCGGGCCGCCTCGGACTCGCGTTGCGAGGCCAGCTCACCGAGCAGGTTCTCCCGGTAGAGGGCCAGGGACAGCTCACTCATCAGCCCGGTGGCGGCGATGTCCGCGTCCGCCATCGTGCCGTCCGGGTCGATGAACCACACGAATCCCAGGAGCAGATCCTGGTGGCGTATCGGCACGCAGACCCGTGGCAGCAGGTCCAGTTCCTTCGACGCCGGCGTGCGCACAGGCTCGCGGGCGTCCATGATCCCGACGTTGCGGAACCACGCCATCACCTCCGGCGTGGTCTGGCGGCGCAGGATCGACGCCCGCCGTACGCCGTCCATCACGCCGGTGTGTTCGCTGTAGACCACGACGCGCTGGCGCCGGTCCTCGATCAGTGCTGGTCGACCCGCGTACGCGGCGAGCGCGTCAACCAAGCGTTGCAGCTCACCCTCCATTGGGCTCCTCCGGTCGCCCCTCACTGGACCTTCCACGACGGACAGGTACCCGTCGGTGCGCCCCACCGAGCCTCGATGGCCCGGCCGCGCCAGGGCCGCACAGAACGATCATGCTGGTCGGCATCGACCGGGACAACCGTCTACCCGGCCGTAGCCAGCGGCCCGGCACCCGGGAAGCCCGGGATCGCCCGTTTTCCGTACGCCGGGGCGACCCGTCCCCCACAGTGGTGCCGTGGGCATGAGCGGGTTGCGGACGGACCTGTACGAGCTGCGGATGGCGGCCAGCTACCTGCGCCGCGGCATGACCGACCGGGCGACGTTCAGTCTCTTCGCCCGCCGGCTGCCGCCCCGGCGCGGCTTCCTCGTGGCCGCCGGGCTGGCCGAGGCGCTGACCTTCCTCGAGGAGTTCGCGTTCGACGCCGCCGACCTGCGCTACTTGCGCGACGTGGGCGGCTTCGACCAGCCGACCCTGGCCGCGCTGTCGACGCTCCGCTTCACCGGCGACGTGTGGGCCGTCCCCGAGGGACGGGTGGTGTTCGCCGACGAGCCGCTGCTGGAGGTGACGGCCCCGATCGCCGAGGCGCAGCTCGTGGAGACCGGCGTGCTCAACATCGTCACGTTCCAGACCACGATCGCCAGCAAGGCGGCCCGCTGCCGGCTCGCGGCCGGCGACGCCCAACTGGTCGACTTCGCGTTCCGGCGCACCCACGGCATCGAGGCGGGGGCGGGGGTGGCCCGCGCCTCGGCCATCGCCGGCTTCGCCGCGACCAGCCACGTCGAGGCGGCGCGCCGCTACGGTCTCGCACCGTCCGGGACGATGGCCCACTCCTACGTCGAGGCGTTCCCGGACGAGCGGTCGGCGTTCCGCGCCTTCGCCACCGACTTCCCCGACAACCCGATCTTCCTCGTGGACACGTACGACACGCCCGCCGGGGTGCGCGCCGCCGTCGACGTGGTCGCCGAGCTGGGGCTGACCGGCCCGCTGGGCGTACGGCTCGACTCGGGTGACCTCGCCGCGCTGGCCCGGCAGGCCCGCACGATCCTCGACGACGCCGGCCTGACCCACGCCCGGATCGTGGCGAGCGGCAGCCTCGACGAGGCCGCCGTCGCCGATCTCGTGGCCGCCGGCGCGCCCATCGACGCGTACGGTGTGGGCACGAAGATGGGCGTCTCCTACGACGCGCCGTCGCTGGACAGCGCGTACAAGCTGGTCGCGGTCGGCGACCGGCCGGTGCTGAAGCTGTCACCCGGCAAGGCCACCCTGCCCGGCCCCAAACAGGTCTTCCGGGACGCCGCCGGCGAGGCCGACGTGGTGGCCCGGCGCGACGAGCCCGCCCCCGGAGACCGGGAACCGCTGCTCGTGCCGGTCATGCGCGACGGCCGCCGCCTGGAACCCGCGGACCCGCCCGAGGAGGTACGCGCCGCGCGGCGCCGCCTCGACGCGGACCTGCGCTGGCTTCCCGAGCCGGCGCGCCGCCTCACCGATCCGACCCCGCTCACCGTCACCGTCAGCCCGGCGTTGCGGGCGCTGCACGACCGGGTGGCCGCAGAGGCCAGGCGGGGCGGCGCCTGACCGGGCCCGCGCCCGGGCGGCAAGGGGTGCACGCCCGTCGATGGCCGCTGGTCGCAGCGGCCGTCGCCGCTCGGCTCAGCCAGCCGTCCGCTCGCCGCGCCGAACCCCCCGGCTCATCGCCTGTCGCTGTCGGATGATCACCGTACGTGATTTCATTCCCCGCGCCGGCCGGCTTCCGCACCGAACTCGAGACGAGGAGCTGAGTGTGAAGAAGCGTCTACGAGTACGTCTCGCCGCCGTCGCCGCGCTGACCGTCGGCGCCGGCCTCCTGCCCACCACCGCGGTGGCCCAGTCCGGCGGGCACGCCGACTGGATCGGCAGCTGGTCCGCCGCCGTGGCCCGGCCGGGCACGTCCGGCACGTCGGCGGCCGGCTTCACCGACACCACCCTGCGGCAGGTGGCGCACCTGTCCGTCGGCGGTGACGGCGTCCGCCTGCGCATCAGCAACGTCTACGGCACCACCGCGCTGACCGTCGGCGCCGTCACCGTGGCGCCGCGCACCGGTGGCGCGGGCACCCCCCAGGTCGACCAGGGCGCCCTGCGCCCCGTGACGTTCGGCGGCGAACGGTCGGTGACCATCCCCGCCGGCGTCGAGTGGTGGTCCGACCCGGTGCCGATGCGGGTGGCCGACGACTCCGACCTGGTCGTCAGCACCTACCTCCCGGGCCCCACCGGCCCGACGACCTGGCACCCCGCCGGCTACTCCACCTCCTTCCGCGCCACGGGCGACGCGACCTCCGACGCCGGGGGAGCGTTCACCCGCCTGGACACGGCGCGGTACTTCCTCTCCGGAGTGGACGTCGTCTCCCGCGCGGCCGGGTCGGTGGTGTTCTTCGGCGACTCGATCACCGACGGCGTCGTCTCGACGGTCGACGCGAACCTCCGCTACCCCGACCAGGTGGCGGACCGGCTGCTGCGGCGGCCCACGGCCCGGCAGTGCGGCGTGCTCAACGCCGGCATCAGCGGCAACCGGCTGCTGAACAACGCCGGGACGGCGGGCGACTCGGCCCTGGCGCGCTTCGACCGGGACGTCCTCGGCCAGGCCGGGGTCCGCAGCGTCGTGCTGCTGGAGGGCATCAACGACATCGGCAACAGCCGAGGCGCCCTCGAACCGGAGCAGCTCATCGCGGTCTACCGGCAGTTCATCGCCCGGGCGCACCAGGCGGGGATCCGGGTGGTGGGCGCCACGATCCTGCCGTACGAGGGCGCCGGCTACTACAGCGAGGCCGGCGAGGCCGACCGCCAGGCGGTCAACGAGTGGATCCGCACCTCCGGCGAGTTCGACGCGGTCGTCGACCTGGACGCCGCCACCCGCGACCCGGCCGACCCCGGCCGCCTCAACCCGGCGTACGACTCCGGCGACCACCTGCACCCCGGGAACGTGGGCTTCACGGCGATGGCCGAGGCCGTGAACCTCCGCGACATCTGCTGATGGAGGGCCGACCCATGCGCAGACGCGCCACCCTCGGCGCCGTGGTGGCGCTCGGGCTCACACTGGCCGGGCTCACCGCACCACCGGCCGCGGCGGCCGGACCGGCGGCCACCACGGGTGCCGTCACCGGCCCGGTGCACGCGCCCGACGGCGCGTACGTCGCCCGGGAGACCGTCGTCGGGCCGCGCCTGGTCGACCTCACGATCCAGTCACCGGCGCTCGGCGGGACCGCCGCCGTACGCCTGCTGACGCCCGACGGGTGGGAGCAGCGCCGGCCCGGGGACCGCTGGCCGGTCCTCTACCTGCTGCACGGCTGCTGCGACTCGTACGTGAGCTGGACGCGCTCCACCGACGTGGCGAGCATCCCGGAGCTGCGCGACGTGCTCGTCGTCATGCCGGAGGCCGGTGCCGCAGGCTGGTACAGCGACTGGTGGAACGGGGGCCGGGGCGGCACGCCCGCCTGGGAGACGTTCCACCTCGACGAGGTGCGCCGCATCCTGGAGCGGGGTTACGGCGCCGGTCCGAAGCGGGCGGTGGCCGGCCTCTCGATGGGCGGCTTCGGGGCCATGTCGTACGCGGCCCGCCACCCGGGCATGTTCCGGGCGGCGGCGTCGTTCAGCGGCGTCGTGCACCCGTCCCGCGACGCGTCCTACTGGCTGCCGTTCTTCGGCCGCACCGGGCTCGACCCGTACGACCTGTGGGGCGACCCGGTGGCGCAACGGCACATCTGGGCGGCCCACGACCCGTACCACCTGGCGAAGCGGCTGCGGCACACCGCGTTGTTCGTGGCCACGGGCGACGGCACCGCCGGCGGGCCGTTCGACCCGCCGGGGACGACCGACGGTCTGGAGGCGCTCATCCACGCCGAGAACGTCGCCTTCGTCGACCGCCTGCGGGAGCTGGGGATCTCCGTGCGGACCGACTTCTACGGGCCGGGGAGGCACAGCTGGCCGTACTGGGAGCGGGAGCTGCACCGGGCGCTGCCGACGCTGCTCGGCGCGCTCGGCACGGGTCGCGGCGCGGCGACCCACGAGGTCGCGCGGTAGCCCGCGGCGTCCGCCGGTGACCCTTTGTGGGTCACCGGCGGACGCCGGCTACCGCTCGGGGCCGCCCTCGACGGGGTGGACGGTGCGGGCGGCGACCGCGCGGAGCTTGTCGGGGTTGGCGACGTTGTGGATCGCGACGACGGAACCGTCCTCGTCCAGGTCGAGCGTGAGCGTGGCGATGACCCGGCCGGCGCCGCTGAACACGAT
>Ga0164243_10008979_pt1 | contig 14632 bp, 11 predicted proteins | sample OricompcompostOP_FD_108781 | JGI IMG/M metagenome (GOLD analysis project Ga0164243, IMG submission 108781) | Organic Plus compost microbial communities from Emeryville, California, USA - Original compost - Organic plus compost (OP) | ecosystem: Engineered > Solid waste > Mixed feedstock >... | reverse complement strand
GCTCCAAGCTTTACGACGGCCGCTGGCGCGACCGCGATCCCTCTGAAGCGCCGCCCGGCATGAAGCCGGCGATCCGCCTGAAGGCCCCGCTCACCGGCGAGACCGTGATTGACGATCAGGTCCAGGGCCGGGTGGTGTGGCAGAACGAGAATCTCGACGACCTCGTGCTGCTGCGCTCGGACGGCACGCCGACCTACATGCTGGCAGTGGTGGTGGACGACCACGACATGGGCGTTACCCACATCATCCGCGGTGACGACCATTTCACCAACGCCGCCCGCCAGAAGCAGATTTATGATGCGCTCGGATGGTCCGTGCCGGTGATGGCGCATATCCCGCTGATCCACGGGCCGGATGGCTCGAAGCTTTCAAAACGTCACGGGGCTCTGGGTGTCGATGCCTATCGTGCCATGGGGTATCTGCCGGCTGCGTTGCGCAACTACCTGGTCCGCCTCGGCTGGGCCCACGGCGATCAGGAAATCTTCTCCACCGAGGAAATGATCGCCGCGTTCGACCTGCCGCAGATCGGGCGTTCTCCGGCACGCTTCGACTTTGCCAAGCTCGAGAACCTCAACGGCCACTACATCCGGACAAGTTCGGACGAAGAGCTGGTCACAGCCATCGAGCAGCTCCTGCCTTACATCCCGCAAGGGCGCGACCTGGCCGCCAAGCTCACCCCTGAGTTACGCGAAAAATTGATCGCCGCCATGCCCGGCCTCAAGGAGCGCGCCAAGACGCTACTTGACCTGATCGAAAGCGCAAAATTCCTGTACGCCGACCGCCCGCTCGCGCTTGACGACAAGGCCGCCAGTCTGCTGAGCAGCGATGCGCGAACCTTGATCGGCGACCTGATGCCGGACCTCGCGGCGATCGAGAACTGGTCCGCGAAGGCGACGGAAGACGCCGTGCGCTCTTTTTCGGAAAAGCGGGGCCTCAAGCTCGGTGCCGTGGCACAGCCGCTGCGGGCCGCGCTGACCGGGCGCACCACGTCCCCTGGAATTTTCGATGTGCTGTCGGTTCTCGGCAAGCCCGAAAGCCTGGCGCGCCTGTCGGATCAGGCGCAACCGCCTGCAGCCTGAAAATATTCGCGATTTCAAGCAACCTTGCCGAGCATAGGACACTCCGCCGGCGGCATCTTGCAGCGCACACCAAAATAGGTTCATTGTCCCGGCGTGCCCGCTGACCGGGGGGTTAAGCACGGGCATCCTTTAGGCAGCCAGCGAGGGTCCATATGACCGCAGAAGCCACAAAGAACACCAAATCGGCGACACTTTCGGTCGGGGACAAGAGTTGGCCCATGCCGATCTACAGCGGCACCATCGGTCCCGATGTGATCGATATCGGCAAACTGTATGCACAGTCCGGCATGTTCACTTACGATCCCGGCTACACGTCGACCGGGAGCTGTGAATCCAAGATCACCTATATCGACGGTGACGAAGGCATACTGCTCTACCGCGGCTATCCCATCGAACAACTCGCCGAGCACGGCGATTTCCTCGAGACCTGCTACCTCCTCCTCTATGGCGAACTGCCGACCTCGTCACAGAAGGCGGATTTCGACTATCGCGTGACCCGTCACACGATGGTTCACGAACAGATGAGCCGGTTCTTCCAGGGTTTCCGGCGGGACGCGCACCCGATGGCGGTGATGTGCGGCAGCGTCGGCGCGCTAGCGGCATTCTACCACGACTCGACCGACATTTCCGATCCGACCCAGCGCATGATCGCGTCGATCCGCATGGTCGCCAAAATGCCGACGCTCGCGGCGATGGCCTACAAGTACAATATCGGCCAGCCGTTCGTGTATCCCAAGAACGAGCTCGACTACGCGTCGAACTTCCTGCGCATGTGCTACGCGGTGCCGACAGAGGAGTACAAACCAAACCCGGTACTGGCGCGCGCCATGGACCGCATCTTCATCCTGCACGCCGACCACGAGCAGAACGCTTCGACTTCAACGGTACGGCTCGCCGGCTCGTCGGGCGCCAACCCGTTCGCCTGCATTGCCGCCGGCATTGCCTGCCTGTGGGGTCCGGCGCATGGCGGCGCCAACGAAGCCGCGCTCAAGATGCTGGCGGAAATCGGCACCGTCGACCGCATTCCCGAATACATCAAGCGCGCCAAGGACAAGAACGACTCCTTCCGCCTGATGGGCTTCGGTCACCGCGTGTACAAGAACTACGATCCGCGCGCCAAGATCATGCAGCGAACCTGCCACGAGGTCCTGAGCGAACTCGGCATCAAGGACGATCCGCTGCTCGACGTCGCGATCGAACTCGAGCGCATCGCCCTGCATGACGAGTATTTCATCGAGAAGAAGCTCTATCCGAACATCGACTTCTATTCGGGCATCACGCTGAAGGCGATGGGCTTCCCGGTCAGCATGTTCACCGTGCTGTTCGCAGTCGCGCGCACCGTCGGCTGGATCGCCCAGTGGAAGGAAATGATCGAGGATCCGAGCCAGAAGATCGGCCGTCCGCGTCAGCTCTACACCGGCGAAGTCGAGCGCGACTACATTCCGATCTCGAAGCGGAAGTAATCGCCAGGACAGCGTCATGCCCGGCGAAGGCCAGGCATCCACGTCTTGCTTTGCAGCATCGACACAAAGAAAGACGTGGATGGCCGGAACAAGTCCGGCCGTGACGAGTCACTGCAGATCATTCACGTCGATCACCAAACAGCGTGTGCTACACGACGGGCTTCGCAGCGGCTGCCGCGCCGTCATAAGCCCAGGTCAGATACATCCCCGCCCAGGTGAACCCGCCGCCGAACGCAGCCAGCAACAGCTTGTCGCCGCGCTTGAGCTGGCTCTCGTAATCCCACAGGCAGAGCGGGATGGTCGCAGCCGTTGTGTTGCCGAACTTGTGGATGTTCATCATCACGCGGTCCATCGGCACACCCATGCGCGCGGCAGTCGCTTCGATGATGCGCTTGTTGGCCTGATGCGGCACCAGCCATGTAATGTCGTCCGCAACAAGCTTGTTGCGTTCCATCAAACTACCAGCGACATCCGCCATGCGCGCCACGGCAAACTTGTAAACCTGCGCGCCTTCCTGATGTACGTAATGCAAACGCCGCGCGACCGTTTCGACCGTCGGCGGCATGCGGCTGCCGCCAGCTTTCTGGTGCAGGTACTGCATACCGGCGCCATCCGAACTGATCAGCGAATCCATGATGCCGCGCCGGTTGCGCGACGGCTCGACCAAGATCGCACCGGCGGCATCCCCGAACAGCACGCAGGTCGCACGATCCGTGTAGTCGATGATCGACGACATCTTGTCGGCGCCGACCACCACGACCTTCTGGTACTTTCCCGTCTCGACGAACTGGCTGGCGATGGTCAGCGCATAGATGAAGCCGGAACATGCCGCCTGGACGTCGAACGAACCGATATTGCGAATGCCCACCATGTCGCAGATCAGATTGGCCGTCGAGGGAAACACAAAGTCCGGTGTGGTCGTCGCGCAGATCAGCAGATCCACGTCGCCCGGCGCGGTGCCGGTTTTGGCGAGCAGGCCCTGCACGGCGTCGGCGCCCATATGCGATGTGCCAAGCCCCTCGCCTTTCAGGATATGCCGCTCGCGAATGCCGGTACGCTCGACGATCCAGGCGTCGGTCGTGTCGACCATTTTTGCCAGTTCGTGGTTGGTCAGCACGTATTGCGGCAGATGGCCATGCACGCCGGTGATGGCGGCCCGGATCGAAGAAGGACGTCGCTTGCGGGTCTTGTTCGGCATGTCGGCTGGCGTGGACGATAGCATGGGTGTCACGGAGGAGCTATTCCAGGGGTCAGTGAGAGTCTCGATCAAGCATGCGCAGCACCACGTCCGCCGCGCGCTGCGCGGGTGCCTCACGGCCGATGCCCATGATTGTGCCGATCCTTTCAAAAGCGGCCAGTTGCCGCTGGCGCCGCTCGGATGGCGCGACAAGAGAGACAAGTTCGGCGGCAAGCCGCTGCGGCGTGGCTTCTCGCTGCAAAATCTCGGGCATGACGTTTTCGCCGAGCACAAGGTTGGCGAGCACGATGGTGGGCGTATTTATCATCAGGCGCGCAACGGCTTCCTCCAACGGGGAAACCCGGTACGACACGATGGTCGGCACGCCAGCGACTGCAAGTTCAAGGGTGACTGTGCCCGACGCGGCAAGCGCGGCGCGGGCGGTGCGAAACGCCGCCCACTTTTCGTCCTGATCGACAACGATGCGCGGCGGGATCGGCCAACCGGCGGTGGCTTCTGTGATGTGCTGCACGAGATGCGGCACGGTCGGCAATACGACCGCGAACGGGGTCGTTTTCGCGGCGAGATGCACCGCCTCACCAAACACCGGCAGCATGCGCCTGACTTCGCCGCGGCGGCTGCCGGGCAGGACCAACACGGTCGGCCGATCCCCGTCCCGCAAACGCTGCTCGTCGGCATTCGGCCGCAGGCGGGGCGCAATCTCCGTCACCGGATGACCGACATAGCTGCACGGCGGGCCGCCGAGCCGCGCATGGGCATCCGGCTCGAACGGCAGCAGCGCAAGCACATGATCGACATACCGGCGCATTGCTTTGGCGCGTCCCGGGCGCCAGGCCCAGACCGACGGCGAGACATAGTCCACGATGCGAATATGCGGGGCGGCGGCGCGCACCTTGCGCGCCACGCGATGGGTGAAGTCGGGACTGTCGATGATGACCAGTACGTCCGGATTGGCGGCGATAACCGCCGCCGCGGTTTCACGGATTCGCCGCAAGATCATCGGCAGTTTTGCGATCACCGCGTCGATACCGACAATGGCGAGGTCGTCGATCGTAAACAGCGAGGAGATGCCCTCGCGCTCCATGCCATGTCCGCCGACACCGGAGAACGTCACGCGCCCGCCCGTGCGCTCGCGAAGCGCATGCATCAAGGCTGCACCCAGGCGGTCGCCGGACTCCTCCGTGGCGACGAGGAAGAGGCGCGGTCCCCCGCTGGCGGAGGCGTTGGCGGTGTCCGTCACGGCTGCCGCCTTACGCCGGCAACGAACACGTTGAGGTCGTCTGCCCGTTTGGCCACCTGTTGAGGCTCGGCGATGATCGCTTCGCCCGCGACGATTGCGATCCCGGCGAGGCCGGCACGCGCCACGCCCTCAACCGTGGAAGGACCGATGGCGGGCAGATCGAAGCGATGATCCTGATTGGGCTTGGCCGCCTTCACCAATACGCCGACGCCTTCCGGCACGCGCATGCGCCCGTCCCTGCGCAGTGCCGCGACGCGGTCCAGCATGCGGTCGGTCCCTTCGGCCGCTTCGAGCGCGATAATATTGCGGTTGGCGACGACCGCGGCCTGCCCGATATCAAACTCACCGGTCGCCGCAAGCACGGCAAGGCCGCGCGCAATGTCAGCCTCGTCTCGTGCCGAAGGCGCTTTGCTGCCCAGCGCACCCTCGTGAATAAGGATTTCAGGCGCCACTTCATGGGCACCGCGCAGCAGAAAGCCTTGGCGTTCAAAAATCCGCGCGACACCGGACAACAGATGATTGTCGCCGCCGCGAAACGAACGTGCGATATGCGGAAACATCCGCACGGTGGCCCAATCGAGCCGAACCTGCTTGAGCGAGGGCCGCAGCAACGTGCCGACGAGAACGATCTCACGGCATCCGGCGGCGCGCGCGAGCCGGGTAAACTCGCCGACCTTTCCCACATGAATCCAGTGATGGGCGTAGCGCGCCATCGCCTGCGGATCGGCCCAGCCGATCAGGGGAAACATCACGACCGCGCGGCCTTGTTTGATGACCGCGTCGGCCACCGCTACCGGGATGCTGCCGCCCCCGCACAGGATGCCCAGCGGCGTGGTGTCGTCCGTTGGGCGCGCAGAACTCACGCGCTATCGCCGAGATCCGCGCGGTTGACCGCCATGGTGAGCGGCCGCGTTGCCGTGCGGATGAAATCGAAGATCGCGCCAACAAGCGGGTGACCGGCATAGTCGCCTTCCGCCTGTTTGACGCGCTCGGAAAACGTGCCGTCGCCGAAGAAAACGGCCTGGTAGGCTTGCCGGACCTTGTGCATGTCCGTGCGCGTGACACCGCGGCGGCGCAGGCCCACGACGTTGAGGCCGACGAGATGCGCCAACGGACCATGCGCCATTGCGAACGGGATAACGTCCGCGCGTACTCCGCTGAGCCCCACGATCATCGCGCCGTCGCCGATCCGCACGAACTGCCGTACCGCGACTTGCCCGCCGAACACCACGTTGTCGCCGATAACACAGTGGCCGCCGAGCAGCACGTTGTTGGCGAACGTGACGCCGTTACCGACCTTGCAGTCATGCGCGACGTGCGTGCCTGCCATCAGGAAGCAGCGGTCGCCGATTTCGGTGACACCGCGGTCATCCTCGGTCCCGGAGTTGATGGTGACATTTTCGCGGATGTCGCAATCCGCGCCGACGACCACCCTGGTCGGTCCGCCGCGATATTTGACCGACTGAGGCGGTCCGCCAATCGAAACGAACGGCGCGATACGCGTGCGCGGTCCGATGGTGGTGTGGCCCGAAAGATTGATCTGTGCGGTGAGCTTGCATCCATCGCCGATCGTGACGTTCGGACCGATGACGCAGTAGGGACCGATCGTTACATCGTTGCCAATGGCGGCGCCCTTTGCGACGCGCGCCGTCTCGTCAATAGCGGTCATTGCGCTTTGCCGGCATCCGAAATCATGGCGCCGATCTCGGCCTCGGCCACGAGCTGGCCGGCGACCTTGGCCTCGGCGCGATACCACCAGATGTTGCGTTTCCGCACCAGCTTGCTGACGTGATATTCGATAGTGTCGCCGGGAACGACCGGCCGGCGGAACTTGGCCTTGTCGATCGTCATGAAATAGACCTGCTTGGCTTCGGCCGGAGCGGTTGCGAGGATGCAGATGACGCCCGCGGTCTGCGCCATTCCCTCGATCATCAGCACGCCGGGAAAAACCGGATTTTCGGGGAAATGCCCGAGAAACTGCGGTTCGTTGACGGTGACGTTCTTGAGCCCGATTGCAAAATCGTCGCCGCGGATGCTGGAAATCCGGTCGACCATCAAAAACGGATAGCGGTGCGGCAGCGCCTTGAGGATGTCCGCAATGCTGGCGGCGTCAAGCGCGGTCGTCATCTCGTTCATTCTTCTCCCCGACTATCGGCCTCGCCGGTCTTCCGGTTGCCCGTTTTACTACGCTTGGCCATCTGCGACACCACCTTCATTTCCGCCAGCCAGTCTCGCATCGGTTTGGCCGGAAAACCTCCCCAGCGTGCGCCGGCCGGCACGTCTCCATGAACCACGGTCATCGCAGCAAGTTGGGCGCCCTCACCGATATTGACGTGGTTGTTGACACCGACGCGCGCACCCAACACGGCGTAGTCGCCGAGGGTGGCGCTGCCGGATATCCCGCATTGCGCCACAATCACGCAATGGCGGCCGATCGCGACATTGTGGCCGATCTGGACCAGATTATCGATCTTGGTTCCCTCCCCGATCACGGTGTCGCGGATTGCGCCGCGGTCGATGGTCGATCCGGCGCCGACCTCGACGTCGTCCTGAAGGATAACTCGGCCGACCTGCGGCACCTTCTGGTAGCCGCCGGCCCCCATGAGATAGCCGAACCCGTCTTGTCCGATGCGGCACCCGGGGTGGATGATGACGCGGTCGCCCGTGATTGTGCAAATGAGCGAAGCGCCCGCCCCGATCGCACAGTCGCGCCCGATCCGCACGCCGGGGCCAATGACGGCGGTGGCGCCTATGACGGTCCCAGCCCCGATTTCAACCTCCGGGCCGATGACCGCCCCCGGATCGATGGTCACCCCCGCTTCGCATTGCGCGCTTGGATGCACGAAGGCGCCGGGCGCGATCGTGGTTGCGCTGAACATGGAAGACGGCCGCAGCGCCTCCGGAAACATCTTGCGTGCCACGGCAACAAAAGCCGCATACGGACGCGCGGAGCGCAACAGCGCGACATCCGCAGGAGCTGCCGCCTCAAAGCGGGGCGAGACCAGACAGGCACCGGCCTTCGTTGCGGGCAGCTGGTCGGCATATTTCGGGTTGTCGAGAAAAGCGAGATCGTGGGGACCGGCGCGGTCAAGCGGCGCGATTCCGGTAATGCTTCGCTCCGCAAGCGACGCTGTCACGACCTCCGCTCCGGTCAACAACGCAATGTCGCTGACCGTGAGCGGCGCAGGAGACGATATGAATTTCGGCGCAGTCATCGCGCGGGCACCGAGGCAAGAAACGGATTCAGGCTACAGGCAGTTCAGGAATGGCGTCAGAATTTCGTTCCGCCGCCGAACCGGAAGAATTGCGTCTTGTCGTAGGACGCCTTCGTAAGGGCCTGAGCGAAATCGAAGCGCAACGGGCCGATCGGAGAATCCCACAGAATGCCGATACCAACCGACGAACGAATCGGGTTGTCGGTCGGCAGCAGCAGGGATTCACCTGTCACATCCCAGTATGTGATGCCCCGGTAGTCGGCGAGCTGGCCGACGTCACCGAAGAACGCCAGCCGCATCCCGAAGTCCTTCGGTGCAAAGAAAACGGGTGTCTGCAACTCGTAGGTGGCCGCCCAGTAGTACGAACCGCCGAGTGCGTCGTTATAGGTGCCGGGCGTCAGATCGCGGGGACCGAAGCCCGCAGGCGCAAAGCCGCGAACGAGGTTCGGGCCACCCTGGAAATGATCCAGCATGCGCAACTCTTTGCCGCCCCAACCGAGGGCGTAGCCGGCCTGCGCACGCGCCATGCCGATCAGGTCTGACGTAATTTCGGTGTAGTGACGGACATCGACCGTCGACTTGATGAAGTTGACGTCGCCGCCGACGCCAGCGACGTCCTGCTTGAAATCAACGATGAGGCCACTGGTCGGGTTACGGTTGTTGTCCAGGGTGTTGTAGGTGAGGTTGTAACCCACGAGCGACGTGAGAACCGCGCCCGCCGCCAGTTCGCTCTTGACGGCGATCGAGGCTTCACCATCCGAGTAGCAGTTCGTCTGCGCGGGAGAACCGGCCGCCGCCCATTGTGCGGCGAAATTGTCGAACATCACCGGCGTGGGGAACGAATTGATGAAGTCCGGCGAGATGTTGTTACAGTTACGCAGCTCCCAGGGCAGCGAGATTTCCTGGCTATAGGCTGAGTACCTCAGCTGCGCATTGAAGTTGTCGGTGATCGGAATACCGAGCCGCGCTGAACCACCGATCGTCTTCGACGTGTAGGAGACGTACTGAACGTTGGTCGTCTCGCGCGCGAATACGTCCAGTCCGAGCGCCAGGCGATACCCAAGCAGATAGGGCTCGACGAACGAAAGATCGAAGCCTCGTGCGCGGGTGCCGTATTGCAGCGCGGCGCGGACACTCTGTCCGCGACCAAGCAGGTTGCGCTCGCCGACGGACACTTCACCCAATAGACCATCCGCCGTCGAAAAACCGCCCGAGAAAGAGAACTCGCCGGTGGACTGCTCCTCGACGTCGACGTTCACGATGACACGATCCGGCGCTGAACCCGGTTCGTTGGTGATCTTCACCGTCTTGAAGTAATTCAGATTCTTCAGGCGCCGCTCGGCGCGATCGATCAGCGCCCGGTTGAAGGCATCGCCTTCGCCGATATCGAATTCGCGCCGGATCACGTAGTCGCGCGTGCGTGTGTTGCCGCGAATGTTGATGCGTTCGATATAGACGTGCGGCCCCTCGTCTACGAGAAGGGTCAGATCCACGGTATGAGCTTCGAAATTGCGCTCGCCGCGTGGCCGCACGACCGCGAACGGATAGCCGCGCCGCGCGATATCGATCGTCATGTCCTCGATCGTCTTGTCGATCGCATCGGCGTTATAAATGCTTCCCGCCGACATTCTGAGTTTCGGGCGCAGCACGCTGGCATCGACGTTTCCGACGTTGGAATGGATTTCGACCTTGCCAAATCGATACTGGGCGCCCTCGTCGATCGTGAACGTAACGACGAAGCCCTTGAGAGACGGATCGAACTCGGCCACTGCCGACACAATCCGCACATCGGCATAGCCGTTTTTGAGGTAGAACTTACGCAGCAGATCGCGGTCGGCTTCGACCCGATCCGGATCGTAGAAGTCGTTGCTGCGAATCCAGCTCAGCCAGTCGGTCTGGGCTGTCTTGATGACATCCTTCAGCCGGTAGTCCGAATAGGCGCGGTTGCCGACGAACACGATCTTTTGCACGCCGGTCTTGCCGCCTTCGTTGATCTCGAACACGAGATCGACGCGGCCATTGGGCAAGTCGATGATCTTGGGAACAACGGACACGTCATAACGGCCGCTACGCTGATAGATATCGATGATGCGCTGGACGTCGGACTGCACAACCGCCCGCGAAAACGTGCCGCGCGGCTTGGATTGCAACTCGCCCTGCAGTTGGTCGTCCTTGGCCTTGTAATTCCCTTCGAACGCCACCCGATTGATGACTGCGTTCTCTACGACGCGCACCACTATCCGGCCCCCCGCCGGATTGATCTGGACGTCCTGGAACAGCCCGGTGGCGTAGAGCGCCTTGAGCGCGGCATCGATTTGGGCAGGGCCAATCCGGCCGTCGGGCCCGGGCTTGAAGTAAGACTGGATGGTCTCGGCCTCGACGCGGCGGTTGCCCTCAACCACAATCGAGCTGGCGGATTGCGCAATGGCCACACCTGCACTGCCAAAGGGCACGGCAGTGGAAGCCAAAACGACCCCGGCGAGGACCAAGCCGGCGATACCCAGCCCTCGAAAAGCACGCACTAGAAGTCCCATCCGCACTTAGCCCTTAATGTCCCCAGCGGTCGTCCGGTCACCCCTGACGCAGAGTCGCCGCTTAGTCTTAACCTGTTTCCAGGCCCCTGCAAACCTCATGGCCAACCCCATTTGGCCATGAATCTCAACCTGTTGACGCTTCTCCCCTAGTATTAAGATGGGGCCAAATTGCGAAGATCGTTGTAGGTCGCAAAAATCATCAACATGCCGACCAGCACAAGGCCGATGCGGAAACCGTACTCCTGTGCCCGTTCCGACAACGGACGCCCGCGCAGCGCCTCAATGGCATAGAACATGAGATGGCCGCCATCGAGCAACGGCACCGGAAAAAGGTTCAAAAGCCCGATCGAGACCGACAGAACGGCGGCCAGATGCAGCAATGCCGTAAGACCGACCGAGGCAACTTGTCCCGAGACTTGGGCAATCCGAATCGGCCCGCCGAGCTGATCGGCCGCCTCGCGGCCGGAAAGAACCCCGAACAGGTACGATATCGTGCGGTCAACCACAAACCAGGTTTCCTGCGCGCCAAGCCATACCGCCGTGAACGGATCGACGGGTTTTGTCCGCTGGTCTTCCGCCGCCATCGCGCGGCTGATTCCCAACACCCCCATGCGGTGCATGTTGCCGAAGTTGTCCTTTACCTCCCGCAGCTCCGGAGTCGCATGCAGCGTTACCGGCTGGCCGTCGCGATCGACTTCGATCGTAAGCTGCGTGCCCGCGCTCGTGGAAACGATGCGCTGCATATCCGTGAAACTATCGATGGTGTGACCGTCGATTGTCTTGACCAAATCGCCAGGACGAAAACCCGCAGCCGCCGCGGCACTGTTTTCCTGCACCGTGTCGACCCGCGCAGCGGTGCTCGGCTTGCCGTAGATTGCAAAGATGCCGGCAAAGATAACAATGGCCAGGATAAAATTGGCAAACGGCCCGGCCGCCACAACCGCAGCACGGTTGCCGACCGGCTGATAGAAGAAGCTGACCTTGCGCTCCGCAGCATCCATTTTGGCGACAGAGTTGGTATCGGGGACGCTCGCCGCATTTTCATCGCCGAAAAATTTCACATAACCGCCGAGCGGAATGGCCGAGACCTTCCAGCGGGTACCGTGGCGATCATAGAACCCGAACAACTCCGGCCCGAATCCGATGGAAAACACCAGGATGCGGATGCCGCACATCCGCGCCACCAGGAAATGACCCAGTTCGTGGAAGAACACCACGATCGTCAGCACAAACAGGAATGGGATGAGGTAACCCAGGAAGCCAGAGCCGATGGCACCAAGACCGGACATAAAACTCTCAAACATGTAGCCCTCGCCGCCTCGGAGATGTTTTTACCAATCCAGTTAGCAAAACCTTAGGACGCCTTTGCGGCAAATTGCGGCACGAGTTCTTCGGCCAGCGATCGTGAAATATGGTCAATAGAAAGTGCATCGTCGACATTTTCCGGCTCATGGTTAACGCCGCGTCGCTGCGCCGCCAGCAGGGTTTCCTCGACCAATGGTACGATTGCGCCGAATCCAAGACGTTTCGACAGGAAGGCCGCGACCGCAACTTCGTTGGCAGCATTCATGATCGTCGTGGCCCCGCCGCCAGCGTCCATGGCGGCCCGCGCCACCCGCAATGCCGGAAATTTTTCCGGATCCGGCGCTTCGAACGTCAACGTCGCCACCTTGGCCAGGTCGAGCCGCTGCGCCGCGCCCTCGATGCGGTCCGGCCAGGCCAGGCAATGCGCAATCGGCACGCGCATGTCCGGCGACGACAACTGGGCGATCATCGAGCCATCGCGAAATTCGACCAGCCCGTGCACGATCGACTGCGGATGCACCAGTACGTCGATCTGGATCGATGGGAGCGCGAACAGATGGTGCGCTTCGATCAGTTCCAGGCCCTTGTTCATCATGGTAGCCGAATCGATCGTGACTTTTTGCCCCATCGCCCAGTTCGGGTGCTTCAGCGCCTGCTCGACAGTCGCATTGCGGATTTGATCGGCCGACCAGGTGCGGAACGGACCGCCGGAGGCGGTGAGGATGATGCGGTGGAGATCGGCCTTGCGATTGGCGCCGAGCGCCTGGAACACCGCATTGTGCTCGGAATCCGCCGGCAGAACCGTCGCCCCCGACGCGCTGGCGCGCCGCATGAACAGCGTGCCCGCGCAAACCAGGCACTCTTTGTTGGCAAGCGCCACCATCGCGCCGCGGGCCACCGCAGCCAGTGTCGGCCGCAATCCCGCTGCCCCGCTGATCGCCGCCATCACCCAATCCGCCGGACGCTCGGCCGCCTCAACCACGGCGTCGGCGCCGGCTGTCGCCGTGATCCCGGTTCCGCCAAGGGCGTCCTTGAGTTCGGCATAGCTGTCCGGATCGGCAACCGCCGCAACACGTGCATCGAGTTCACGCGCGAGTTTCGCGAGCGCCGTCGCATTCTTCGCCGCAGTGACTGCTTCAACGCGATAACGCCCGGGCTCGCGCTTGAGCAGGTCACTCGTACTGCTCCCGATCGAGCCGGTCGCACCGAGTACCGTGATTGTTCGTTCTGCGCTCATAGGGCCTACCACTCCAATAATCCCCGTCCCGGCTCGGACAAGCCGCCGCGCGCCAATCCGATCAGGGTCGCGAGCGCAGCCGCAAAGATAAACCCGTCGAGGCGATCCATCACGCCGCCATGACCAGGAATGATATGGCTTGCATCCTTGACTCCGAACCGGCGCTTAACATGAGACTCAAACAGGTCGCCAGCCTCCGAGGCAACAGACAATACCGCCCCAAGCACGACCGCTGCACGATGAGAAAGCGCCGCGAAAGAAGCCACCATGAACGCCGCGATAATCGCACCGGCGAATCCGCCGACCGCGCCAGACCATGTCTTATTGGGACTGACCGCCGGCCATAACCTGGGGCCCCCAACCAGCCGCCCGACGAAAAACGCCACAACATCCGTCATCCAAACCACCGCGAACAGAAAGATAATGGTGATCAGCCCATAGTCCGGATCGGCCCGCAGCATGATCGGACAAAACGCGGCCGCACCTGCATAGATGACGCCAACGGCGAGCCACTGCGCGCGCCGCTCGACATGCGCGACAAGATTGACCCACTCCCAGAAAATAACCGCCCCGGCAGCGATCCAGAACAGCGCGAACAGCACACCGCCATTAACGGCCAGCAAGACGGCCGCCACCGCCATCACAACGCCCGATACGACCCGAACGGCCAATTCGCTGGCGGCAGGCTTGGCAGGTTGCGCGCGGGACGCGCGCTCCTCCAGATCAGACGGCATCATCAAGAACCGGTCCGCGCGACCAGGCCGCCAAAACGGCGTTCGCGGCGGCGGTATTCCGCAATCGCGGCCTCGAGCGCCGCGCGATCAAAGTCCGGCCAAAAGATCGGCAAAAACACCAGCTCGCTGTAAGCGGCCTGCCACAGGAGAAAGTTCGATAGACGCTGCTCGCCGCTGGTGCGGATGACAAGGTCAGGATCCGGAATGCCGGCTGTATCGAGCCTCGCGCTCATGAGATCGACGTCGACCTCTTCCGGACGCAGCCGGCCGGCAGCGACATCCTCCGCGATCCGGCGTGCCGCACCGGCGATCTCCTGCCGGCTGCCATAATTGAAAGCGACGACCAAGGTTGTCCCGGTGTTGTTTTTGGTCAGTTCCTCGGCTTCCTCCAGCAAGCGCAGGATTTCGCTTTCGAGACCGGAGCGCGCACCGATGACGCGGACGCGCACGTTATTGCCGTGCAGTTCTGCGAGATCGTGGCGGATGAACCGCCGCAGCAGACCCATCAGGTCGAGAATTTCCTGTTTCGGCCGGGTCCAATTCTCCATGCTGAACGAATAGATCGTGATGATCTGGATGCCGAGTTCGCCAGCAGCCCGCACCGTGCGCCGCAGCGCCTCGACGCCG